>OAVH01000428.1_pt1 | contig 31328 bp, 33 predicted proteins | sample 1495281 | NCBI WGS metagenome assembly OAVH01 (sample SAMEA2580082, study PRJEB22360) | human gut metagenome | biome: human gut; feature: human-associated habitat; material: faeces | place: Denmark | collected 2008/2010
TTTCAATAAAAGGGAAATGAACGATGTAGTGCTGGGGGCCATCCATGGTACACGCCTCATAGGTACAATAATCAAGTATTCTGTCAAGAATAGATGCATGTATACGAAGCTCGACTTCTATCTGCATGGCTGTCAGCATATCTGTGATATCCAGCTGCGGCTTTTGGTTTCTTCTGGGTGCATATACTTCCTCCAGAATGTGCAAATCTAATGTTCTGGATAATCTGAATAAACGGAAATCATTTCGTTCCAGACAATAGCCCTGCCAATACCAGCGGCTATTTTTTAAAACAAGCTGATATGGTTCAGCTTTGCGTACGGTTATCTTACCATGATGACCGATATAGGTAAACGCCAGCAGCTTTCGTTCCTGCAATGCCGTTTTGATAATCTCTAAATGCGGCTGTATACTGCTGTTCCCCATCCACGGACTCTGATCAATTCGTATCTGATTCGTTTTAATTTCAATATCCTTTGCTTTTTCAGCTGGTATAAAGCTCTTGACTTTTGTAAGGGTATGGATAAGCTCATCCGTTTGAATCATACCGGACAGGCTGGAAAGACCCATTAGAATTGTGGAAAGGTCAGTCGTGGAAAAGACTTTATTGTCAACCTTATATTTTGGCATAATTTCAAAGCCGCCTCCCACACCGGATATGGAGCGAATGGGAATGCCTGCCAGATCTATAGCATCAATGTCGCGGTAGATGGTTCGCAGGGATACTTCAAACATATCTGCCAGGCTTTGTGCGCTAATCCGCTTTTTGTCAAGCAGTACCATTATTATACTAATCAGTCTGTCAATCTTCATAAAACATCCACCCTTCAAAATTTCTTCCTTTTATTATAGATTGCTGCCATATAGCTGTCAACAATCACATGGTATACTGGTATCATAGAAAGGAGTAGAGCTATGATGAAGAATAAAGCCCTGGTAATCATTGATATCCAAAAGGATATAACAAAGAATTATAAGGATGTCATTGACAATATTAACAAAGCTATTGATTGGGCAGACCGTACAGCTATACCTGTGGTTTACATACGACATGAAAACCTGTCTGCCGGATCCAGAACGTTTTTACCCGATAGCAAAGGTGCTGAGCTTGCCTCTGATTTGCACGTGGTTTCAAATTATATTTTTACAAAGCATAAGGGAAATGCTTTAAGCAGTGAGGCGTTTACAAGATTTATCAAGGAAAATGAAATCAGTGATTTTTATTTGGCAGGAGCAGACGCGGCAGCCTGTGTGAAATCCACCTGTTATAATTTGCGAAAAGCTAATTATGACGTTCATGTTCTGGCGGATTGTATTACCAGCTATAATAAAAGAAAAATTGATGAAATGCTGCAGTATTATGAAAGCAAGGGGAGTGAAATTATCAGTTTGGATGCCCTGCCTGTAATGTGACGATTTATTTATCTTGAGTATATAGCTCTCCCTGATACAATGATTTACGGTATACAGGGAGAATTTTTTATCAGAAAGGCTTTTATATAAAGACTGTCGACAGCAGGCCCCTAATTAAGCAGTTGTCCATAGTCTGATAGTATCGGGGTATGTGCTGAAGAAGCTCATGCTCTTTTTATATAGAAAAAACGTCCCGTACGGGACGTATCATTTTTTATGGCGGAGAGCATGAGATTCGAACTCACGGTAGCTTTCACTACGCCACCTTTCCAAGATGGTGCCTTAAACCGCTCGGCCAACTCTCCAAGGTTACCTCTATTATTTTACTTATTTTCAAGGAAATGTCAACAACAAATTGTATATTTTTCGCTATTTTTTTAGCTGACGATACACAGTTAAGGGTAGGAAATATCCAGCGCATAGAAAGCAGTGCTTGGAAAACGCGATAAGAATACTATCATCACTGCATATGACTGTTCTTCGTTGAACCAGAGAAGGTCTATGACGATATATTTTTGCGCAAAGGAATCGGCGGCTGATAGCAGCAATAACAAGCAGATGTACTTTTTCCTATCGCTTATAAAAAAACGGAGTCATGCTGCCATAAAAAAACCAAACGCCGTTAGCTGGCCTTTGGTCAAGTGTTATTGATCCTGCAGAATATTGAGATTGGCGCTTAGTTGCTTCTGCAGCTGATCATTCTTACTGCTAACCAACCACGCATCCTTTTCTTTTTTTAACTGTACCGTAACGGTCGTTGTTTTCATCGTATCTGTTTTTTGCAGGCTTTCAAACAGAATAGTCGCTATAGCAGCCTCTGTATCGGCATCACTGACATCCTTTTTGCTTAATTCCTGCACCTTCTTCTCAGCTTTCTCCATTCCGGTCTTCAGACTGTTTGAAAAATCATACTGCTTGATTTCCACCTGGACGCTTGCCTGATCGTCCTGTATAGATTCATTGCCCTCCTTATGTTCAAAATACATCATTTTCTCAAATGCCTGCTTCTGCAGCTTTTTATCTACGTTATCCATATAATCGCTGTCTTCAATGGAAAATGCTTTTCTGTCAAACTCTTTCCAGTCAGAGGAAGCAACGAGAGCTTCACTGTCCTGATTCTGGATTCCATTGAGAAAGGCAGTAACGGTTTCCGCAGGGGAACGCGGTGTTTCTTTATCTGTACAGCCTGACAATACACAGATACAGGCCAGCGTAAGCAGTGCTATCCATTTTTTCATATCAGTACCTCCACACGCTTTTATTGTATCACAGCTTGCGTATTTTGAATACGAACGGAAGAAAATATAAAAAAATCGAAAAAATTGTAAAATTTTTAGGATTTGTGCATTTACACATCGTATAGATATAGTGTAAGGAGGTGTTTTATCCTTTCCTGTCGAATGAGGTATGTGTCATATGCAGGCAGCATATGGTTAGGGTGAGGTGATGCAGGTGGAAAACAAACGGCTTATTGTGCTGTTCGGCATTCTGTTTTCAGTAGTGTTCTGTCTGATTTATTATGTATTATTTTCATTTACACTCGGAAAAGCAGGGGATGGTAAGCGTACCCTGTATATGAACCAGGTCGGTCTGTATGAAAAGGCGGCAAGTGTGAAGGATATGCAGGAAAAGCTGGAAAAGGAAGGACTGAAAAGCTATACGCTGAAGCAGGAAAAGCTGACAGCGGTTGTCTGTGGGGTAAGTACGGATGAAAAGGAAAGCCAGCAGGTGCAGCAGAAGCTGAAAAAGCTGAAATACAGCTATATCCCCAAAAATGTAACCATAGAGAATACTGCTGTTGTCGAGCTCATTGATGAACAGGCATATGACAAGGCGCTGGAAAGGATTGGAAAATGAAGGTAAAGGAATTAAACAAAGAGGAACGTCCCAGAGAAAAGGCGCTGCAGCATGGGATTGCGGCACTCTCTAACCGGGAGCTGCTGGCACTGGTTTTGCGCAGCGGTACCCGTTCTATGTCGGCATTGGAGCTGGCGGATGAGGTAATGAAAAAATGGAATACCATGGGGGATTTGGGGAAGGCGAATATGCAGGAGCTGATGGGACTTTCCGGAATCAAGGAGGCGAAGGCGATTTCGCTGTCGGCAGCCTTTGAGCTGGGTCGCAGGATAGCCTTTGACGATGTATTGCATGCCCCCGGTATTCATCATCCCAAGGATATTATGGAATGGATCAATCAGCAGATCGGCTATGAGCAGCAGGAGCATTTTCTGGTCTTGTTTCTCAATCAGAAAAACCAGCTGATCGCAAGTCGTGTGATGTTTGTAGGAACCCTGACCAACGCCAGTGTGCATCCCCGCGAGATTTTCAAGGAGGCAATGCAGCTTGGCTGTGCAAAGATTTTGTGTGTACACAATCATCCCTCCGGAGATCCTCAGCCATCCAGTGCAGATATCTCTTTAACCAAGAGCATTGAGGAGTGTGGTGTCATGACCGCGATTCCATTGATCGATCATATCATCGTCAGCCGCAATACATATTTCAGCTTTGCACAAAAGGGAATGCTGCAGCCTGGATTTTCCTAAAGTTTTCTTAAGATTTTGACAAAAGCCAGATTGTCATTGAACTATTTTTCTTTCCCCTATATAATATATGGGAAACATTTAAGAAATAGGTGAGCGTATGTCAAAATTGAATCGTTTTCAAAAAATTATCTTAGGCGTTATCACGTTCTTTGTGATCATCGGTATCCTTTTAAAGAGCATAAGCGGCTCTGTAACGAGTAATATCGGCTATGACGGCATTACCATGCTGAAATATGCGCTGATCGATTACCCGGCACAGACGGTGAAAAACCTGTTTACTGATTTTGCGAACCTATGGAGCGTGAAGGAGGAAAATGACCGGCTGCGCTATGAGCTAAGTAAAAATCCATCCTATAAGGCACTTTATATTGATGCTAAACAAAAGAATGCAGAGCTGGAGGATGCCCTGCGTATCAAGACGAGTGATGATAAGTATGAGCGCAGGTGGGCAGAGGTCATTTTACGTGACCAGGCAACCTGGAACAATGAAGTCACCATAAATAAAGGAAGCAAGGAAGGCATTAAGGTTGGCATGGCAGTGGAAAGCACGGATGGCATGGTAGGAAAAATCAAGAGTGTTTCCTCTCATACAAGTGTCGTCAAGTTGCTGACCAGTGAGGACAAACTGAATTCCGCTTCTATCAAGATATTGCTGGATGAAAAGAAAAGCTCTCTTGGTGTCTTACAGAGCTATGATGTCAAGCGCGGCTGTTATATTGTCTTGCTGTTTGATGACAGCAGTGAAATCAAAAAGGGAATGCAGGTCGTAACGAGCGGTAAGGGCGGCGGCTATCCAAGTGGACTGCTGATCGGTACCGTAGACAGCGTGCAGGCCCTTTCCAATCAGACAGGACAGACGATTTATGTCCGTCCAATCGATGATTTTCAGACCTTCTCTGTTGTCAGCATCATCGGTGAAAAGGGAGATGAGTAAGCATGGCGCATATCGTCTTTGTCATTATCTGCTTTCTGATCGATGAAATTCTCACAGTGATTTTTCCCAACAGCTATCTGATCAACGATCTGCTGTTTATTCCAAATCTAGGCTTCTGTGCAATGGTGCTGACCATCCGTAAATTCAGCTTTCTCGATTCCTGCCTGTTTGCCTTTGGCTGCGGCATGATCTATGACTTCTGTTTCGCAAATACCTTTTTGATCTATGCCATCATCTTCACCATCGTCGCATGTCTTTTGCAGCTTTGGAGCAAGCATATGACGGAAACGATGATTGAATCGCTGGTTCTCTGTATTGTGACAATATTCGTCAAGGATCTTCTGATATACTGCTATATGAACTTTCAAAGAATTACCAGTATGTCGCTGATGCTGTGGGCGGAGCGTTATGAGCTTATGACACTGCTTGCCAATGCGATTCTCGTTATGGTTATCGTATTCCTCATTCGTATCAAGGACGACTATCTGGAAATGAAAGCACTCCGTATACGAAAAGGGGAAAAGGTAGAATGGTTCAGATTAAAATCAAAGGAATAAATGACGCCTATCATATTTATGCGCAGTATGACGATGCTGCTGCATTTTTCCAACAGCTAAGAGAAAGACTCAACTTCTGTCACAACAAAAACGGACAGTATTTTGAGGCTTTTTTTCATATTGACGGCATGAAGCCCCAGCATGTACAGGAGCTATTCCACCTGTGTGCGGACTGCCATACGCTGATTGCCGGCATCAACGCACTGCCGCAGGAGAAAAACAGGCGCATTCTGGAAGAGGATTTAAGAGGCGGCGAGCATTATCGCTTCCATGAACCGCTGTTGCTGCTGGGCAGCATCCGCAAGCAGGCATTTGTGACCAGCAGTGAATCGCTGTATGTCCTGGGCAGTGTGCAGGGAAGTGTGGATCTGCTGCATGAGGACTGCGTGCTGTGTGCCTCTCGCATGGATGGAAATGTGCGGATTTGTGATACACATTTCCAAAATATGACATCCTTTGCGCCCTGTAAAGTCTATTATGAGTGCAGACATTTGGAAATGAAGAAATATAAGGAGGAGAGAATGTGGGAGAGGCAATAGCAATTACTTCCGGAAAAGGCGGCGTTGGAAAAAGCAGCGTCTGTATCAATATCGGCATGGTTCTGGCGCAGAAGGGCTATAAGGTCTGTCTGATCGACGTGGATCTGGGATTGAAAAACCTGGATGTTATGCTGGGATTGGAAAATCGTGTTATCTATGACCTGAAGGATGTGATGGAGGGACGCTGTACCCTTGCAAATGCGATGATCCGGGATAAGCGGCAGGAAAATCTGTATCTGCTTCCGGCATGTAAAACCATACATATTCAGTATTTTCACGGCGAGGATTTAAAAATCGTTGTGGATGAGCTGAAAACTCAGTTTGATTATATCCTGCTGGATACACCAGCAGGAATCGAAAGCGGCTTTGTGCATTCGATTGCCTGTGTGAAGAAAGCAGTGGTTGTAACGACGCTGGATGTCACGGCTCTGCAGGATGCAGACCGGATTATCGGTATCCTCATGAAAGAGGGGATGGAGCATATCTCCTTTATCGTCAACCGCATGAATGTACATCATATGGAGCGCGGAATCAGTGTATCTCTGGAGGAAGCCAAGCAGTGGCTGTCCATAGACTTTCTGGGCTATGTCTTCGATGATGAAAACATGCTGCGCTCCAACAATCACGGCAAGCCGGTTGCCCTGCAGCGGGATACGCAGACCTACAGCTGCTTTGATTGTATCGTGAAGCGTATGCTGGGACAGCGCTGTCCCCTGCCGAAATATCGTGAAAAGAAATTCCTGCAGAAGCTGTTTGGGTAACACCCACGCTTCTCTGGTTTTTTTTTCGCCATCATGGTAGAATAGAGAAGTGAAAGTATGGTGGCGTTATGTTAAAAAAACTATTTAAAAGAATAGATCAGCGATTTTCCATCTATACGCTGTGCAAGGTGATCTGTGTGCTTCTGATTTTGTTTCTGTTAATCAAAACACAGGTCGTGTGGGGAAGCTGGGCAGGAATACTGCGTTCCGTTATGCAGCCGTTCGTCATCGGCTTTGTGCTGGCTTATGTTATGCATCCGCTTGTGGAATTTCTGGAGAAAAAGGGCATTTCGAAAAATTTCTCCATTATCGCCTTGTGGGTCTGTGTACTGGTGTTTCTGATTGTCATGCTGGTTATGCTGATGCCGGTGCTGTATGATAAAATCAATGAATTTATGACAAGCATGATTGACGGTGTTGTATGGATATCCAACAAAATCAAGACACTGGGGAATATGAAGGATTTCTCTTTGGTAAACAGCATCACCAATAACATTGTAAATATGCTGCAATCCTATGATGACTGGGTGCCGCAGCTTGTTTCCAGCCTGCCGGGACTGATGAATACGGTGCTGAACATGGTGACCAATATTCTGTTTTCCATTATTATTGCGATTTATATGCTGTTTGATTTTGACAGGATCAAGCTGGGATTGCGAAAATTTATCCATCTGTTTTTTAAAAACAGCGATGTATATCTGCATGAAATCGATCAGAATGTCACGGTGTATCTGAAATCCCTGATTATTCTGATGCTGATTAAATTTGTGGAATACAGTGCGTTTTACTTCATGATCGGGCATCAGGACTGGCTGATTATCGGCTTGCTGACCTCCTTTGGTGTCATCATCCCCTATCTGGGTGGTACGATTGCCAACAGCATTGGTATTATAACCGCACTGACACTGCCGCCGAGCAATATCGTTGCGCTGATCATCGGTATTATGATTCTGTCCAATGTGGATGCTTATGTCATTTCACCGCTGGTACATGAAAAGCGCAGTGCAATGGGGCCGCTTGTGACCCTGTTTGCTGTTTTTGCTGGCGGAGTGATTTCCGGCGCTGTGGGAATCATGGTCAGTGTACCGGCAGCTATTGCCATCAAAACCATGATGGAGGTTTATGAGAAAAGAAACGACCGCAAGCTGTATGGAAATGCAGTGGAAGCGGATGATGAGGTCGTGCAGTAGCACAGAGTACATATTGGATGTCCGCCATCTCCTGCTGTTAATATTGATAACAGTATACTGGCTGCAGCACGTATGCATGGAAAGTCCTGTACATAAGAGAGCCTTGTATCGCAGGCTGTATAGAACGCACACATAACAATTAAGGATGTATCCGCAGGGGAAGGAAGTATCGGATAGATCCTTTTTTTACAGCTGAATGATGGTTGCTGTCTATCCCCGGGAAAATGTGTATGGAAAGCCGGAGGATGCTTCTAATCAAGCCTTCATCTGCATATAGTGTTAGCAGGAGGGATGATATGGACGATTTAAGAAGAGTAAGAAAACGCATCAGAGGCCGCAGATTTGGCGGGGCAGGAGCAGGAGAACAGAAGCAGCGTCCGTTCATCCTGTTTCGTATGTTCTATCATATGGTAATGCTCATGATGTGTATCTGTGTCGTCGTACTGGCTCTGCTGCTCAATCAGAAGCTGAATCTGGTGAAAATGCCGGCTGTTATCCAACAATTCAAGCTGGAAGATCTGGGGAGCTGGCTGCCCTTTGAGAACTGGTTTTCCTTAAAGGATACACCGGTCAGTACATCTTCGGCATATACACTGCTGAAGGATGATCACTATTCCAACGGCACCAATCAGGCAACCAGCGGCTTTGCAGGTGTCGTGCTTCATGTACAGAAGCAGGCGGATGGTAAAAGCATGGTCAGTATCAAGCAGGACAATGGCGTTGTTGTGAATTACGGACATCTCAATGATGTGAAGGTGAACCAGGATGACCGTATTCTCAAGGAGGCTGTGATTGGTACCGTTGACAGCTATGTTACGATTACGGCCTTAAAGGATAATGAGAAAATTAAGGTAAGCGATGCATTTTCGTAATCTGCACGTACGGATTTCCCTGCTCTGGCTGCCGTATCTGCTTTTGCTCCCCTATCTGAGAGTAGCCAGACTGATTGGATGGATTTTTACCATGCTGACACTTCATGAGATGGCACATATTGCATGTGCCATTCTCTTTCGTTATCCGATTGAAAAGGTAACGGTGTATCCCTTTGGACTGGCCGCAACCATATCACATATCGGACATGGCTCACTGATAAAGGAGGTCATCATCATTTCCGCCGGGCCGTTGATGCATGTTGTATTTCCGACGCTGTTTCGTTTTTTGGTATGGAAGGGCATTTTGTCTGTTGCCTTTGCCTCCTATCTGCATACGATCAATGCCTCAATTTTAATGTTTAATCTGCTGCCGATCTTCCCGCTGGATGGGGGACGCCTGCTGCAGACCTTTTTTCACTGCTTTCTGCATTACCGGCAGGCAGAACGCGCCATGCTGCTCTGCTCGCTTCTTACTATGGTGGCTGTTCTACATTACCATCTGCTGCAGGGTGCCAGTGCATGGGTCGTTTTGCTGTTCCTTCTGCTTCAGATCGTTCTGTCCTGGCGCTCGCTTCCACTGACACAGCTGCAGTTTTATCATTACCGCCGGCTGCATCCTGTATCGTATGAGCCTATTCTAAATGATTCCCTTGATCTGTATCGGGGACGTAGAAATATATTGAAATACAAAAGGGGCTGGATTGAGGAACAGGATTGGCTGAAGCATAAATTTGGCGATGAGAAAAAAAGTAGGCGTCCCTAAAGAAAATATGCTATACTCATAGAGTGTGATACAACCGATTACGCGATGTCTAATCCCACAAAGGATACTGGATTCACAGGGAGCTTTTTCTAAAGAATACTGCATTCATAAAACATTCCTGCAGATTCTATTAGCTACCGGGCTCCTTACCTTCAGGATCTTACGAACGGATACATGAACTACAGGTCACATTTTCACAGGACACTGTACCGGGATTGGATATCATGTTATAATATTGCTTAGGGAGGCAGGCTCTATGAAGATAAAGTTATTTCTTGTTTCTATTCTGGCGCTGGTTCTTGTCAGCGGCTGTGAAGAGAAAAAGCCAAGCATCGCCACAACCGTATATCCTGTCCAATATCTGGTCAAAAGAATTGGCGGTGAAGATGTAACGGTAACAAACATTACAGAAAATACAATGATACAGCGTGCGCAGATCAAAGCCAGCTTTAAGGATACCCTGGAGGACAGCGATGCACTGTTTTATATTGGCGGGCTGGAGCCATATATGGATCTGTATGTGGATGATATCCGAAATACCGGTGTGGATATGGTGGATCTTGCGACTAAAAGTGCGATTTATAAATTTGAACGCTATACCTCAACGACGATTGACGGCGTGACTGCCGGAACTGAAGGCCCGTATTATGAGGGAGAGGAATTCGCCAATCTGGATACCTATGACGCTGATCCCATGCTGTGGATGGATCCGGTGGCCATGACCAGTATGGCAAGTGATATTCGTGACTATCTGGTACAGAAATATCCTCAGTATAAGGATATCTTCGATGAAAACTATGATGCGGTGGAGCTTGATCTGGCTCGGCTGGATGCCGATTTTCAGGCCATCCCCGACGGAAAGATGAGCATCAGCTTTGTATCGATGACACCTTCCTTTGGAAACTGGCAGAAATCCTATGGAATTAAGGTATATCCGGTAACCTTGTCCAAATACGGGGCACTGCCGACAAGCGACCAGCTGGCGGCGATTAAAAAACGCATTAAGAGCGACCATGTCCGCTATATCGCAATCGAGCAGAATCTGCCGGACGATATGAAAAAGCTGCAGCAGCAGCTGATTGATGAGCTGGCACTGATTCCGGTGAATCTGAACAATCTATCCAGTATCACCAGTGCGGATCAAAAAGCAAGCAAGGATTATCTGACCATTATGTATGACAATCTGAAAGCACTGGAATCTATAGCATCCTAAAGGTCATAACCAGACCTTTTTCTTTTGAGAAGAGAAAATAATCAGGCATCCTTCTTCTAAGAAGCAAAAACTGTGGTAAAATAAGAACGTATGGAGGAACCCCGATGAAAAAACTTTTACTGATTGATGGAAATTCCATGCTGTTTCGCGCTTACTACGCGACAGTATATGGAAGAATGATGAAAACGAGCAATGGTATACCAACCAATGCAGTATATGGCTTTATTACGATGATCAACAAGGCGTTGTCCATGGTGGAGCCGGATGCAGTGCTGGTCGCATGGGATGCAGGCAAGCCGACCTTCCGCCATGAGACGTATACAGAATATAAGGGTACCAGAAAAGAGCTGGATCAGGAGCTGATCGTACAGTTTCCGATTGCCAGAGAATTCCTGGATGCCTATGGTATGAAGCGCTATGAATGTGAGGGTATCGAAGCGGATGATATTATCGGAAGCATGGCGAAAAAGTATCCGGATGTGGAAATACATATCTTATCCAGTGACCGCGATCTGCTGCAGCTGATCGATCCGACGACGGATGTCTATCTAATGAAAAAGGGCATCACGGAGATGGAGGTCATGGATGAAGCGAAGCTGAAGGAAGCTATGGGAATCGTACCTTCTCAGATTATTGATTTAAAGGCGCTGATGGGGGATACTGCAGATAATATACCGGGTGTAAAGGGCATCGGAGAAAAAACGGCCTTAAAGCTGCTGAGTGAATATGAAACCGTGGATAATGTGTATGCACATATTGATGAAATCAAGGGCAAGCTGAGGGAAAAGCTGGAAACGGATAAGGAAAAGGCGTTTCTTTCCAAGTATCTTGCGACCATAAAGGTGGATGCGGAAATACCACTTCCCTTTGAAGCTATGCTGTTACAGGAGCCGACTGAGGCGCTGCATGATTTCTTTGTGAAGTATGAAATGAAAAGCTTTGTAAAGGATACAATGGACACACGGGAAGTGAAAAAGGAAGGCAGCCGCAGCGTTGTCAAGCAGATATCATCCAAGCTTCTGCAGGATGGAGCCCTCGTTTATGCAAATGTGGATAATGAAAGCTATTACGATGCTGTGCTGTATGGCTTTGCCGTCAGTCTCAAGGAGCAAACAGAATATATTGAGCTGCAGGATGCACTCGCTGATACTCGCTTTCTTGCATGGCTGAAGGAAGAAAACGGCAAGGCGGTGTATGATGCGAAAAACTTCTATCATGCCCTGCATAAAAACGGAATTGAATTCGCTGATGTAAAGTTTGATGTCATGATTGCAGCATTTCTAGTGGATGGCACACTGTCGGATTATGATAAGCTGGCAGAAAAATATCAGTTTGACCGCAGTCTGCTGAAGGATAATGTATTCGGCAAAAAGGGGAAGGGCAAGCTGGTGGACCTTGATGAGGCGGCACGCTATGCGATGCTGCAGGCTGATCATTTACAGGATCTGGTCAGTGAGCTGGATGCTTCCTTGAAGGAAATGGAAATGAAGGAGCTGTTTGATACAATAGAAATGCCGCTGACCCATGTATTATATGCAATGGAAAAAGAAGGGGTCGTGACCAGTCTTTCCACGCTGGATGAAATAGCCAGAGCAACGAGCGATAAAATCGATACGCTGAGTGCACAGATCTATGAAATGGCTGGGATGGAATTCAATATCAATTCCCCCAAGCAGTTGGCACAGATTTTATACGATGAGCTGGGCTTAAAAGCCGGAAAGAAACGAAGCACTGCAGCGGATGTGCTGGAAAAACTCGCAAAGCAGCATCCGATCATCCCCTTGCTGCTGGAGCATCGCAAGTATCAGAAAATATATTCCACCTATGCAGTCGGCTTGAGTAAGCATGTGCTGAAGGATGGAAAAATACATACGATTTTTAATCAGATTCAGACGCAGACCGGACGCTTGTCCTCCTCCGAACCAAATCTGCAAAATATATCTGTACGGGATGAGGAAGGTAAGGAAATCCGTAAGGCGTTTGTCGCAAGTGAGGGACATGTCCTGTTATCTGCGGATTATTCCCAGATTGAGCTGCGGATGCTGGCACACATGGCGGATGAGGAAGTGATGATCGATGCCTTTAATCACGGTATTGACATTCATACGAAAACCGCAATGCAGATTTTTGATGTGGATCATGACAGTGTTGATGCGAATATGCGTAGAAGTGCCAAAACGGTCAATTTCGGAATTGTATACGGACAAAGCGATTTCGGACTCAGTGAGCAACTGGGGATTTCTCGAAAGGAAGCACATGCCTTCATTGATAAATACTTCGCATCCTACCCGAACATTAAGAGCTTCATGGATTCTACCATTCAATTCTGTGAGGAAAACGGCTATGTGAAAACACTGTTTAACCGCCGCCGCTATATCAAGGAAATCAGTGATAAGAATTATATGATGCGGGAATTTGGAAAACGTGCTGCCATGAATGCACCAATCCAGGGAAGTGCTGCCGATCTGATTAAGCTGGCCATGATTCAAATTTTTGAAAGAATGCGCAGGGAACAGGTGAAATCCCGCATGATTCTGCAGATTCATGATGAGCTTATTTTCGATGTCTGGGAGGATGAGCTGGAACAGATGAAGAGCATTGTAGAGGAAGGCATGCAGCAAGCGATGACGCTGCGTGTGCCATTGATTGCCGAGGCGAATATCGGCAAGAGCTGGTATGAGGCAAAGTAGGTGAGAATATGCCGGAGCTTCCAGAGGTAGAAACGGTTGTCAGAACACTGGAGCATCAATTGGATCATGTTACGATTACTGGATGCTATGTGTTTTGGGATAATATTATAGCGTATCCGGATGTAAAAGCTTTCTGTGATACGATCACGGGAAAAACGATACAGGGGTATCACCGTCATGGAAAATATATGCGCTTTGACCTTGGGGATGTGGAATGGATCTGTCATATGCGCATGGAGGGAAAGTTTTATGTGCAGCAGCCAGAGGATGCGTACGATAAGCATGTGCATGTAATTTTAAAGCTGAGTGACGGCCGCCAGCTGCGTTATCATGATACCAGGAAATTTGGAAAGATGTATTTATATGAGAAGCAAAAGGATTATGCCGCATATCCATGCTTTCAGCATATCGGCTATGATGCCTTTGATGAGCGGATCACAGCCGACTGGCTGTATAAAAAGCTGCATAAGAAAAAAACAGCATTAAAGGCAGTATTGCTGGATCAGTCCATCATTGCCGGGATTGGTAATATATATGCGGATGAAATCTGCTTTGCCATGCGTATGCATCCGGAAACGATGATCAATCATCTGCGGAAAAGGGATTTTGAAGAGCTGATTTTTCATATCCGCCGCATTTTAAGCGGTGCGATACGGGCGGGGGGAACAACGATTCGCTCCTATACCTCCCAGCTTGGAGTGGATGGCCGTTTTCAGCTGAAGCTGAAGGTGCATGCGAAGAAAGGAGAGCCATGTCCGGTATGTGCAACGACAATAAAGAAAATCGTTGTTGCGACACGGGGAACGTGTTTCTGCCCGACATGCCAGAGAAGAAAATGAAAACAGTTGGTCTCAGCGGTGTGATGGGCGCCGGAAAATCAAGTGTGATTGAAATTTTACAGGCAGAGGGAATCACAGTACTGGATTGTGATGCGATCAATGCGCAGCTGCTTCAGAAAGGGGAAGCCGGATATAATGCTTTAGTGGATTTGTTTTCGGACAGCCTGCTGAATACAGATGGAAGCATCAATACGCAGTATATGAGTAACCTGATTTTCAGTGATCCGGTAAAGAAGCAGCAGGCAGAGGGTATTTTGCATCCATTGATCAAGCAGCGTATTTTACAGGAGGTTGCCCGGCATGCGCAGGAAGCACTTGTCGTGGTGGAGGTGCCTTTGCTGTTTGAGGTACACTGGGAGGATGCCTTTGATGAAATTTGGGTGGTGGCCTGTGATGAAGAGCTGCTGTTGCACAGACTGTCGCAGTACCGCCGTATTCCAAAGGAGGAGGCGCTGCGCCGTTTGCAGCACCAGCTGCCCCAGCAAGAAAAAATCGAGAAGGCGGATGTTGTTTTTTACAATAATGGAGATAAAGAAAGTCTGAAAAGACAGATTTGTGATATACTGAACGTAAAGAGGCAGTCGAGGTGAGTGTGTGAAAAAAGAGGATAAATGCCGCATAGAGGTACAGGGGGAAATGACAGCGGAGCGCTATGCTTCCTTACATATGCTGTACACTCCTCTGATTGGAGCTGATGCGGCTGCACTGTATCACACGCTGGTCAGCATTGGTACCCGACATCAGAAAATCCGTAATCATATTCTGATACAAACCATCAGCCGGCTAAGCATGGAGCATATGGAAAAAAGCAGACATGTGCTGGAGCAGTATCTGCTTGTGAAAACCTTTTACGATGCAGCTAAAAACAGCTATCTTTATCAGGTGTTTATGCCAAAGGACGGCAATGAGTTTCTGCGACATGAGGTGTTTGGTCGTTTGTATCTGAAGGAAATGGGAAAGGATGTCTATGAGTTCAATAAGCTGTGCTTTGCCAAGCCGTATGAGGATAAAACCGCATATCAGGAAATCACCATTCCGTTTGTGAATATTTTAAAGGAGGACTGGCAGGACAGTCAGGAGGAAGCCTTCCGCAAGCTGAAGCCCCAGCAGGATGTACTGCATCAAAACGATATCCCGCTCAGCTTCAATTACGACCGCTTTTTAACCGGTCTGCCGCAGATGGTGTTTCCCTCCACCGCACGCAATGAGAAAAATCTTCGTATCATCGGTGAGCTGGCAACGATACACGGCATTGATGAAATTACCATGCGCAAGCTGGTATCCCAGAGTATGAATCTGAAAACCAATGAACTCAATGTTGAGCAGTTAAAGAAAAAGGTACGAAATTCCAAATCCGATTACAAGCCGGAGGAAGCAAAAGATCCGTATCGTCTACCGCCTGTGCGCTTTTTACAGAACCTCCAGCATGGCGTAGAGGTCAGCCGCAGCGACAAGTATCTGATTGAAGCCCTGATTTCCGATTTCAAAATGAAGCCGGAGGTTGTCAATGTATTGATTGAGTATGTGTTGAAAATGAAGAATCAGCAATTTCCTAAGGCGTATGTTGAGAAGGTTGCCAGTACATGGGTGCGTCTGGAAATTGATACGAGTGAAAAGGCTCTGGCACAGATTCAGCAGGAGGCAGACGGAAAGACAGGCCGCACAAAGGCCGTACAGAAAAAGGAGCTGCCATCCTGGTATCATAATCAGGATGAGGTAAGCGTGGATGTGGAAGATTACGATGAGGATGAGCTGATGCGTGATCTTCAGGAATTGTGAGGTGAATAAATGGAGAAGGTGTCATTTGCATTCGCACTGAGCGAGGAGCAGAAAAAGATCAAGGAAGCACTTGTTGCACAGCTTATGAAAAACGGGCATGTGCTCACCTGGCTGAAGCAGCATGAGCTGGACGAAGCCTTTGTCTATGATCACAGCGGAAAGCTTGCGGACTGGACAGCTGTCATGGAAAAGTGTGACAACTGCAAGGGCCTTGATTTCTGCCGTCAGCCAAAGCGCGGGGAGCGTATTGATCTATACCTGGATGGCATGCTGATGAATCAGGTATCGCACTGTACATACTATAAGGAACAGCAGCAGGCGTATGCGCATCGCCGCTTTTATAAGCAGATGGATATGCTGGAGCATTATTTGCTGGTGGATATCAAGGCTATCGATTTGAAATCGGAAAGTCCGGAATATAAAGCGGCTTATCAGAAAATCGTAAAGGTTTTAAAGGATAAAAATCAGACAAAGGGTGTATACTTATGGGGGAAGCCAGGAGCTGGGAAAAGCTGGCTGGCAGCAGCTATGTGCAACTATTATGCACAAAAAGAAAAAAGCGTTGCGTTTGTCAATGTCCCGAAGCTGATGGCGGATTTGAAGCTGCTGTTTCATGAACCGGATATCATGGAGGCAAAGCTGCGCAGCATCCGCAATACCGAGGTCGTCGTATTTGATGATATCGGCGGAGAGAGTGTCACGGCATGGAGCCGGGATGATATTCTGCTTCCTTTAATGGATGCGCGTATGGAGAAGCGCCGCCTTACAATATTTACGAGTAATTATTCTATGGAGGAGCTGAAGCAGCGCCTGTGTGCATCTGCTAGTAAAAGCAGTGAGCCGGTAGCGGCTGAGCGGCTGCTGGAACGGATCCGCGCCCTGTCTTGTGAAATTTTTATAAAAGGCGAAACAAGACGAAAATAATGCTAGTAAAAATTGTAATATAATGTTATCATAGTAACCGTGAATGGAGGAATTTTTATGGTAAAACGTATTGGTGTTCTTACTTCCGGTGGAGATGCACCTGGAATGAATGCTGCAATTCGCGCCGTCACAAGGGTTGCACTCAACAGTGGAATCGAGGTCTTTGGTATTTATGATGGATACAAGGGCATGGTGGAAGGCTATATCGAGCCTTTGACAAAAGCCAGCGTCGGTGAGATCATCGACCGCGGCGGAACGATTCTTGGGTCTGCCCGACTTCCCGAATTTAAGGATATTGAAGTGCGTAATAAAGCAGTTCAGCAGTTAAAAAAACGTGGAATTGAGGCTATCGTAGTCATTGGCGGTGATGGTTCTTACCGTGGTGCGCTGGCACTGACAGAAATGGGAATCAACTGTATCGGATTGCCGGGTACCATTGATAACGACATCACATGTACAGACTTTACGATAGGGTTTGATACAGCTCTGACAACAATCGTGGAGGCAGTCGATAAGTTGAGGGATACATCAAGCTCTCATCATCGCTGTTCGATTGTGGAGGTTATGGGAAACCGCTGCGGAGACCTGGCAATCTGGTCGGGAATTGCGTGCGGTGCTGAAATCGTTATTACATCCTCTACAGGCTTTGAGGAAGGTGAAGTGCTGGAGAGACTGCGTGATTTTGATTTGATTAAAAAGAAGCGTCATGCAATTGTAGTGATTTCAGAAAAGATTACAGATGTTCACCAATTTGCCAAAAAGGTAAGCTTAAATACTGGATTTTCAGGTAGAGCCACGGTGCTAGGCCACGTTCAGCGTGGAGGATCACCGACACCGACAGATCGAGTATTGGCATCCCGTATGGGAGAAAAAGCGGTGGACCTGCTGATGCAGGGTGTAGGAGGCCAGTGTGTCAGCATCAAGGACAACCAGATTGTAGCAGTGCCGATTGAAGAAGCATTGAATATGCCAAGAGAGTCCCGCAAGAGATTGCAGAATCTATTCGACAGACTGGTATAGCAGGTTGTTCCCGCAGTATTTATTAGGTAATTAGGAAAGGAAATTAACATGTTAGCAAACAGAAAAACTAAGATTATTTGTACGATTGGCCCTGCTTCCGAAAGCAAGGAAATGATGATGAAGCTCGTCGAAAACGGAATGAATATCATCCGTTTAAATTTCTCCCACGGAGATTTTGAAGAACACGGAAACCGTATTAAAAATATTCGTGAGGTCGTGAAGGAAACAGGGAAGAATATCGCTATTCTGCTTGATACAAAAGGCCCGGAGGTACGTCTGGGTGAGTTTGAAAACGGTGTTGAGGAGTATGAAAAGGGCGATGTTGTAACAATCGTTCGTGAGAAAATATTAGGAACACATGAAAAGTTCCATATTCAGTGTCCAGAAGTATTCGATGATGTTGAAGTTGGCGGAACGATTCTGATTGACGATGGAAAGATGCGTCTGACTATCCTGGAAAAAAGAGACGGCGAGTTAAAGTGCCGGATTGAAAACCCGGGACAGTTAAAGAGCAAGAAAGGCTGTAACCTGCCGGGTGTCAAGCTGAGTATGCCGTTTATTTCACCAAAGGATGATGCGGATATTCGTTTCGGATGTCAGATGGGTGTGGATTATATCGCAGCATCCTTCACAAGAAGAAAAGAGGATATTCTTGCCATTCGTAAGATTTTAAGAGAAGAAGGTAAACCGGATATTCAGATTATTCCAAAGATTGAAAACCAGGAAGGGTTTGATAATCTGGAGGAAATTCTGGAGGTGGCTGATGGAGTCATGGTTGCCCGTGGTGATCTTGGTGTCGATGTTTCCTTTGAGCTGGTACCGATCTACCAGAAGAAAATCATTAAAACAGCAAATGCAATGGGAAAACCTGTTGTTACTGCTACACATATGCTGGAGTCTATGCAGGGAAATCCAAGACCGACACGTGCTGAGGCAAGTGATGTTGCCAACGCTGTGCTGGATGGAACGGATGCTATCATGCTGAGTGGAGAGTCCGCAGCCGGACTGTATCCAATCGAAGCTGTTCAGACGATGGATCGTATCGCAAAAGCGATGGAGCCTACTATTCCATTCAGAGAACGTCTGAAGGCAAGCATTAAGACAAGCCAGAGAACGAAGAATGATGCTATCGCTATTTCTGTAGCAGATACAGCAATGGCGCTGGATGTTGCTGCCGTCATCGCGTTTACGCAGAGCGGTACTACTGCAAGAAGAATTTCCAAATTCCGTCCGGAAGCACCGGTTATCGCTGTTACCTTTGATGAAAAGACACAGCGTTCTCTTGCTATGAACTGGGGTGTAACGACTGTTTTATCCGAGGTCGCAAACAATCAGAACAACGAGTGTGAGCTCGCTAGAGCAATCGCTAAGGAAATGGGTATCAAGGTTGGTGAAACGATTATTATCGTTGCCGGTTATCCTGTAGGAAATGGTGCTACCAACACGATGAAAATTATCGAGGTTAAATAAGCGGATCAGGGCATGAGGAATCATGCTCTTTTTTTGCGTCCATCCTGCATTATTTTTGCGTGAAAATTGCATGAGGTTTGCATTGGATTCCATGGTATTATACTAATGTAAAGAATTGGAGGTGAACATGAAGCAGTCATGTTTTTTTCTTTTTAGAAGGGAGGTTGTAAAGAATAAAAGAGATATTGCGTCCTGCAAAATTTATAGTATAATAGGTATGTGGGAATGACATGGAGGAAGAAATTATGAGGAAACGATTTTTTTCAGCAGGTTTGCTGACGGCACTGTTGCTTATAGGATGTTCATCGAAGCCGGTTTTAAAGGCGAAGGAAATAGAGGTGAGTGTACATAAGGAGCTTGATCTGTCTGCGTCCTGCTTTTTTGATTCAGCCGGAAAATCAGATAAGGTGACGGTGAAAAGCGGTAATCTGGATATTCAGAAGCTGGGTACCTATGCAATTACGATAGCGTATGAAAAGGAAACATATGATGTGAAGGTCAAGGTGGTTGATAAGGAAAAGCCTGTTTTGAAGTGGAAGAAGGATAAGCTGATTTTTAAGGTAGGAACAGATGCGGATAAGGTAAATTACGCAATACGTGAGAATGCTGTTATCACAGATAATTATGATAAGAGCTTTCAGGATTTGCCTGATATGAAGAATCTTCCAAAGACGGAGAAGGAAATCATCTATGATGTTCAGGTCAAAGATAGCAGCGGAAATGTTTCAGATAAAAGTACGTTGATTTTGCAGTTTACAAGCGATGGGAAGAAAAAGGAGAATCTGAAGCAGGAGAGGACTTCTGTAAGTATTACCGTGGAGGAGAATGCGGCAAAGTCTGAAGAAAAGAAAACAAAGACTGCATCGAAAAAGGATACAAAGAAGAAGGATGACAAGAGCAGTGACAGTGCTGCTTCAAATAAGGAAGGAAAGGCTACGGAGTCAAAGGTGGAAGAGACTGCAAAGAATAACGATTCATCAGCGCCTTCGAAGCAGGAAAACAGCAATAGTCAGAGCAGTGCAGAGAAAAAGCCAAAGCCGGATGCTAATTCAGGAGGTTCATCCGGGAATACGGCAGAGCCAGAACCGGTGTATCCTCCGGAAGAAAAATTACCAGTAATGACTGTGGATAATTTTCCATCCAATTTACTTGGAAATAGCGGAAGAGCTTTTGCAACATATGATGAAGCCTATGCATGGGCGAATGAGCAGGTGAAAACGGAAGGTAGCCCTTGGTACGGATATTATATGGAAATCGGGCAGCCATTCGATGGAAATTATGCAAATGCAGGAGACGGTTCAACTCCTTGGACAGTAGAATTTTTTAAATAATGAGTAGATGAAAAGCTAGATTTCTAGCTTTTTTTTAACTAGGAGGAAGGAATGAGAAAGAAACTATATATATTGATTATGATTATTTTTTGTATTTATACATTTTATCCAATACTAGCTCCAATATGTATTGAAGCAAGTGAATTATCAACAAAGGACTTTACCCCAAAAAGTAGTAAAGAAAAGGTTGTTGGATTTACAAAAATAGGTTCATGGAATAATGGTAATTTTTTTGAAACGATTACTTATGAATTAGTAGGCTTTGATGATGATACAATGACCATGAAATACAGATTTCGTTATTACATCACCCATAAGGGTGGTTCAGGCTCTTATATTTATCAAAAGGTTCCGGTCGGTGTCTTTCTTGATAACAAGAAAATAGCAACCTTTTCCAGTTGGATTGATAAGCATATCTCGAATAAAACGCAGCTGTGCGGGGAGAAAACAGTAACGATCAAATCCGGTACTCATGTTGTTGAATTGCGAGATATTAAAGATGGTGCAATTACAGTTGTGAATGTTACTAAATCAGTGCATATTCCGATTCCCTCCTATACAGTTCGTTTTCTTGATCAGGATGGAACGGTATTGAAAACACAGACGGTGGAACGCTATAAGGATGCAGAAGCTCCACCCGTATCAGATAAGACGGGGAAGACCTTTACCGGCTGGGACAAGCCTTTTCATTATGTACGAGAAGATCTTGTCATTACCGCACAATATGCGACTAACACTTATTCCGTGAATTTTATTGACTGGAACGGCAACGTTTTAAAATCCCAAAGTGTTAAGCATGGAGAATCTGCTTCACCACCGCCATCACCATCCAGAGAAGGCCATACCTTTCAAGGCTGGATAGGGGACTATACGAATGTGACAGGAAACAGGACGATAACGGCATCGTATAAAATCCTCACATTCACGATAACGTTTGACTCTAATGGCGGTACACCAGTATCCTCTCAGGTTATCACCTACGGGGATAAGGCCGGTTATCCTGCTGAACCAGTGAAGAAAAAAAATAAATTCATGGGATGGTTTACAGCCTCTGGTACGAAATACGACTTTCAGCAGCCGGTGAAAAGCTCCATGACTCTTTATGCACACTGGGATGAGGAACCGGTGATAACAACAAAGGATATACATATCTTTGAGGATTTGTATACTGAACAGGAATGGAAAAAGGTACGTCTGGAACAGGTGAAAGCAATGGATAAGGAGGATGGTGATATCAGTGATCGCCTTACTGTTCTCAATGATACCACGAATCTGCACAAGCAGGGGCAATACAGCATCACCTATCAGGTAAAAGACAATGCCGGAAATACTGTGTCAAAGGAGGGCAGGGTTTTTGTTTTGGATAAGCGCCCGGAGGAAGACCGTATGCGAAAATATATCCGCTCAATTTCCGGCAGCTATATGCAGACACTTCATGCGGACAGCCTCTGGAGAGCGACAGATAAATTTGAGCGATTGACACAGACACTGCAGAAAAACGCAGCGCAGGCAAAGCATACATGGAGACTAAAGGCAGAGGATATAGCGAAAATACGCGCATTCAATGCCAGTCATGGCTATTCTCAGCAGGCGAACAGGCAGTTTCTGGAAGAATTTTCATATCTTAGGAGGTGAGTATGAAATCCGTTATAAAATACAGTGTGTTACTGGTCTGCTTCTCAATAGCGGTTCTTATGATGATGGATATCAACTCCATATCTCAGCGTAAAAACGAGATGGAGGATTCTGTTGAAATCAGTATGCGTAATACCTTGAAGGCGATAGGGATTCATCAGATGTATCCAGTCGATGCAGAGGCTATGGAGGCAGAGCTGGTGCGTGAATTTGCATCCAATGTAAATACGGATACAGATTATACGCTGCATATTCTGGATGCCAGCAGTGACGGCTTACTGGATGTGTCCCTTACTGCCGCTTTTACGCATATGAATGGTGTGGCGGATGAGCGTACACTCAGAAAAACGATGATTATAGAAGCGTATGAGCTTCCCTGATCATAAACAGGTTATGTCTTCCTGAGAAAAAGCGGGCACAGAGATGTGCTTTTTTTATGGCAGAACCATAGAAAGGATGAAAAAATGGAAAATGCACCTAAAATTGCAGTACTTGTCGTACTGGCACTCGTTGTTGGAAGTATCTTTATAGCTACAAGCAAGGAATACTCAAAAAGTGTTTCTGATAAAACCGTAGAACAGACAAACAATCTGTTTAACTCAACAGGAGCAGGAAGCTGATATGTCCTTTGATTTTGGTGTTTTACAGCCCTATGTGAAGGATGCCATGATTACAGATATCGACAGCAATGGCAGAAGTGTGTATGTGACCCATGTGCTTAAGGGAAAAAGTAGGGTTGCGCAGCTGGAAGACGGTTACCTGGAACAGCTCTTAAACAGACTGTGCAATGCGGGGGCAATCAATGATCAGTTTAATTATGAGCATCCTAAACTGGATGGAGAAATTGACGGCTTGCGTATTCATGCAACACATCAATCCTTCTCCACATCCGGCTTTACCCTGAGCATCCGTAAAAATCCGGTAGAGCTTGTAATTACACAGAAATCAGCGAAAAAGACGAAATATTGCAGCTCTACTGTATTTGACTTTTTGCAGGCCTGCGTATCAGCAAGGATGAGTGTGATCTTTGGAGGTGAAGTAGGAACCGGAAAAACACAGCTAATGAAAACGATGCTGAGTATGTGCGATGAGCATGCAAGCATTGTATTGCTCAGTGATATCGATGAAATGCGCATGCTGGAGCTGTATCCGCAGCGAAACATCCGACAGTATATTGTGAATGATGTCATGTCTTACACAGACACTACGGCGTGTATTCTGCGTGATAATGCAGATTATGTATGCTTTCAGGAGGTGCGTGATGAAGCAGTGGATGATCTGTTTCTTGTTTTAAGCAGCTCTGCCCGTGTAACGGCAACACTGCATTTGAAGGATGCTTTGTTAATGCCGCAGCGTATGATACAGCTCTCACAGAATAAAAATGATCAGCATCTGCTGTCCACGATTCATGACTATATCCAGGTGTGTATTACGCCCTGCAGAGTTATGAAAAACGGTAGATTGAAGCGTTTTATCGGGCAAATTGCTCTGTTTTGGAATGACGAAAACAGAATACCGCAGAAATGCCTGCTGTATGAACAAAGAGAGGAACAGGTCTATCGATATGCAATGCCCGATTATTTTAAAGCATATTTTGAGAATCAGCGTATAGCGCTGGATTGGAGGGAAGGGATTGAAAACCTATAGTGTGACAAAGAGACCTTTGATCAATACATACGGCTGCACGTATTCCAGAAAGGATCTGCTGCTGACAATTGGCGGCTCCTGTCTGTGTGTGGGCGCAATCTGTTATATGCAGAAGCTGCAGGCATTGTATACCGGTGTTGTTGTTGCGACCCTGCTGCTTCTGCTTCCGGCAGTGATATCTTCCTATTTTGTCTATCAGAGTGAAAAGCGAAAATTTGAAGAATACTGCCGTTATTTTGAAGGTATGCGCATGTATTTTAAGGTATACGGAAAGCTGAATACTGCTTTAAAGGAAACCTGTAGTATGTTTGATGAAGCTTCAGCGATGGCTGCCTGTATCCAGCATGCAGTCTTAGAAATAGAAGAAAGCGGAGATTATGAAAAAGCCCTTGGATACATTGAAGAATCCTATGAAAACACCTATTTGAAAAGACTGCATTCCTTATTGATAACCGGTGAAAAGCAGGGCGGGGATTCCGTCTATTACAATCTGGATCTGATTGATTACGACAGCTGGAAAAACAGTATGCTGCTGTTTCAGAAAAAGAAGAAATCGGCAAAATATATGTTTTATCTTATGACGGTTCTTTCCTTTGGAATCAGTATCTACTCGGTGCTGGCTTATCAGGATGCACAGTTACAGACCGGTATCATAGAAAATGCACAGTATCAGCTTTTCACATTTCTTGAGCTTGAAATACTGATGCTCTTGTTTCTCATAGTCTATATGTCTTTGGTTAATAAGAAATGGTTGAGGAGGGATGAATAATGGAACAGGTAATACAATGGATGTCACATGATACGACAAGATATGATTATCTGATCTCCCAAAAGGAACAGAACCGCTATCCGCTCATACGAATGGGGCTGATACTGCTTTTGGGAATAACAGGTATCCTTATGGCAAAGCTGAGTGAAACAACATGGCTTATCACAATCGTATGTGCGCTTTGCTTCTCCTATGCCGGGTATAAGCTGCCATGGCTCTGGCTGAAGCTGAAGCATAATCAGCGATGCACACAAATAACAGATGCCGTAATCATATGGGTCAATACGATTTACTCACTGATCGGAGAAAACAATATATACAATGCAATCACGATCTCCTATGAATCCACACCGGAGATTTTAAAGAAGGATCTGGAGGAGTTCATCCAGCAGATTACACTGGATCATGCGGATAAGGATGCCTATCTGCACTTTTTATCAGGCTATGACATTGACGGCTTTCAGGATATTATGATGAAGCTGTATGAATACCGCGGTCTTTCAAAAGAAAAGCTGAAATATGAAATTGCCGCACTGACAAAGGCACTGTCAAAAATCGAAAAGAATAAGCGTGAGCGACGCTACCGCAATGAATTGTTTATGGCTGACACATTGACGATGATTATGATGAGTATTCCCTGCATGTATATGTTTTTCGTATCCCTGATTTTATCCCAGCTGATTATGAGCTGATGGAAACTGTTCAGGAAACGGCTGTAGAAGTCGTAGTGATGCTGATCTGTGCAGGCGGTCTGCTTTCCGTGTTCTACCATCTGTTTATGTCCATGCAGCTGCTGGGAGTATAGTATGGATATAGCAGTAAAGGAAAGCATTGAGCTGATTATAGAGCTCTTTTGTGCATCAGCAGTTCTTGCATTGTTGTCATTTGCGATGTATGCAGGTGTCATCACAAGGCTTTTGGAAAGGCTGTTCTAATGGAAAATGCTGTTAGAATCAGTACGCCGGTATGGATTACCCTGCTCATCGTTGCGGTGGTGTTTTCCGTATTTGGCGGATGGCAGTTCAGTGCAAAGGCCTATATGGAAAAGGAAAGTGGGCAAATGGAGAATACACAGCTGCATATCAATCAAAATCTGCTGGAGCATTCCTTTCCGCAAATCATCGCACAGAATCAGCGAATTCAGCAGGGAATGAGCTTTGATATCAGAACGCAAGTCAGGGCGATTGATCATCAGGATGGGGATATCAGTGAAAAACTGGAATTTTACGGAAGTGTGAACACACAAGAGAAGGGTGTGTATACCATACGCTGTGTGGTTCGCAATTCGCTGGGAATGAAAAGCGTGAAGCACATTCAAATTCTGGTAGATTGAGGAGGTATTATGAAAATAAGTATTACAAGTGCATTATCTATGATTTTTTTAACATTTGTCTGTGTGCTGTTTATCAATGTGATGTCGGCACAGATGCAGATTGCCAAGCTGAATGATTTTCATTATGGAATCGTTCATGAGCTGGAGAGCAGTGATTTTTCTCCTGCGGTAATCGATCAGGTAACACATTCTGCTGCCTATGATGTACGTGTGGAAAATCGAGGTGTCAAGGATGATTTGCGCATATATCAGGTCATTACGTCAGGCAGTGTCCGTATGCCGGTATTCCATTATGATAAAATCTATGTGAAGGAAAGCAGCGCACGTTGAGAAAGTTGTTATAAATAAGGAAAAGCTCCGTAAGATATGATACAATATAGACATAGTCTTAAAGGAGGAGTTTTTTAATGAAAACGTATATTGGTGTAGATTTAGGCGGTACGAATGTTCGTGTGGCAAAGGTTGATGAAGCTGGTGCGATCCTGCAGATTGTAAAGGAGCCTACGGAAATCGGTAAGGGCGTGGAGCAGGTCGTCAGCAAAATCATTTCCATGATCGAGCGCATTGACGGCTATCAGGAGGTTACCGGTATCGGAATGGGAGTACCGGGTCCTGTGGATACCAAAAACGGGAAAATGATTCTGGCTACGAATCTGCCTGGTTTTGAGGGCTATCCGATTGCTTCCAGAATCGAGGAGCATTTCCATGTGCCGACATTCCTGGATAATGATGTGAATGTTGCCGGTATGGGAGAGGCCTTGCAGGGTGCCGGAAAGGGAAAGGATATTGTTTATTATGTGACGATTTCCACCGGAATCGGCGGTGCACTGGTCGTTAACCAGAAGGTGATTGCAGGCAGAAACGGACATGCTGGAGAAATTGCCAATCTGATCATTGACAGAAGCCGTGAAAAGGTAAATTATCTAAATGTCGGTGCTGTTGAAAATGAAGCCAGCGGAACAGCGATCACACGCAAGGGAAAGGCTGCTTTTGGTGAGGATGCAATACAGCATGCCGGAGATGTGTTCGATTTGGCACGCAAGGGAAATGCCAAGGCTCTTGAAATATGTGATGAAATGGCCTATGATCTTGCGGTTATGTTCTCCCAGATTGCACACGTTGTTGATCCGGAGGTCTTTGTTATCGGCGGCGGTGTTATGAAGGGGAAGGATGTGTTCTTCGATAAGATGGAAAACTATTTCCGCAATATGATCCATAAGGGTATGCAGACGGTTGTATTTATGGAGGCAGAGCTGGACGAGCCGGGAATCGTTGGTGCTGCCATGCTGCCGATGGCATACGTAAAGGAGTAGCAGTATGGATGCACGTTTAGAGAAGTATGCCAAACTGGCGATTCGCAAGGGTGTGAATCTGCAGGAGGGACAAACACTGATTATCAATACATCCGTAGAGGCCCGGGATATGACGCGTGCCTGTGTGGAGGAAGCATATCAGGCAGGCGCAAAAGAAGTTCTTGTATTCTATAAGGATGATTATGTATCACGCAGTCATTACCGTTATCAGGATGAGGAAACACTGAGCACGGTACGTCCGTGGCAGATTGACTGTAAGCTGGATTATATGAAGGAAGGAGCCTGTATCCTGCATATCATCAGTGATATTCCAGGTATCTTAAAGGATGTGGATGCAGCCAAAATCAGTAAGGCACGCCTTGCAATGGCAAAGGCAGGTAAAGAGCTGCAGTCCTATACCATGATGAATAAAACACAGTGGTGTATTGTCGCTGTACCAAATAAGGAATGGGCAGAGCTTGTATTCCCAGAATTTGAAGGCAGTGATGCTGCAGTGGATGAGCTGTGGGACCGCATTTTGCAGGCTGTCCATGTAGAAGAACATAATGATCCGATTCAGGAATGGAGCAGACTGCAGGAAAACTTCACACGCAGAGAAGAAATATTAAATAACCATCGTTTTGAGAAGCTGCATTTTGAAAATGAGCAGGGGACGGATTTATGGGTCACGCTTGTCCATCATCATATATGGGCAGGAGGAAGTGAAAAAACAGTTTCCGGAATTGAATTTAATCCCAATATGCCGACTGAGGAGATTTTCACCATGCCTGAGAAAACCGGAGTTCACGGGACGGTGTATGCCACAAAGCCTCTGGATTACAATGGTACACTGATTGAAAATTTCTGGTTTACCTTCCAGGATGGAAGGGTTGTGGATTTCGGTGCTGAAAAAGGGTATGATACACTATCCTCACTCGTTCACTTTGATGAGGGAAGCTGTTACCTTGGTGAGGTGGCGCTGGTGCCTTATGAATCCCCAATCAGTAAAAGTGGTATCCTGTTTCTGAATACGCTGTTTGATGAAAACGCATCCTGTCATCTTGCTCTTGGAGATGCCTATCCGATGAATGTCAGAGGTGGTGTTGATATGAGCGAGGAGGAGCTGCAGGCGGCTGGTGCTAACCACTCGATGACGCATGTGGACTTCATGTTTGGCAGTGCGGATATGAAAATCACGGGAGTTTGTGACGACGGGCGCGAGGTTTCCGTATTTGAAAAAGGTAATTTTGTATTCTAGGCCGGTATCTCCGGCCTTTTTCACATCTTTGCAGGCGCTGTTTGCATATAAAATCAGAATCTATGTGCATAGACTGCTGTATATGGAAAGAATAACTGGTGAACCTATATCTTATATGGTATAATCTAGCTGACAAAAGGAGGGAATATCTATGCCAATCGCTTTGATTGTAATTGCTGTCGTAGTAGTACTTATTCTGTTTTGGGTTATTTCAACCTATAACAAATTTGTAAAGCTGCAGAATAAAGTGGAGGAAGCCTTTTCTACGATGGATGTATATCTGAAAAAGCGCTATGATCTGATTCCGAATCTCGTTGAAACCATTAAGGGTTATGCAAAGCATGAAGCGGAAACATTGGAAAAGGTCATTCGTGCACGTAATCTTGCGGTAAACGCACAGTCACTGGATGAAAAAATAAAAACTGAGAAAAATTTTCAATCCATGCTGGGGCCTTTGTACGCCATCAGTGAGCAGTATCCGAATCTGAAAGCGGATCAGCATTTTGCCAAGCTGCAGACAGAGCTGCAGAATATTGAATCTGAAATTGCCAACGCACGAAAATACTATAATGCAGTATGTGTGAAATTCAATAATCTGGTGGAAATGTTTCCGAGCAATCTGCTTGCCGGTATGTTCCACAAGACAAAAAAACCGCTGTACGAAATCGACGATGCTGCCCAGCGTGAAAATGTTAAGGTGCAGTTTTAAAGGGATAGCGCGGCTATTCCTTTTTATGAGGGAAACGATATGAAAAAAATGAAACGATGGATCGCTGTCTGTTGTCTGTTATTTACTGCCATGCTGGTACCGGTACATGCGCAGGAGGCTTTTGTCATTGATGATATGCATGTATCCATGGAGGTGCATGAGGATGGCGGTATTGATGTTACAGAAACCTATGTATTGAATTTTACACAACCAAAGCATGGCTTTTACCGCAATATTCCGACATCCTATAGTATGGATTGGAATGTTGATGGCAAGGTGGAAAGAAAGAGCTATTACTTTCCCGTCAGTGATGTGAAATGCAGTCGTACCTGTTCCCTGGAGGGGAATGCCGATGCTGTTATTGTTAAGCTGGGAGATGCCGACAAGAGCGTTTACGGAGAGCAGAAATATGTGATATCCTATCACGTTAAAACAAAGGATTTGGATTTGAGCAATCATGCACAGGCCTTATATTGGAATCTTGCATCCAGCTTTGATACGCAGATCAGGCACTTATCCTATGATATAAAAATGCCGAAGGAATTTGATGAGGGCAATGTATTTACCTATAGCGGAGCATTTGGAGAGACGACGAGCAATCTGAGCCACGAGGTGGAGAATTTACACATCACGGGAGAAACAAGCAAAATCCTGCTTTCCAACGAAAGTGCAACGATCAAGGTGAATCTGCCAAACGGTTATTTTGTGTATCCAAAGCCGAAGGATTATTCTGTGCCTGTCAGTGCCGCATCCATTTGTTTGCTTATGGTGGCTCTGCTGCTTTTCTGGAAATACGGCCGCGATGATGAAATTATAGCAACTGTTGAATTTAAGGCGCCGGATGGTCTGGATAGTGCCGGTGTTGGCTATGTCATTGACAATATGGTTGAAAATAAGGATATCCTATCACTGATCATTGACTGGGCAAATCGCGGATTTATCAAAATCTATGATCTGAAGGACGGCTTTCAGCTGGAGAAGCTGCAGGATATGACAAAGGAGAACAGTCATGCATATGAACGTGTTTTCTTTGATTCCATTTTTATCCGGGAAACAACAGTTACGGAAGAAGGAATGAAGAATGAGGATGTGCGCAGAGGCTTGGCGAATGCGAAAAGCATGCTGCGCAGCTATTTCAACAAGGATCCAAAGAAACGCATCTTTACAAATACTTCGATTGCACTGCAGGTGCTGATGATCATTTTCATCGCACTGCCGGGGCTACTGCTTTCCTTTTTCAGTGCAAAAGCGAAATATGAAATGAATCTGTTTGCGATACCATACTGCATACCTGCTGTTATCCTTATGATATCCTGCATACCGTGGATCATCATCATGCGTAAGCGCTATGTTATGAAGCGTTCCACATTCCTGCTTGTCGTTTGTCTGATGGTCTTTATCAATGGTATTTTGATCGCGGTAAATGGCGGCTTGCAGCTGTATGTAGGCGGTCAGCTGTGGGCAGTGCTGCTTCATGCTGTCATATCTATCCTGCTGATTCTGATTATGATATTTATGGATAAACGAAGTGAGCAGGGAACGCGCTGGCTGGGGCAGATACTAGGACTAAAGGATTTCATTATAACCTGTGAAAAGGAGCGTCTGGAAATGCTCGCGCAGGATGATCCCTCTGCATTTTTCTCAATTCTTCCATATGCCTATGTATTGGGAGTCAGTGATGTATGGGTGAAGAAGTTTGAAACGATTGCGGTAACGGCACCTTCATGGTATCAGGGCTATGATTCAACAGGTGTATTTACAACGATGCTCTGGTGGAATCATTTCCATTACTGCTTTCATGATATATCAGCTGCGGCTACATAAGATCCCGCCCCCAAGTACCTTTTAC
>OAVH01000433.1_pt1 | contig 31074 bp, 24 predicted proteins | sample 1495281 | NCBI WGS metagenome assembly OAVH01 (sample SAMEA2580082, study PRJEB22360) | human gut metagenome | biome: human gut; feature: human-associated habitat; material: faeces | place: Denmark | collected 2008/2010
GTCATGCCGAAATGGCGCGAAGCACGCGGTTGACAAAACTATAGAGACACGTCCCTCAACTGACAGAAAGCGGGGATATAGACGTTCAAGATGCGCTGAATCAAATCTTGAGCGAGCTTGTTGTCGTAGATATGGACGTTCGTATTGCGGTCTCTGAGCATGTCTAGCCAGGCCGCCTCATCAATAAAGTCGTAGAATCGGTACGACTCCTTCACGATGGCACGAGGAGACCCCGACGCGGCAAGCGTGGCGCCCTCATACTCGAGCAGACGCTTAAGGAGCTTCCAGCTCAGTTCAAATTGAAGATTGAACTTATTAATCAATCCACTCTGAACAAAATCATTGTTGAGATCCTGATTGGGCGCATCCTCAAGATTCGCCAAGGCGCTAACAAAGTTCTCATATTTTTTCATACAGAATCACACCATCCCTGGCAATCTCATCGAGCAATTGCTGCGAGAGGGACTCGTCGAGATTGACGACATCTACATCTAAAAGAGTATCAAGATGTTCCTCGATCAAATTTGAGAAACGGCCGAAATCCCGGCAACCTGCTACGGCGATGTCAATATCGCTCTTGGGCAAGTTGTCGCCTCGAGCACGAGAACCAAACAACACGACCTTCTCGGCGTCACATTCCCGAGCAAAAACTTCGATTTGCTTGTACACCTTGTCGAGAGATGCCATTTGCACCCCTACAGCTTAATGTCAAAGTTGATTTCGGGGACGGCGGCCAGGTCGGCCAACGTCACGCCGTCGACGTACTTTTCGATCACGTCGTCCAGACCGCGCCAGAACTTGACCGTTGAGCACAGATCGCTGCGGGTGCAGCTGTTGTCGATGCCATCGCACGCCACCGGAGCCGTGCTGCCCTCGACGGCACGCAAGATGTCGCCGGCACGCACTTCGGCCGGGTCTTTGGCCATCATGTAGCCGCCGCCCTTGCCGCGCACGCTCTTAAGCAGGCCCGCCTTCATAAGCGGACGGACCAGCTGCTCCAGATACTTCTGCGAAATGCGCTCGCGGTCGGCAACCTCGCGCAGGGCAATCTTGCCCTCGGCGTCACCGAGCGCTGCAATATAAATCATCAAACGGAGGGCATAGCGGCCCTTAGAAGAAATGAGCATACCTAGCCTTCCATAGCGCTGGGGACAAGTACTTCCGATGAATTTGTCCCACAATCTGAAAAGTCGAGTGGATTAGTCGGGTTTTCCCTTGACTAACGCCGAACCCATAGTAACTTTATTCCGAGAAGATTCCTAGGGTTTAGTACACCTATGAGTACACCATATACAGAGAGGAACAGCATGAGCGCAAATCCGCTGCTTTCCATCGAAGGTCTGACAGCCTCCGTGGACGAGAAGACCATCCTCCACAACGTTAACCTCAACGTCGCCGCCGGCGAGACCCACGTGCTGATGGGCCCAAACGGCGCCGGCAAGTCCACCCTCGGCCACCTGGTCATGGGCGACCCCGTCTACACGGTCAACGACGGCCGCATTGTCTTTGACGGCCAGGACATCACCGAGCTCACCACCGATAAGCGCTCGCGCGCCGGCCTGTTCCTGAGCTTCCAGGCCCCGGTCGAGATCCCGGGCGTGCCGCTGTCGAGCTTTTTGCGCGCCAGCATCGCCGGACGCCCCGGCCTGGAAATGAAGGGCAAGGAGTTCCGCCGTCGCGTCAAGGAGCTCGCGGCCGAGCTCAACATGGATACCGCCTACCTCAACCGTGAGCTGGGCGTGGGCTTCTCGGGCGGCGAGAAAAAGAAGGTCGAGATGCTCCAGCTTCTGCTGCTGCAGCCCAAGCTCGCCATCCTAGATGAGACCGACTCGGGCCTGGACGTCGACGCGCTTTCCACCGTCAGCCACGGCATGGATGCCTATCGCAAGAGCTGCGACGGCTCCATGCTCATCATCACGCACAACACGCGCATCCTGGAGCACCTGGATGTCGACCACGTCCACGTTATGGTCAAGGGCCACATCGTGCGCGAGGACGACGCCTCGCTCATCCCCTGGATCGATAAGAACGGCTTTGAGACCTTCGAGCGCGAGGCCGCCGAGCAGCGGGCGTAAAGGGGCGACGCAATGACCAAGAACCGCACCGAGGTCGCGGACATCGACCGCAGCCTCTACGACTTCACCTATGGCGAGGAGGGATTCGAGCGCCTCGACGCCGGCATCACGCCCGACATCGTGCGCGAAATCAGCGCCAAGAAGGACGAGCCGCAGTGGATGCTCGACCTGCGTCTCAAGTCCCTCGAGATCTTCAATCGTTTTCCCGACCCGACGTGGGGCCCCTCCATCGAGGGCCTGGACATGGACAACATCGTCACCTACGTCAAGCCCAACACCGACCAAAAGCACGACTGGGAGTCGGTGCCCGACGACATCAAGAACACCTTTGAGCGCCTGGGCATCCCCGAGGCCGAGCGCAGCTACCTGGCAGGCGTCGGCGCACAGTACGACTCCGAGCTCGTCTACCACAACATGCAGGACACCGCGTCCAAGATGGGTATCGTCTACTCCGGCATTGAGGAGGCCCTGCACGATCCGCAGTGGGAGCCGCTCATCCACGAGAAGTTTATGACGCTCATCCCGCCCACCGATCACAAGTTTGCGGCCCTGCACGGCGCCGTGTGGTCGGGCGGCTCGTTTGTCTACGTGCCCAAGGGCACCAAGCTTGACTTCCCGCTGCAGAGCTACTTCCGCCTCAACGCCAAGGGCGCCGGCCAGTTTGAGCACACGCTCATCATCGTCGAGGCCGACGCCGACCTGCACTTTATCGAGGGCTGCTCCGCGCCCAAGTACAACGTGGCCAATCTCCACGCCGGCGCCGTGGAGCTCTTTGTGGGCAAGCGTGCGCACCTGCGCTATTCGACCATCGAGAACTGGTCCAAGAACATGTACAACCTCAACACCAAGCGTGCGCGTGTGGACGAGGACGGCGACATCGAGTGGATCAGCGGCTCCTTCGGCAGCCACGTGGGTTATCTCTACCCCATGAGCGTGCTCAACGGCCGCCGCGCTCGCTCGAGCTTTACCGGCATCACCTTTGCCGGTGCCGGCCAGAACCTCGACACCGGCTGCAAAGTCGTGCTCAACGCGCCCGAGACCTCGGCGACCGTCGAGACCAAGGGCATCTCCAAGAGCGGCGGCATCCAGACCTTCCGCAGCTCCATCGTGGCCACGCCCAAGGCCGAGGGCTCCAAGGCAACCGTGAGCTGCCAGTCGCTCATGCTCGACGACCAGAGCCGCTCCGATACCATCCCCGCCATGGACATCCGCGCCAAGAACGTCGACATCGGCCACGAGGCCACCATCGGCCGCATCGGCGACGACAAGGTGTTCTACCTGATGAGCCGCGGTATCTCGGAGGAAGAGGCCCGCACCATGATCGTCAACGGCTTTGCCAACCCGGTCTCCAAAGAGCTGCCGCTTGAGTACGCCGTTGAGATGAACAACCTGATCAAGCTCGAGATGGAAGGAGCGATCGGATAATGAAACAGGAAACCAACACCGCTGCAACCACACTCGAGCAGGTTAATGCGATGCCGGCCGCCACTTGGGGTTGGCTCAAGATGAACCAGACCAAGCTCGAGCTTTCGGACGAACTTGTCACCGCTCCCGCCGAGGCCGTTGAGGTCGAGGGCCTGGACGAGCAGCTTGCCGGCACGGCCGACGCCTTCGACGCCGCCATGGAAGCCATGGCCGAGCGCTTCCCCGAGCGCCGTACCGCTGCCCCCGGTGATGCCGCCGATCGTGCCCGCATCACGCCCGAGACCGAGCTCGACGTGCCCGCCACCTCTGTCTACCAGGCCGGCGCTATCAAGCTCGAGGAGGAACTCTCCCCTGCCGAGGCCTTCGAGACCGGTATGGGCGAGGCTGCCTACACCTACCTGGCCGACCACGCCACCAAGCGCATCGTCATCGATGTGCCCGCGTACCAGCACGCCACGGTTACTGCACGCGTGAGTGGCGTCGACGCTGCCGCGGCCATCGCCGCCATCGATGTCGTCGCCCATCCGCAGGCAACGCTCGACCTGAAGATCGCCCTGGACTCCCCCGTTGCCGGCGAGGGCGTCGTGGGTTCCGTGCTACGCGTGTGCGCCCACGAGTACGCCACCGTCAACGTGACCTGCACGCAGACGCTCGACGACAGCTGGATCGCGCTCGACGACACCGGCCTGTTCCTAGACGAGGGCGCGCGCGTCAACGTGCAGCACACTGTCCTGGGTGCCGGCGCCAGCGCTACCGGCCTTGCCGGCGACCTGCTGGGCGATACCGCCAAGGTGACGATCGATACCGATTACCTGGGTGCCCGCGAACAAGTACGCGACTTTAACTACGAGCTGCGCCACCGCGGCCGCAAGACCGAGTGCGAAATCGACGCCAACGGCGTGCTGACCGGCACGTCCAAGAAGGTCTATCGCGGCACCATCGACCTCGTACACGGCTGCAAGGGCGCCACCGGCACCGAGCGCGAGACCGTACTGCTCGCCAACAAGGGCGTCGACAACAAGACCGTTCCCGTCATTCTCTGTGACGAGGACGACGTCGCCGGCAATCACGGCGCCACCATCGGTCACGTCCGCGACGAGCAGCTGTTCTACCTCACCTGCCGCGGCCTTGACCAAAACGCCGCCGAGGATCTGTTCATCCGCGCCAAGCTGGAGGACGCCGCGCTTTCCGCCACCGATGAGCGTACCCGCGCCGCCGTCATCCGTCTGGGCAACAACCTGATCGATAACTTTGAAGAGGAGCTCGCATGATCGATACCGAGCACGTTAAATGCGATACCTGCACCGCACCGGAGCCCATGGAGCTCGACGCCAGCGACGAGGCTTCGCGCGGCTGGCCCACCGTGGACATAGAGACTAATCCCTACAAGGCGCAGTTCCCGCTGTTCCAGCAGCATCCCGAGATCGCCTTCCTCGATAGCGCCGCCACCGCGCAGCGCCCCGCTTGCGTGCTCGACGCCGAGCGCGATTTCTACCAGCGCATGAACGCCAACCCGCTGCGCGGCTTGTACTCATTGTCCGTCGAGGCCACCGATGCCATCGCCAAGGTCCGCCAGCAGATCGCCGACCTCATCGGCGCCGCCCAGGCTAACGAAGTCGTCTTCACCCGCAACACCAGCGAGTCGCTCAACCTAGTCGCCAAGAGCTTTGCGCCCACAGTGCTGGAGCCCGGCGACGAGGTCGTCATCACCGTCATGGAGCACCACTCCAACCTGATCCCGTGGCAGCAGGTCTGCCGCGAGACCGGTGCCAAGCTTGTCTACCTCTATCCCACCAAGACCGGCCAGCTCACCACCGAGGAGGTTCTGGCCAAGGTGGGTCCCAAGACCAAGATTCTGGCCGTGGGTCAGGTCTCCAACGTGTTAGGCGTCGAGAACCCGGTCAAGAACCTCGGCAAGCTCGTGCACAAGTATGGCGGCTATCTGGTCGTCGACGGCGCGCAGTCGCTGCCGCACATGCCGGTCAACGTGGCCGATCTGGGCGCCGACTTCTTTGCCTTTAGCGCGCACAAGGCCATGGGTCCCATGGGCATCGGCGTGCTGTGGGGCAAGATGGACCTACTCAACGCCATGCCGCCCATGCTCACCGGCGGCGAGATGATCGATTCGGTCACCGAGCAGGACGCCGTCTGGGCGCCCGTCCCCGAGAAGTTCGAGGCCGGCACGCAGGACGCCGCCGGCATCTTCGCCACAGGCGCGGCGCTTGATTACCTCGTCAACACGGTTGGCTACGAAAACATCCAGGCACGCGAGCAGGCACTCGTCCACTACCTGATGGGCGAGCTCATGCAGCTCGACTTTGTCCAGATCATCGGCTCCATTTATTGGGACAACCATCACGGCGTCGTCAGCTTTAACGTCAAGGGCATCCACCCGCACGATGTCGCGAGCATCATGGACATGGACGGGGTGTGCATCCGCGCCGGTCACCACTGCGCGCAACCGCTGCTCACCTGGCTGGGCGTCGAGAACCTTGCCTGCTGCCGCGCCAGCGTGGCTTTCTACAACGACAAGGCCGACATCGATAAGTTCATCGCCGGTCTGCATCACGTTTGGAGCACGTTCAATGGGTAATCTGTACACCTCCACCACGTTTATGGAGCACAACTCGCACCCCGACTACAAGTACGAGATGGATGCCCCCACGCACGAGCACGACGGTATTAACCCCAGCTGCGGCGACGAGCTCACCTTGCAGCTGCGTGTCGAGAACGGCGTTATCGAGGAGGCCTCGTTTACCGGTCACGGCTGCGCCATCAGCCAGGCCAGCGCCGATATCATGGCCGACCTCATCACCGGCGAGACGGTCGAGGAGGCACGCCGCTTGGCCGGGCTCTTCCTCGCCATGATCCGCGGCGAGCAGCTCTCAGAGGAAGACCTGGAAGATCTGGACGAGGCCGCCCAGCTTCAGGACATCTCGCACATGCCCGCCCGCGTCAAGTGCGCCGAGCTCGCCTGGCGCACCCTCGACGGCATGCTCGAGGGGCAAGCTAACCAGTAGCGGATGCCCCAAATCCAAGGATTTTGATTACCGAGCCGCCCGATACGGGCGGCTCGGCTTTTTCATAACGAGCGCGGATACACAGTCCGCGCGTCCGGCGCCCCGTCTGTCATTTATCGCACGGCCAACCGCGAACACGAGCGTTTTCCACCGTACCAAAGGCTTACGGCAGGGCCACGGACCCGCCAAGCAATGTGCCAAGCCCTGTCCTACTGGGCTCCGGCTCGCCTCGCGCCTGCCGCAGACGGGTCCCATAGGGTGCGGCGTGCATTTTTTCGAGTATTCTGCACGCCAAGTCGTGTGTATACGCGTCGGAAGCGTTAATCAACATCTCCGGTCGCCTTTATATTGCGTTTTAGAACAAGTATCGCGACCTCAGGGGACGCAAACATGAGCTTCGGGAGCGCATCGGCAGGCATAAATAGCTTCAGGACCCGTATGTTGCTAAATTACGGCGGCGCCGACAGTACCACGATGCAGAAAACTCCGCTTTTTGCACGGCGCAGACGGGGGTAGGTACGGGCAAAACCGAGCAGAGGCGTTATTTTATGCAAGACGGCGATCGTTCTATGCAAATCAAGAAGTGCAGTTGCCGTAACAATCTTTTAGAGCAATGGCTGCAGCATATGGGCGACCCCAGCTGCGGTGCCCGGGCGGCCCTACACCACGTTTCCGCCAGCCCGCATCGCCGTTCGCGCACGGGCGCGCACAATACGAGAAACGGTACTTTTGCCAATCCCCGTATACCGCTCAATCTGACGCACCGTAAAACCGGCATCGTGCAATCCAAGGATAACGACATTGCGTTGCGCCGACGGTGCGGCTTTAACCACGTGGAGCGGAACCCCGAGCCCCTTCGCCAACTTTTCGGCAAAGGCGTGGCGTTCCCACTCCGTCTCTTTCATATCGCACAGCGCTGGCTCGCCGCTGTCGGGCGTCGAAAGCGAATAGGCAATAAAAGCCTTAGCAGAACCGAAAAGCTCAAGCACGCATGAAGGGTCGGAAAATCCCCTCGTCATATCGTTGTCATAGGCCCGTAGATACTCGGCAAAGCTGCTCCACGGATAGCGCTCAATCAGAGCAATGCCCGCCTCCTGCGGATTGGCATGTACGGAGCGAATAGCCTCCATCACCTGCCAGTCGGTATCGAGCGAGCGACGCTCAAAACGCTCACGAAACAGGCAGCCCGTGCGCCCGGTACGTTTATTGAACCGACGGGCATACGTCAGCAGCAACCGCTGCATGGCTGCGCTCATTTCGTCCTCATAATCCAAAAGCACCAGATCCACGTGGTCGTCCATAAGGCACCACGCCACGATTGTCACCCCCGCCTCCCGGCAGCAGTCGCGCATCAGCTCCAGAAACTCCCAGCGGTCGTCATCGGTCTCAAAGATCAGTTGCTTGCCTGTACCGCGGGCACAGACATGGTAAAAGCCGGTGACCGTTCTCCAAACGCGCTACATGACGCTCCCCTCGCCGGGATCTGCTTGCCATCCAATACAGCACGATTGAAGCGTGCCATCAAAACATTCACGCAAAACAACTGCGCCACACGGCAAAAGGCAGTATACAGGCGGCGAACGGCATCATAGCTACAGGTCAGGCAACGCGACATAGTCAAAAGCTTGAACAGAACCGACCCCCTTCAGCGAACCGCACAGCCGCAAACAGCTTTGTTAAATCGCTTCAATTGAAAGTTCCGAGCTTCTCGCTACGAAAACTGAGCCGTTCGCCGAATATTCCGTGCATTTCGCGGTATTATAGGGGCTGCATGTCATGTCCCTTTCGAAGGGTCGCCCGGCAATCGCCAGCCACGACCCCCAGACGGGACGCCAACACGATAGAGAGGAGAGGCATGCAGTACTCACAGGAAGTGGAGAACATGTGCCCCGTTGCCAAGGGTGCATACCACGGCCCCGCACCCATCCCCGAGGAGGGCAAGTGGGTCCAGGCTAAGGAGATTTCCGACATCTCCGGTCTTACGCACGGTGTGGGTTGGTGCGCACCTCAGCAGGGCGCCTGCAAGCTCACGCTGAACGTCAAGGACGGCATCATCGAGGAGGCCCTCGTTGAGACCATCGGCTGCTCGGGCATGACCCACTCTGCCGCCATGGCTTCCGAGATCCTTCCCGGTAAGACCATCCTCGAGGCCCTCAACACCGACCTCGTCTGCGACGCCATCAACGTTGCTATGCGCGAGATCTTCCTGCAGATCGTTTACGGCCGCAGCCAGACCGCGTTCTCCGAGGGCGGCCTGCCCGTGGGCGCCTCCCTCGACGACCTCGGCAAGGGCCTTCGCTCTCAGGTCGGTACCATGTTCGGCACCAAGGCCAAGGGCGCTCGTTACCTCGAGCTCGCTCAGGGCTACGTCACCCGCATGGCTCTCAACGACAAGAACGAGATCATCGCGTTCGAGTTCCTGAACCTCGGTAAGTTCACCGACGCCGTCAAGGCCGGCAAGACCCCCGAGGAGGCCATCGCTGGCGCTATGGGCCACTATGGTCAGTGGGAGAACGCTGCCAAGTACATCGACCCGCGCACCGACGAGGAGACTCACTCCGTCGCCAGCGTGTTCCCGGTTCACGAGTAGAAAGGGAGGGAAATAACTATGACTGTTACGTTCGAAGGTTACGAGCGCCGCGCTGACAAGATCAACAAGTGCCTCGCCGACAACGGCATCGCCTCCCTCGAGGAAGCTCTGCAGATCTGCACCGACAAGGGCTTCAACCCGCGTGAGATCGTCAACAACACCCAGTCCATCGCCTTCCAGAACGCTGAGTGGGCCTACACCCTCGGCTGCGCTCTCGCTGTCAAGCGCGAGGCCAAGACCGCTTCCGAGGCTGCTGCCATCATCGGCGAGGGCATCCAGGCCTTCACCGTTCCCGGCTCCGTCGCCGAGGACCGCAAGGTCGGTCTGGGCCACGGCAACCTGGGCGCTATGCTGCTCTCCGACGACACCGAGTGCTTCGCCTTCCTGGCCGGCCACGAGTCCTTCGCTGCCGCTGAGGGCGCTATCGGCCTGGCTCTGAACGCCAACAAGGCTCGTAAGAAGCCGCTTCGCGTTATCCTCAACGGTCTGGGCAAGGACGCTGCTCAGATCATCGCCCGCATCAACGGCTTCACCTATGTGAAGACCCAGTTCGACTACTACACGGGCGAGCTCAAGGTCGTCGAGACCATCCCCTACTCCGATGGTCCCCGCGCTGCCGTTAACTGCTACGGCTCCGACGACGTCCGCGAGGGCGTTGCCATCATGTGGCACGAGAACGTCGACATCTCGATTACCGGTAACTCCACCAACCCCACGCGCTTCCAGCACCCCGTCGCTGGCACCTACAAGAAGGAGCGCATCGAGGCTGGCAAGAAGTACTTCTCCGTCGCTTCTGGTGGCGGCACTGGCCGTACCCTGCACCCGGACAACATGGGCGCCGGCCCTGCCTCTTACGGCATGACCGACACCATGGGCCGTATGCACTCCGACGCCCAGTTCGCCGGTTCTTCCTCCGTGCCTGCGCACGTCGATATGATGGGTCTCATCGGCATGGGCAACAACCCCATGGTCGGTGCCACCGTCGCCTGCGCTGTCGCCGTCGAGGAGGCCCTCAAGGCCTAATCGCGCCTGCGCGATGCTCATATAGTTGAGCTTTAGAGCTGCTACCCACCCGGGTAGCGGCTCTTTTTTTGTCCCTCCCTCAGTTGCGGTGAAATAGTTCCTAAACAGCCGCCCCATCCTTCCAAACAGGAACTATTCCACCGCAACTTCTTAGCGAGCGTTAAGGTATCGGTGACGCCCACCTTCCATTTTGGCCCTTTACCGATTTATCCAATCTTTGCGATACCTTTGCCGATCACCCGTGCGACAATGCGCCGGACGAGAAAGGAATCCGATGGAATCGACTGATGTACTGGTAATTGGATCTGGCATTGCGGGCCTTTGCGCCGCCATCGAAGCGGCACGCACGGGTGCAACCGTCGCTGTGGCAAGCGTCGGCAAGACCATGAGCGGATCGAGCTTCTTCCCGGGAACCTGGGGTCTCGGCCTTATTGGACCCGTCGACGAAAACGACGAACAGGACCTCATCGACACCATCCAGGCCGTGGGCGGCGGCGTTGCCGACCCTACGCTCGTCCAGACGTTTGTCCACGGTATTCCTCAGGCCATCCAATGGCTCGAGCAGGATCTAGGTGTTGAGCTCCAGCGTCCGCAAAGTGCCGAGAGTGCCCGGCAGAAGCAGTTTATCCCCTGCTTTGACCATAAAACGCGTATGTGGCGCGGCCTGACCCGCAAGCCGCTTGAAGACGCGTGTACGGCCCAGATCGAGTTGCTCGGAATTCGCCTACTCCCCCGCCACGAGCTTATCGATCTTCTTGAGGATGCGAACGGAAAGATTGTCGGCGCCGTGCTCTACGACCGCGCAAAGGAGCGTCTCGTACCTTTGGCAGCTAAGGCCACCATCATCGCAGCCGGCGGCACGGGTGGCCTATTCGAGCGTAGCCTCACTTCCGCCGACGTGCTCAGCTCATCACAAGCCATCGCGTGGTCGCACGGTGTGTCCCTTACTAATATAGAGTTCATGCAGATGATGCCGGGCTTCATCGAGCCCAAGCGCGACCTTGTCTTTAACGAGAAGACCTGGCGCTACGTACATGTAGACCAGCCGGTCGATATCGCCGACGACAAGCTAGACAATCTGCTTGAACAGCGCTCCGGATATGGCCCCTTCACGTCACGCTTGGCTTCCCGCGCCATCGATCTTGCCATCGATCAAGCAGGCGCCGAAGGCCTGGCGCTCCACTACGACTTCCCCCGCGAGGACGTCCCTGAGTTTGTGCAGACCTTTGCCACCTGGCTGCAAGACGAGCACGGCATCGCGCCGACCGACGAGATGCGCGTGGCGATGTATGCCCACGCCGCCAACGGCGGTATCAAAATCGACAAGACAGCCTTCACGGGCGTCGAAGGCCTCTATGCCTGCGGCGAGGCGACAGGCGGCATGCACGGCGCCGACCGTATTGGTGGCTTGTCGAGCGCCAACGGCATCGTGTTCGGACGCATCGCAGGCGCATCGGCAGCCCAGGCAGCACAGAATACACCTGAGGAGGCCCCAAAGGCGGATATCGCCCTCCCCCAGTACGGCATTGCCACGACAGATGCCGAACGCCTGACACGCAGCCTTAAACACACGATGAGCACCTATTGCATGATCAACCGCACCGAGACGGGTCTATCCGAGGCACTACACAAGCTTGAGGGCTTGAAGACGGAGGCGACGACTTTGAGCACGCAGAAAGTCCTGGACAGCGAAGTCGCAGCCCTCGCCCGCCTGCAATCGCAAATTAAGCTGGCAACCGAGATGGTCAAAGCCATGCGCGGACGGACCGAAAGTATGGGTTCGCACTATCGAGCGGACTAAGCTGAGCACCCCTCTAGAGCAGAACACAACTTCTCGATATTAATGGGTCCCGTGAGCTCAAAGCGACACGGGGGCCATTCGTGTCCGCGCGGGCAAATATACTCATTCTGAATACGGAGTCGGCATAGTCCACGTAGACAAACGAACAGAAAGGAAGAGATATGGACAGCAGGGATATCGAGAAATGGCGTGTCGAACTTGACAGCTACGCCCATGTAGAAGACGGCGTTGAGTATTGGCTCGCACGCGATTTAATGGAACCCATGGGGTACACTCGATGGGAAAACTTCGCCGAAGTTGTTAAGAGAGCAAAAGTCTCGTGCGAAACAAACAAAACTCCAGTTGATTCCCATTTTCGTGACACCACGAAAATGGTAACTGCCGGTGTCGCCGCTCGCGCGGTTAAAGACTACAAACTTACACGCTACGCATGCTATTTAATCGCCCAAAACGGAGACCCAAACAAGCCCGAAATCGCGCTCGCACAGGCGTACTTCGCCGTGCAGACACGCCGTCAGGAGCTCATTGAGCAGCACTTCGCAGAGATTCAGCGCTTGCAGGCGCGCCACTCGCTATCCGATTCAGAGAAACAGCTCTCGGGCATTGCGTTCAAACGAGGCGTGGACTCCAAAGGATTCGCAATCATCAAGTCGAAGGGCGATGAGGCGTTATTCGGCGGAAGAAGCACGGCGGACATGAAGCGGCAGCTTGGTGTGCCCAAGAGCGCGGCATTGGCGGACAGGTTAGCCGATGTTCTCATCAAAGCAAAGGACCTTACGAACTCGATGACGGCCTTCAACGCCGAGGAACACGATCTGTACGGCCTGGACCAGATCAAGCAAGAGCACATCGAGAACAACACAAGCGTGCGTGGTAGCCTCATCGACCGTGGAATTGTCCCCGAGAATCTACCGCCTGCCGAGGATACAAAGAAGCTCGAACGTCGCGTGAAAGCAGACGAGAAAAAGCTCAAGGAGGGCACAGACGGATTCACCGACCCCCAGGGCAGGCTTGACTTGTAAAGCGTCTGTGCCCTTTCGGGTTCGACCCCATGTACGGTTAACAAAAAAGACGGCCAACCGAAGTTGACCGTCTTAACATACTTTGGTGGGCCGTCAGGGGGTCGAACCCTGGACCTTGGGATTAAGAGTCCCCTGCTCTACCAACTGAGCTAACGACCCAAAGCTAAAGTCCGTTGTGGCGGACTTTAGAGGAGATATCGTGTGGTGGGCCGTCAGGGGGTCGAACCCTGGACCTTGGGATTAAGAGTCCCCTGCTCTACCAACTGAGCTAACGACCCGATATCAACACGAAGCAAGAACTGGGGTGGGTAAAGGGACTCGAACCCTCGACCTACGGGACCACAACCCGTCGCTCTAGCCAACTGAGCTACACCCACCGTGTCCTGTGCGCTTCGCGCTCGACTATTATTGCAAGGAACGCCACGCGATGCAAGCCCCAATTTTCAAGAATTTTGAAAAGAGTTTTTCGGGCGCGTTTCGAGCAATTCCCACCGGTTTCATAGGAGTAAACTTGCCCCACTGCAAATGCTCGAAAGGACCAGCATGAAAGAACTCTCCAACCGTACGGCAACATTTACCGATTCGGTCATCCGCCGCATGACGCGCATCTCCAACAAGTACGGTGCCGTCAACCTCTCGCAGGGCTTCCCTGACTTCGATCCTCCGGCACAGCTGCTCGAGAGCCTCAGCACCATCGCGACCGACCCCAAGCCGCTCTATCACCAGTACCCCATCACTTGGGGCTCCCAGGCCGTGCGCGAGGCGCTCGCGGCCAAGCAGGAGCACTTTATGGGCTTGCCGATCAACCCCAACGAGAACATCGTAGTCACCTGCGGCTCCACCGAGGCCATGATGGCCGCCATGATGACGGTTACGAACCCCGGAGACAAGGTCGTCATCTTCTCGCCGTTCTACGAGAACTACGGCGCCGACACGATTCTCTCGGGCGCTGAGCCCATCTATGTGCCGCTCAACCCGCCCACGTTCGACTTCGATCGCGAGGTTCTCGAGGCCGCCTTCCGCGACAACGATCCCAAGGCAATCGTCATGTGCAACCCTTCCAATCCCTGCGGCAAGGTCTTTACGCGCGAGGAGCTCACTTTTATTGCCGACCTGTGCAAAAAGTACGATGCCTACTGCATCACCGACGAGGTCTACGAGCACATCGTCTACGCGCCCCACGAGCATGTCTATATGGCCACGCTGCCCGGCATGTTCGAGCGCACCATCAGCTGCAGCTCGCTGTCCAAGACCTACTCCATCACCGGTTGGCGCCTGGGCTACACCATCGCCCCGGCCGAGATTACCGAGCGCATCAAGAAGGTCCACGACTTCCTCACCGTGGGTGCCGCCGCTCCCCTGCAGGAAGCCGTCGTTACCGCCCTCTACTTCGACGACAGCTATTACGATGAGGTCCTCGACCTCTACACCGCCAAGCGCGACCTGTTCTGTCAGGGACTCGACAGCATCGGTCTTGAGCATAACGTGCCGCAGGGCGCCTACTACGTCATGATGGACATCTCTGAGTTTGGCTATGACAGCGACCTCGAATTCTGCGAGGACCTCGCGTCTAAGGTGGGCGTGGGCGCCGTGCCCGGCTCGAGCTTCTTCCGCGAGCCCGTCAACCACCTGATTCGTTTCCACTTTGCCAAGCGAGACGAGACGCTTAACGCGGCACTGGAGAACCTCAAGTCCCTGCGTGATAAAATCAAACCGCGCGGGTAAGGACGGCCCGGCAACTAAAGTAACTAAAGAAGCCCCGCACCGCCTGCCGCGTTGCGAGGCTTCTTTTTATGGCGCTTTCTTAAATGGTTTAGAGCTCTATACTTTAGTCATGGAGCAACTCGTCCCAGTGAGAGGAATATTATGGAAGAGCAGCAACTTATCGGAGCGCTCGAGGCCGGCGGCACCAAGATGGTCTGCGCCACGGGCTATGCAGACGGCACGGTCCTGGAGCGTGAGCAGATCGTGACCACGACTCCGCAGGAGACCGTCGAGGCCGTCAACGCATGGTTTGCCGACAAGGGCATCGCCGCGCTGGGCATCGGCGCCTTTGGCCCCACCGCAGTCAACCCTGCCTCGCCCCAATACGGCAAGATCCTGGAGACGCCCAAAACGGCATGGCGCTACTTTGACCTGCTGGGCACCATCCAAAACGAGCTCAATATTCCCTGCGGCTACGACACCGACGTCAACGTCGCCTGCCTGGGCGAGGTCACCTTTGGTTGCGCCCAGGGCCTCACTGACGTTGTGTATCTGACCATCGGTACCGGCGTGGGCGCCGGCGTGCTCTCGGGCGGCCAGCTCGTGCACGGCATGATGCATCCCGAGGCCGGCCACATCCTGGTCACGCGCGACCCGCGCGACACCATCGGCGAGCACAGCGCCTGCCCCTTCCACGACAACTGTCTCGAGGGCCTCATCGCCGGCCCCGGCGTGAAAAAGCGCTGGGATGGCAAGAGCGCCGGAGACATGGCCGATGACTCGGAGGCCATGGACCTGCTCGCCGGCTATCTGGCACAGGCACTCATGACCTACACGCTGTGCTACGCGCCGCAAAAGATCATCATCGGCGGCGGCGTGGCCGACCACACTCACATCGTGCCGCTCGCACGCAAAAAGTGCGCCGAGATGCTCAACGGCTATATCGTCACGCCCGAGGTCAACGACATCGATAGCTACATCGTCAACAACAGCCTCGAGGGCAAGCAGGGCATCATGGGCTGCCTGGCCCTGGGCGCACAGGCGCTTCAGTAGCAGACGCACCCACGGGGCGTGGCACGCCCGGCAAATCCGACCTACGGAACGACGCCACCACGCCTCATATAAGCCCTCAAATAAAAAAGGCCGCCTAGGACCAAACAATACGTCCTAGGCGGCCTTTTTGGCGCACATCAGCGACCGTAAGAGATATCGGAGCACAACGCCCGTTGCCGCTCCACAGCAGTCGATCATCACATCGGTGATCATTCCAGCGCGTCCCGGCACAAAGAGCTGAATCGTCTCGTCGATCGAAGGAATCAGCAGCAGGAACACCGCCGTGGGCAGCAGCACGTCAAAGGTGCGCCGGCCCTCAAAATCAAAGGCGTGCGTTGCCAGGATGCCGAGCACCATATACTCGGTAAAATGCGCGCACTTGCGAACAACAAAGTTGGTCACCCATTCATATGGAAGTCCCACGCCGTGCAGGAAACCGCGGATAGCTTCCATGACCGTTAGACTCAGTGAGCCCGACCCCGAGCCGGGAACCAGCGAATTGCCCCAGATCAAGAGCGCCATCAGGCAGGTCACGACCGCCCATTTTCGATTGATCTTAACCATGCAGAAGTTATGCCTCCGCGCGGAGCGGCGCAAAGCTGGCGGTACCGCCCTCGATAACGCTCAGATAGGCACGGCCCGTACGCTTGGCGGTAGAGGACTGCAGGCGCTCGATCTCTTCCTCGAGGATCTGATTGACGCGCTCGTGACGACGATTTTCCATAATGCCGGCGGCAATAGCCTCGGCTCGCTCGATGCTCTCGCGCGAGATACGGGCAGTATCCTCGGGGAACACAGCACTGTGACGGCCGACATAGGCGGGGACAGCAGGCTGAGGGGCAGCGACGGGAGCGGGGGCCGTAACAGGAGCAGGCTCGTCAATCTCATCCAGGATCGCGGTGGCGGCGGCCCACATGTCCTCGTGGCCCGAGTAATCGGCCATGGGGACATCAACCTCGAGCGAGGCATCTGGAAGGTCGCCGGTGTTGATGCGATCTTGGGCATCAATCGATGCGGTGATGGCTGCAGGCTCATCGAGGTCATCGAGATCGATGTCCGCGGCACCGGAGATGATAGGCATGCTGGCGAGGTTTGCATTGTACGGCGCAGCCTCAGCCGCCTGCTGCTGGGCAGGAGCGCCCCACAACGAGCTTTCGGCGGCACGGCGGGCGGCAACGGCCTCCTCGTCCGCGGCCATGGCTTCATCAACGTACGAATTGTCGGCAGAAGCGTTCGCGTCCGCCGAGGTAGCGCTGTAGGCGTTATTGGCTGCCGCGTTGGCGACGAGTGCCACGAAAGCCGCCGTGCTGCCCGCAGGGGCGGCCTGGGAGCCAGACACGGCGCGTGCCGCGGCGGCGATGTCGTCGCGATTGATGGAGCCGGTCTGCCCGCCGTTGGTGAGCTCGTCGATGGCGACTTGATAGACGTCGCGCGAGTGCGCAGGGTCGCAGCTCACCGGCGAATCGTCGTCGAGCATACTGTCGATCATGGACCAAGCCTCGGCCTCGTCCATGGCATCTGCGGCTCGAGCGATGGTAGGGACACCATCATCGGCATGACGGCGCTGGAACGCACCAGTCAGGCCGGAAAGGAATGCCGAGGTAGACTGCTCCGCCTGAGCCTGAGAAGCAGAAGCCGCAGCGTAAGGAGTCGCATCCTGCTGCTGAGCTGGAATCGAGGCGGTCTTGAACTCGCTTTGATGCTGATTGAGATTGGCGGCACCGCCCATGGCATCAGGCTGGAACAGACGCTCTTCACGCTGCGCACGGTACTCGGAGATACCCAGCGAGGCGGCATAGATACCCACGCCCGCCACCGCGCCCACGGCGAAGGGAACCGCACCCGCCACGACCGTCTCGTTCACCGACGAAAACGGCAGCGTCGCGGCATACATAACCACGGGAGCGGCAAGGCCGATCCCGCACGAAAGTCCGGCAAGGACTGCTCGTTGTGTTGCATCAGAAGAAGCCATGAGCTCTCCCCATCTTCCAGCACCCAAATCGCATCATTCAGTTGGCTGCGCGAGAGAAGATGAAGCGGGGCTATGCCCCAAAGCAACGGTATATGGTTCGTTTCATCTGCGTTTTCCGTCGCGAAGCTTAAAAGCTATTATGCGAAACCGCCCTGTCGATTGCAAGCGACGATGTCGGATTGAAACGGGAAACCTGCTGCTTGCCAGTCTTATGGTCAAAAATAAGCGCGGAGCGGCGATATGGAAAAGGGCCGAGGCTCAAAGCCCCGACCCTTTATCGCATTGATGACTATCGCTGCGCGTGGATGACAACCTAGAACGTCTGCTCGTAGTCGCTGTGCTTTTTGGCCGAACGCACCAGGAACTCCTGGTTGGTGTTGGTGCCCTTAAGACCCTTGATAAACGACGCGGCTGCGCGCTCGGTGTTGTTCATGCCGGCAAGAATGCGACGCAGACCAAAGACAAACGGACGCATCTGCTCGTCGACCAACAGGTCTTCGTTGCGCGTACCGGAGGCAACGGGGTCGATAGCCGGGAAGATGCGGCGGTCGGCCAGGTCGCGGTCGAGCTTAAGCTCCATGTTGCCGGTACCCTTGAACTCCTCGAAGATGACCTCGTCCATCTTGGAACCGGTGTCGATGAGGGCAGAGGCCAGGATGGTGAGCGAGCCACCGTTCTCGATATTACGGGCTGCGCCCAGGAAGCGCTTGGGAGGATACAGGGCCGCCGAATCGACGCCGCCCGAAAGGATGCGGCCCGAGGCGGGCGCCGCCAAGTTGTAGGCGCGGGCAAGACGCGTAATGGAGTCGAGCACCACCACGACATCGCCGCCCAGCTCCACGATGCGCTTGGCGCGCTCGATGACGAGCTCTGCCACGCGAGTGTGGTTGTCGGCGGGCATATCGAAGGTCGACGCCACAACCTCACCCTTGATGGAACGCTGCATATCGGTGACCTCTTCGGGGCGCTCGTCGACGAGCAGGCAGATGAGGTGCACCTCGGGGTTGTTAATCGAGATAGACTGGCAGATCTTCTTGAGGATCGTGGTCTTGCCGGCCTTGGGCGGGGACACGATCAGGCCACGCTGACCCTTGCCGATCGGCGACACGATGTCGATGGCGCGACCGGTAATGGAGTCTTTGCCGTGCTCCATGCGCAGCGGCTCGTTGGGATAGACCGGGGTGAGGTCGCCGAACTTGGGACGGTTGCGAATCTGCTCGGGGTCCAGACCGTTGACGGTCGTGATTTTGGCGAGGCCGGCGCGCTTGTCGCCGCCGCGCGAAGGACGCAGCGAGCCCTCGATGACGTCGCCCGTGCGCAGGCGCGCGGAGCGGATGAGGTAGGCGGGCACGAAGGCGTCGTCGTTGGACTTCATGTAGCCATGGGCGTGGATGATGCCGGAGCTGTCCGGGCGAATCTGCAGAATGCCCTTGATGTCGCGGAAGCCCTCGGCCTTCGCGGCGGTGGTGTAGATCTCTTCGACGAGCTCGGCCTTCTTCTTGCCGGTCGTCTCAATCTCGAACTCCTTGGCCTTCTCGCGCAGCTCGGCGACCTTCATGGCCGCGAGCTCCTCGCGCGAAAGCGTGGGCTCAGTCGGAGCGGCATTGCGCTCCTTATTGCGCTGTTTGCGGTCGCGCTGACGGTTGCGACGGTCGTTGTTGCGCTCGTTGTGTTCCTCGTTGCGCTTGTGCTGGCGACGGTTGGAACGAGTGCCGTCTTCGGCCTCGGCGGGCGCGGCAGCATCGGTTGCGGCGGCGTCGGCATTGACCGCAGCGGCTTCATTGGCCTCGGCGCCAGAATCGACCTGCGCTTCGACATCAGCCTGATGCTCGGACGCCTTGGCCTTAGCGGACTTCTTACGACCGCGCTTGGGCTTCTCGGACGCAGGCTGTTCGACGTCTTGGGGCTCGGCGGCATCAGTCGATGCATCGGCGGTCGTCTCGTCGGAATCCTCGGACGCACCCTTCTTGGCAGCCTTAGCCTTGGACGTGCGCTTAACAGCAGTGCGACGGCTGCGACCGGGGCGGACGTCGGCGGGCTCGGCATCGGCGGGAGCGGCCTCGGAAGTCGCAGCATCCTGAACGGGTGCATCGGCAGCGGTTGCAGACTCGGCGGTCGCCGCAGCATCCCGAGCAGCTGCGGCTGCGGCTGCGGCCTTCTCTGACTCGACGAAGGCCTTGGGCTTGCGACCGCGACGGTGCGGGCGCAAAGCCGGATCGACAACGGGAACTTCGCTGGCCTCGACAGGCGCAGCGGGCTCAGTTGGCGATGCGCCCTCCCCTGCCGCGGAACGGACCGAAGCCTCAGTGAGCTCGGGGGTTACCTGTTCAGCAACCTGCTCGGCCTTAGCAGCCGTGCGACGGCGTGTGCGCGGTGCCGGCTTCTCGGTCGGTTGGTCGGCGGCAGGGGTCTCGGGCACAGACGGAGCTGCAAGCTCGGTCAGAGCCGCGGCCTCGCGCTCGGCAGCACGACGGCGGGCGCGCACCACCTGAGCCTCGCTAATCTGCGCCAACGCACGTGCCTGCGCGACCTCATCGGAAATCGGCGCCGAGGAGTCAGCTGCAACGGTGCGCTTGGCGCGCGTCGTGCGCGCGGTACGGCGCTTGGGCTTGGTGACCTCCTCGCCGTCAGCGGCAGGCTTGGCCGCGCGGCGCGTGCGCTTGGGCTTTGCCGGAGCAGCCTCCTCACCAGTTGCAGGCACGGCCTTCTCAGCCGTTGCAGCCTTAGGCGTCTCAGGAGCCGAGGTTTGCGCGGGCGCCGCGACCTGGTCCGACGCAACCGGTGCAGCGGGAGCGGCTTGCGTCGTCGTTATTTCGTTTTCTTGCTGTTGATCAGACACAGTGTTTGCTCAACTTTCTTTTCAAGCCCTGTGATCACATGCTCCCTGCATAAACCTTCAGGGCGGCTAAACAGTCTAGCTCCGTCAAATACCGACGGACATCATTGATCTGTATCGAGATATTTGCGTCATATACGCAGCGTTAGTGTAACACAACCGCCGCCACCTGCAACTTAGTCATTGGGGACGTTCTTAAACGACTATTCAAAAGGGACACTCTTTGGTTTACCGCCCACAAATCTGACTGCCTCCGCCAAAACTATGGCGGTTTACTACGATGAATCGCTCAACCGCGACCACTCCGAAACTTGTTGAACTAAAACCGCAGGTAGATGCCTTGCACTTTTTAGCTAAAAGCCGGCGTGGTTGGAATATCTCAATTCATCGTAGTAAACCGGCATAGTTTCGTATTTCCAGCAGTTCCAAATTCGTCAATACGTCGGCGTTTGCAAAAAAGCCCGACCTCCGTGGGAGATCGGGCTTTCAAGGCTTAGTTAAACCAAGTCTGTACGGTCAAATGACCCGCAGATTACATCTGCTCGGGCGCGGAAACGCCAACGAGGGTGAGCACCAGGGCGAGCGTCACGCGAACGGCGTCGCAAGCGGCCAGACGGGCGCGCGAAAGCTCGGGGTCGACGGGACGGCCCTCGCTCGGCAGAACCTGGCAGGCAGCGTAGAAGCTGTGGAAGTCGCCGGCGAGTTCCTCAGCAAAGTGCGTCAGACGGAACGGGGCGCGGTCGCGAGCGCAGCTGGCAATCAGGTCGGTGAGCTCGTTGAGCTTACGCGAAAGGGCGAGCTCGGTCGGGTCGGTCAGCAGCGAGTAATCGACGTTCTCACCGATGGCCTTGGCGGCAACGGCCTTCATGCCCATCTCGTCAGCCTGCTCGGGCGTAACGTCGGCGGCACGGCGCAGGATGGAGCACACGCGGGCGTGAGCGTACTGCACGTAATAGACCGGGTTGGAGTTGTCGCGCTTCTTGACGGCCTCGATATCGAAGTCGACCATCTGGTTGGAGCTTTTGGAGATGAGCGTGTAGCGAGCGGCATCGGAGCCGACCTCGTCGACGAGCTCCTGCAGGGTCACCATGGTGCCCTTGCGCTTGGACATACGGACGGGCTTGCCGTTGCGCAGCAGGTTGACGAGCTGGCCCAGCAGAACCTCGAACTTGCCGGGATAGCCAAGAGCGTCGCAGACGCAGCGGACGCGCTCGATGTAGCCGTGGTGGTCGGCGCCCCAGATGTCGATGACGTGGTCGACGCGCTGGAACTTATCCCAGTGATAGGCAACGTCGGAGGCGAAGTAGGTGTACTCGCCGTCGGACTTGATCAGGACGCGGTCCTTGTCATCGCCCAGGTCGGTGGAGCGGAACCACAGGGCGCCGTCCTTGGTGTAGAGGTAGCCCATCTTGTCGAGCTTCTCAAAAGCGCGGTCGACGGCGGAGGTGCCGGCGGTCTCACCCTCGGTGTCCTTCACATACAGCGAACGCTCGGAGTACCAACGATCGAAGTCGCAATTGACGGCGTGGCAGAGGTCGCGCATGTTGTCGACCATCTTCACATAGCCGCGCTCGCGGAAGCTCTCCATGCGCTCCTGCGGATCGGCGTTGACCCACTTGTCGCCGTCGGTACGCCAGAACTCGGCAGCCTCGTCGATGATGTAGTCGCCGCCGTAGGAGTCCTTGCCCAGAGTCTCGGCAAAGTTGTCCTGATACGGATGGGTCTCGGGGTGCTCGTCGTTCTCGTCGGCAACAAAGGCGTCGCGGTCGGCGATCAGCAGCTTGTGAGCCTCGTCGATATCCACGCCCTGCTTGGCGATGATGTCGGCAAGCTGCATATAGCGCGTGCTGATGGAGTTGCCGAAGGTGTTCATCTGAGAGCCGTGGTCGTTGATGTAGAACTCACGCTGGATGTCGTAACCGGCGTGGTCCATCACACGGCAGAGCGAGTCGCCCAGCGCGGCCCAGCGGCCGTGGCCGATGTGCATGGGGCCGACGGGGTTGGCGGAGACGAACTCGACCTGGGTCTTCAGGCCACCACCGACGTTGGACTTAGCGAAGTCCATACCCTTCTCGCGAGCCTCGCCAAAGATGGCATTCTTGACGGCAACGGAGAGGTAGAAGTTGATGAAGCCGGGGCCTGCGATCTCAACCTTCTCGATCGCGGGGTCCTCGGGCATATGGGCAACGATGGCCTCGGCGATCTTGCGCGGGGCGCAGTGGGCCAGCTTGGCGGACTTCAGGGCCATGGTAGAGGTCCACTCGCCATGAGAAGTGTCAGCCGGTCGCTCGATAGCGCAATCGTCAAGTTCAAATGCGGAAAGGTCGCCGGCCTCCTGGGCCGCAGCAAGCGCAGCGCGTACCAGCTCTTCAATCTTCTCGGGCATAGATCCTCCTTGTGTTAAAGCCCCCGAGCTCTTGGTCACTCGTAGGGCAAAAGCCAGAGTTTGTAGCACTCTATCACAAGCGACGGGCACTGTCGCAGGGTAAAGCTAATAGATATTGCATATGCACAAAAATGACTACAGCTTGTATGGAGTCACTCAAAGATGCCGGTCTGCCTGCAGATTATGCAGGTGTTGAAAATGTATAAAGGTGTGAATGAGCTGCGTCTGTTATCGAATACTCTTACCTATCAGAGTTGTGTGCTTTTCCTGCATAAAGTAAGGGTTTGCGCACGTCAGCGTGTTATTCTAGACATACGTAAATTCGTATAAGTTGGAGGTAGCATGTTCTCAATCGGTCAACACGTCATTCATCCGGGCCAGGGAGTCTGCACCGTCGTCGGTTTTAGAGACGACACACCGCAGCCCATGCTGCTGCTCGAGACCAAGCAGGGACATGCGCAGACGATCCTCATGTACCCCGTGGCGCAGGCCGACCGTTTGCACGCCGCCATCTCGCAGCAAGATGCCGAGCACCTGCTGAGCCACTATGACGAGCTGGAGTGCGACACCTTTACCGAGCGCAACAGCTCGCTTGAGGAGACGCACTTTAAGCAGCAGCTCAAGCTGGGCGCGCCCGAGACGGTCCGCGTGGCAAAGACCATGATGCACCGCATTCGCCAGGCCGAGGAAGCTGATAAAAAACCCAGCTCCTACTACATGCGCGTACTCAAGGAGGCCAAACGCCGCTCCATCGAGGAGTTCGCCGTGGCCTTGGGCGTCACCGAGGAGGCCGCCGAAGCCCGCCTAGCCCAAGCCGCCCTCAACTAACCCATCCGCGCCAAAAACCACCACAAAGGGAACAGGCACCTTTGTGGTGGTTTTCTTGTTCTAGTAGTATTCATTCTTATCGATCCCCACGAGCACAAGGAGTCTCTTATGGCAGAGCCGCTTACCGCCGGAATCACCCGCGACCGCGCGTTCGAACTGCTCAATGAGCACAACAAGGACCCGTTCCATATCACCCATGGCGAGACGGTCGAGGGCACTATGCGCTACTTTGCGCGCGAGTTCGACCCCGAGAACGAGGAGTTTTGGGGCATCGTCGGTCTACTGCACGACCTGGATTGGGAGGAGCATGAGGACGACCCCATGAACCACACCATCTATGCTGCCAAGATTCTTAAGGATGAAGGTGCGTCTCCCGAGCTCATTCGCGCCATCCAGACGCACACGTCGGACTTCAATACCTCGCTGCCCAAACCCGAGCTGCAGATGGAAAAGATCCTGTTTGCCTGCGATGAGCTCACCGGCCTGATCGGCGCTGCAGTTATCATGCGCCCGAGCAAGAGCGTTATGGACTTTACGACCAAGTCGCTCAAGAAGAAGTTCAAGGACAAGCGCTTTGCCGCCGGCTGCTCGCGCGACGTGATTTCGCAGGGCGCCGAGATGTTGGGCTGGGAACTCCCCGAGCTCTTTGACCGCACCATCGCGGCCATGCAGTCCTTCGCTCCCGACCGCGACACCTTCCAGGCCTAACCGTCAACGCCACCTAAAACCACCACAAAGGGGACAGGCACCTTTGTGGTGGTTTTTGTTTGCGCGGGCGTTAGGGGCGGACCTGGCCGGTGCCGCGGAGCTTGTATTTGTAGGTGGTGAGAGCCTCGGCGGCAAAGGGGCCGCGGGCGTGGAGCTTTTGGGTCGAGATGCCGATCTCGGCGCCCAGGCCAAACTCGCCGCCGTCAGTGAAGCGCGTACTGGCGTTGGCATACACAGCCGAGGCATCGACCGCATCCAGGAAGCGCTCGCAGGCATCATCGTCCTCGGCAACAATGGCCTCGGAGTGCATGGTGCCGTAGCGGTTGATGTGCGCGATGGCCTCGTCTTCGTTCGCCACGACCTTCACGCTCATCTCGAGCGCAAGGTACTCACGGCCCCAGTCCTCCTCAGTCGCGGCAACATAGTCGTCGCCCTCGGCAAGCCCAGCGTCGGCGCATGCGGCGCACGTGGCCTCGTCGCCGTGAATCAGCACGCCGTGGTCGTGCAGCACGGCAACGACTGCGGGCAAAAACGCGTCGGCCACGGCACGGTCGACCAGCAGCGACTCGGCGGCATTGCACACGCCCACGCGCTGGGTCTTGGCATTGACGATAATGTTGAGCGCCTTGTCAAAGTCGGCGGATTCATGCACGTAGATATGGCAGTTGCCCGTGCCCGTCTCGATCACCGGCACAAGCGACTCGCGTACGCAGCGCTGGATCAGGCCCGCACCGCCACGCGGAATGAGCACATCGACGATGCCGCGGAGCTTCATGAGCTCGCCGGTGGCCTCGCGGTCGGTGGACTCAATCATCGAGATAGCCTCGCGCGGGAAACCCTTGGCCTCGAGCGCATCGGCCAGCAACTCGGCGATCATGGCGCACGAGTGATAGGCCAGCGAACCGCCGCGCAGAATGCAGGCGTTGCCGGTGCGGATGCAGATGCCCGCGGCATCGGCCGTCACGTTGGGGCGCGCCTCATAGACCATGGCGACCAGGCCCAGCGGCACGCTCACGCGGGTGAGGTCCACGCCGCTCGCAAGCACGCGGTGGTCGAGCACACGGCCGACAGGATCGGGCAGCTCGGCGAGCTTCTCCAGGCCGGCGGCCATGCTCTCGACGCGCTCGGGCGTCAGCAACAGGCGATCGAGGAGCCCCGCCGAGGTCCCCGCATCGCGCGCGGCGGACATATCGAGCTCGTTGGCGGCGACGATGGAGTCGACACCATCGCGCAGCGCCGCGGCCATGGCGCGCACGGCCTCCTGGCGCTGCTCGTCGCTCGCCGTGGCAAGCGAGGCCGACGCTGCCTTGGCGGCAACGGCAAGATCGTGGACATACGTGGCTATATCGACCGACATGGGCGGCCCTTTCTCTTAGTAGTTTGCCCACCATGGTAGCCGATTTGTGCATGCCCTCGCGCACGGCGGTAGAATTGGTCAACCCGAAACACCGCAACGAACGGAAGTATCGCATGGCCCTCATCACTTCGTACCACGTCCCCGGCCTCTATGTCGAAGACCATAGCATCGACGTCCCCCTTGACTGGCGCGGCCTGGAGCCGATGCTGTTGGCCGTCGGCAGCACCATGCGCCGCGGCGCTATGCCGGCGCCCATCGCCGGCGCACCCGAGAGCATCAAGCTCTTCTACCGCGTGGTCTGCGCGCCCGATCGCATCAACGACGACCTGCCGCTCCTCCTGTTTTTGCAGGGCGGCCCCGGCGGCGAGAGTCCGCGTCCGCTGTCGCCCACAAGCGATGGCTGGATTGAGGAAGCCGTCAAACACTTCCGCGTCGTCCTGCCCGACCAGCGCGGCACCGGACGCAGCAACTGCGTAGATGGGCGCACGATCGCGGCTCTGGGCGAGCGCGCGACGGCGGCCGGCTCCGATGCCGCACGCGCGCAGGCGGACTTTCTCAAGCGCCACCTCGCCAGCTCCATCGTTCGCGATTTTGAGTACCTGCGCCTGGTGGGCTTTGGCGGCAAGCCGTGGGTCACGCTCGGCCAAAGCTACGGCGGCTTTTTGACGCTGAGCTACCTGTCGCTCTTCCCCGAGGGCGTGGCGGCGAGCTTTACCTGCGGCGGCATTCCGCACGTCCCGGCGAGCGCCAGCGAGGTCTACGCGCACACCTTCCCGCGCATGGCAGCCAAGACTCAGCAGTATTATGACCGCTACCCCGCAGACGTTGAGCGGGTGGCAGCCCTGGCAGATGCCCTCGAGGAGCAAAAGCCCGTGCTGCCAGACGGCTCGCCGATGACGGTCGAGCGCCTGCAGCTCATGGGCAGCGACTTTGGCATGAAGCCGAGCTTTGAGCGCATGCACTGGATTATCGACCATGCTTTTATTGACGGCGACGGCACGCTGAACTGCGGAGCCTCGGTATCAGACAGCTTTTTGATGCGCGCCTTCGAGCGCACCAACACGCGCACGAACCCGCTGTACTGGACACTTCAGGAGTTCATCTACGCCGACGGCGACACCATGCCCATTCGCTGGGCCGCGGCAGAAGAGAAAGCTCATCGTGCCGAGTTCGACACGCTCGCGCGCCCGCTCATGTTTACCGGCGAGGCCATGTTCCCGTGGATGTTTGAGCAGATGCCCGAACTTAAGCCCTTCAAGCCGGCGATGGACTTGCTGATGGAGGACACCAGCTGGGACAAGATTTACGACCCGCAGCGCCTGGCCTGCAACGAAGTGCCACTCCAGGCCGCCGTGTATTTCGACGACATGTACGTGGACTCGGGCCTGCAGCTCGACACGCTCAGCCGCGTGGGCAACTCGCACGCCTGGGTAACCAACGAGTTCGAGCACGACGGCCTGCACGGCAGCGTGGTATTCAAGCACCTCTTCGACGAAGCCCTCAACCGCGGAGACCTGCGCCGAATCTTCTAGCGAAGGAGTGTCCCCACCCGCCGGCACAAAAGGAACGTCCCCAAGTGCCGAGAACAGCAACATTGCAGGAAGAGGACGGAAAGCGAAAACGCCCCTAAGCGAGCAAGGTGACGTGAAAGAGGAGGGCATTGACCTTTTGGTCATGCCCGACGATTGAACGTCAGATTGCCGCTTAGGGGCGTTTGCAGCGTCAATTGGTTAAGCAAATACAATCAAGTTGTCCCTGTGGATCGCGGGCTTCTCGGCCAGGTCTGCCAGCAGGCGGTTGCTGGCAATCTGGTCCTGGCGGCGGCCGGCTGCAAGCTCCAGCACGTCCGAATCGGCCTCGGCGATACCGCGGGCGACGACCATACCGCTCGGATCGCACACATCGAGCACATCGCCCTCGGCAAACTGGCCATCGACCTCGCAAATACCCACCGCGAGCAAGGACGAGCCACGGCTGACCAGCGCCTTCGCGGCACCGTCGTCAACCGTTACCGAGCCATGAGCCTTGTCACCCAGCGCGATCCATAGCTTGCGCGGCGCAATGTCCAGGCGCTCCGCCGGCGGATCGAACAGGGTTCCCACGCTCTCGCCACGGGCCAGGCGCACGAGCGCATCGGGCTCCTCGCCCGAGCAAATCACGCTCTGAATGCCAGCCGTCATCAAAATGCGGCTCGCGCGGATCTTGGTGATCATGCCGCCGGTGCCCACCGACGTCGAAGAATCGCCCGCCGAGGCAATGATCTTGGCATCGATTTTACGCACGACCGGGATAAACTCGGCCGTCGGATCCTCATGCGGATTGGCGGTGTAGAGGCCGTCGATGTCCGAAAGCGTCACGCACAGGTCCGCCGAAACCAAACAGCTCACGAGGGCCGCGAGTGTATCGTTGTCGCCGAACTTGATCTCGTCAACGGTGACGGTGTCGTTTTCGTTGACGACCGGTACCACGCCCAGCTCCACCAGGCGCAGCAGGGCGTCGCGCGCGTGCAGGTAGGACGTACGGCGCGCCGTGTCGTGGCGCGTGAGCAGCACGAGCGAGGTGAGTAGGTCGCGCGCATGAAACTCCTCGTCGTAGGCCGACGAGATGATGCACTGACCGGCCGAAGCGCATGCCTGCAGGCTCGGCAGATCACCGACCGGTTTGCGGTCGAAGCCCAGCACGGGATAGCCACAGGCAATGGCGCCGGAACTCACCACGACCAAGCGCCAGCCGAGCTTGCGCAGGGCCGCGGCCTGATCGGCCAGGCCACCGATAAACGCACGGTTGACCTTACCGTCGGCACCCACCACCGTGGACGAGCCGATCTTTACCACCATCGTTTTATAAGAAGTCGTCATACGTCAAACCAATCGAATGTCGAGCGTTCGGGCGAGCTGGGACACCTGAGCACCTGGTGCGGGACGAATGAAAATGATCCGTTTTCCTCCGTCCCCTTCGAATCATTTTGCCCAGGGGAAGGCGGATGCCGCGGCCATGTTCTTGCGTACGAGCTCGTCGCGCACCTGGGCCAGGCCCTGCTCCATGCCCACCACGTAGGTCTGCGGATACAGGAAGCGCTTGTAGGCAGCGTCCAGATGATCGAGCGCCCAGGCGCAACGCTCGCGCGCGTCCTGGATGCTCTCGCGAGGAGCCACCGCGCTGCCGTCGCGCACAATCGGCATCAGCAGCTCACGATACTCAAGCTCGGACACATCGGTCACCAAGGCAGCATCGTTCACGGCCACGAGGGTATTGCCGCGCGCGGCTCCCTCACCTGCCAGATGGTCCTCGTCATAGATCATGTCGCAGACCGGGCCGCCAAAGCCGTCGTAATAGCGGCGCACACGCTGCACACCGGGGATCGTGCGCTTGTAGGGCTGTTCGGAGAGCTTCACCACCGGCGTCCACGGGTCCGTCTCGCTCGCGCGGCGGGCCGAAAGCTTGTACACGCCGCCCAGCGCCGGCTGATCGTAGCAGGTCGCGAGTTTGGTGCCCACGCCAAAGCTATCGATGGGCGCGCCCTGGTCGAGCAGCGACTGGATCGTGTACTCGTCAAGGTCGTTGGAGACCGAAATCCCCACATAGGGCAAGCCCTCGGCGTCAAAACGTCCGCGGACATACTTGGACAACTTAGCCAGGTCGCCCGAGTCGATGCGAATGGCCGACAGGCGCTCGCCCACCGCCTCCATCTCCTTGGCAACCGTAATGGCATGCTCGCAGCCCTCGCGTACATCGTAGGTGTCGATGAGCAGCGTGCAGTTCTTGGGGCTCGACTTGGCAAATGCGCGGAAGGCCTCGAGCTCGGAATCGAAGCTCATCACCCAGCTGTGCGCATGCGTGCCAAAGACGGGAATACCGTAGCGGCGACCGGCGAGCACATTAGACGTAGAGGAACAGCCGGCAACGTAGCTCGCGCGCGCGACGGCCAGGCCGCCATCGGGACCCTGGGCACGGCGCAGGCCAAACTCGGCCACGGGACGACCGTCGGCCGCCAACACCACGCGCGCCGTCTTGGTGGCGACAAGCGTCTGGAAGCCGACGATGTTGAGCAGCGCGGTCTCGAGCAGCTGGCACTCCAGCGACGGGCCGGTGACGCGCACCATGGGCTCGCGCGGAAAGACGAGTTCGCCCTCGGGCACGGCGTCAATGTTCACGTGCGCACGGAAGTTGCGCAGGTAGTCGAGGAATGCAGGCTTAAACATCGCGCCGCCGGCCGGAGCCTGGAGCGAAGCTAGATAGTCGATGTCCTCGGGCGTAAAGCGCAGGTTCTCGACAAGCTCGGGCAGCTCGGCGGTGCCGCACATGACGGCATACGCGCTGCCAAAGGGATGGTCGCGGTAAAACGCCGTAAAACAACCCTGCTCATTGGCCTTGCCGCTCTCCCACAGGCCCTGGGCCATAGTGAGTTCGTACAGATCGGTGAGCATTGCGATGTCGGTAGGATGCGAGATGTCGGTCAAAGCCATGGGGCGACCTTTCGGATGCGTTGTGAAGAGGTTGAGGGTTGGGCGAGGCGGACGTGCGGGCATGGAGCCCGGCGCGAACAGGTTAGTGCAGGCCCATGCTGCCCGTAATCGTGTAGACCATAAAGACGATAAACGCGATGAGGGCGAGCACGATGATGATTTTTTGAGCCGGAGCCATGCCGGGGATCTCATTCTCGCCCGTAGGCTCCTTGGAGGTGACCATGCGCTGGGCAAAGGTCATCTCGTCACGGCTCGGTTTGGGCTCGACGGACTTGGGACGAGCGGCCTTTTTAGGCTGAGGCTTGGGTGCGGTGGGCGCGGGCTTCGCAGCGGCGGGCTTGGGTGCAGGCGCGGGCTTGGGCGCGGGCGCAGGCTCGGATGCAACCTTCGCAGCGGCCTCCTCGGCCTTCGCGCGCTCGGCACGCAGGGCGGCCAGCTCCTCACGCTCGCGACGCGCCTCTTCCTGGGCCTCGCGACGAGCCTTCTCGGCGCGGAGCTCTTCCAACTCGGCGCGCTCCTCGGCAGACAGTGGTTGGGACTCAAGCTCGGCCATGGTGCAGCCCTTTCTTTTTAAAAAAAGCCGCCGACACAATGTCAGCGGCTTATCAAATCCAAGGGTGGAGACGAAGGGAGTCGAACCCTCGGCCTCTGCCATGCGACGGCAGCGCTCTCCCAACTGAGCTACGTCCCCAGGACAAGTTGATATTTTACCTACGGCTCGCCAACTGTCAACGCCCAATACCCAGTCTTTTTGGGACGTGTCTCTATAGTTTTGTCAACCGCGTGCTTCGCGCCATTTCGGCATGAC
>OAVH01000442.1_pt1 | contig 30724 bp, 35 predicted proteins | sample 1495281 | NCBI WGS metagenome assembly OAVH01 (sample SAMEA2580082, study PRJEB22360) | human gut metagenome | biome: human gut; feature: human-associated habitat; material: faeces | place: Denmark | collected 2008/2010
CATGTCCGTCTGTCCCGGCGGCTGCCTCGGTGCTGCCGGCTGCTGCGCCGGCGCCATCAGCCTGTTCTGCCGGGGCTGCGTTGGCCGGAGCCACCGCCTGAGGGCCGGAGCCCTGTCCATCTCCACTCTGGCCGTCTAAAGAACCAGGGGAGGTTTGTTCGACTTTTGTGGAAAAAGCCGGACCATAATTAGAATCATCCTGCGCGGCCAATGCGGGTCCGGCCTGACCTAAGACCAGAAGTCCGGACAGAAGGGCTGCGGCAGCACGCTTCATTAACTTATTCATTCGTAACATCCTCCTGAATTTTATATAGATTACCATACATGTCTTAATCTATCATATTTGGCAGGAAAATTCCAGATGTGATTTACTTTTTACCTGCTATAATGTAAAATTGTAAACAAAATGACCTTAGAAAGACTAGAGAATGTAAGAAACAGGTGCCATAATATGGATTGGAATACAGAAACTGTTAATATTATTTACGCCTCCAATGACGGGTATGCCGGACATCTGGCAGCCTCCCTTTATTCCCTGTTAGACCACAACAGGAATATCCCCCGGATGGACATATATATCCTGTCCGTGGGAATGAGTGAGGCTTACCTTGAACGGCTGGCCGGTATTGCGGGGAAATTCTGCCGCAGCCTTCATGTGGCTGAGCTGGGAAACCTGAGGGAGCGGTTCGACTATGCTGTGGATACCAGGGGATTTGATATAAGCGCCATGGGGCGCCTCTTTGCCCCCAAGGTGCTGCCGGACAGCGTAAGAAAGGCCCTGTATCTGGACTGCGATACCATTGTGAACGGAAGTATCCGTCCTCTGTATGAGACGGAGCTTGGAAACCATCTGGCCGGCATGGTGATGGAGCCAACGGTTTACAGGGAGATGAAGGAATCCATCGGCATGGAAAAGGATGAGCCTTACTATAATTCCGGAGTCCTGCTTATGGACCTGGAGGCATGGAGAAACCAGGATGTGCTGGGGCAGCTGCTGGAATTTTACAGGGTTCATCAGGGCAGCCTTTTTGCCTGTGACCAGGATACCATAAACGGGGCGCTGAGGGGCAGAATCATGACGCTGCCGGTCCGGTATAATTATTTTACCAACTACCGGTATTTCAGATACAGGACCCTGGTGTCCATGTGCGGGGCATACCGGGCAGTGGGGGAGGACGGATACCGGCAGGCGGGAAAGGCCCCTGTCATCATCCATTATCTGGGAGACGAGAGGCCCTGGATAGCCGGGAACCACAACCATTTCAGAAGGCTCTATGAGTATTATCTGGATAAAACTCCCTGGAAGGGAACCCCAAAGCAGGAGGGAAAGAGGCTGTACATGCACATGTGGTGGGTGTTTAACCACGTAAGCCTTATCTGCCCTGCCTTCCGGCTGTGGATCAGCCGCAGGCTGGGAATGAGGCTGGTGGACAGCCGCAGGAAGCAGAAGGCTTTTGGAAGCGGGAAATGATATGGATAAGATAAGCATGATTATATTGAACTATAATGACTCTTATACCACCCTGTCATTGGTGGATGAGGTTAAGGATTATGAATGTCTGGACTCCGTGGTGGTGGTGGACAATCACTCATCCGATGATTCATGGAAGCGTCTGCAGACACTGAATGGCGGCGGCAAGGTCCACGCGCTCAGGCTGGAGCAAAACGGCGGCTACGGTATGGGAAACCAGGAGGGAATCAATTATGCCGTAAGCTGTCTGGAGGCAGACTATGTAATCATTGCCAACCCGGACATTCATGTGACCCCCCGCTGTATCCGGCGGGTAAAGGATGCACTGGACAAGACACAGGGCGCGGTGGCTGCCTCGGCCAGGGTGAAGGACCCGATGGGGGGAGAGCTGTTTTCTTACTGGACCCTCCTTCCTCTGTGGAAGGATCTGCTGGATACAGGACTGGTTACCAGGCGGCTGTTTAAGGCCATGCTGAATACGCCTTCCTACAGGCTCGCATATGCGGGGGATGAGGATTGTCGCCTGGTGGATGCGGTTCCCGGGTCCTTTTTTATGTTAAAGACAGGCATTCTCACGCCGGGGGAAATAAAAGAAGTATTTGACAAACACATCTTTTTGTATTATGAAGAAAAGGTGCTGGGACAGAAGTTCAGGAAAATGGGGCTTAAGACCGTGCTGGTTACGGATGAGTCCTATGTCCATGCCCATTCTGTCAGCATTGACAAAAGCTTTAAACGGATCGTGGATAAGCAGAGGCTGCTTCACAGGAGCAAGCTGTACTACTATAAGGAATATCTGGGAACCGGCCCCGCAGGCATGGCAGCAGCAAGGGCTGTATTGGGACTCGTCCTGGCAGAGGTGTGGTTTCTGACCGTGGTGTGCAGGATGCGGTGGTAGGACGGCGCGGGGCATCGGGCATAGAGATGTGCGGCGGCGCGTGAAGGCAGGCAGTGAGAGGCGCAGCGGAGCGTGAAGGCAGGCAGTGAGAGGCGCAGCGGTGCGTGAAGGCAGGCAGTGAGAGGCGCAGCAGTGCGTGAAGGCAGGCAGTGAGAGGCGCAGCGGAGTGCGGAGGCAGGCTTTGAGATACAGGGAGGCCTGCAGAAAGGACAAAATGACGTATGAACGGACAGGAAGATAAAGAGAAGGAGATACTGGTCACCCGGTCCTCCCTTCCTTCTTACGAAGAATATATAGAGATGATAAAACCCATATGGGACAGCGCCTGGCTGACGAATATGGGGGATTTCCATAAACAGCTGGAAAAGGAGCTTAAGGAGTACATGGAAATCCGGAACATGGTGTTGTTTGTAAACGGGCACATGGCCCTGGAAATGGCCATCCAGGCCCTGGAGCTGACGGGCGAGGTGATTACCACCCCCTTCAGCTTTGCGTCCACCACCCATGCGATTGTGCGCAATAACCTGACTCCGGTATTCTGCGACATCCGTCCCGGGGATTACACCATGGACCCGGAAAAGATCGAGGCCCTGATTACGGATAAGACCTCGGCCATTATGCCGGTCCATGTGTATGGGAACCTGTGTGATGTGGAGCGGATTGAGGCCATAGCCAGGAAACACGGGCTGCGGGTGATATACGATGCGGCCCATACCTTTGGGGAGCGGTATAAGGGAAAAAGCGTGGCCGAGTTCGGAGACGCCAGTATTTTCAGTTTTCATGCCACCAAGGTGTTTAACTCCATTGAAGGGGGGGCGGTTACCTTCCGGGAGGACTGGATGGAGCACCGTCTGAATTGTCTTAAGAATTTCGGGATTGTGGACCAGGAGCATGTGGTATGGGTAGGCGGGAATGCCAAGATGAATGAATTCCAGGCAGCCATGGGATTGTGCAACCTGCATCATCTGGACCAGGAGATAGACAGGCGCAGGCTGGTGGTGGAACGTTATCTGTCCGGCCTGGCAGGCGTGCCGGGTATCAGGCTGCCTTCCTTCAGGGAAGGGCTTACGCCCAATTATGCCTACTTCCCTGTGCTGTTTGAGGACTTTAAAGCTGACCGGGATCAGGTATACGACTGCCTGGCAGGGCACAGAATATACCCGAGAAAATATTTTTATCCCCTGATTAATGATTTCCAGTGTTACAAGGGCAGATTTTCCTCCAAGGATACGCCGGTAGCAGCCTATGTGGCTGACCGTGTGCTGACGCTTCCGTGCTATGCAGATCTGGAGCTGGAGGATGTGGACCGTATCTGCGGCATCATCAGGGGGATGTAGGAGACGAACATGGATAAGGTACTGCTGGTGATACCGGCTTTTAATGAGGAAAAGAACATAGAGAGGGTGGTGGAGGACCTGGTCAGGGGTTTTCCCCAGCTGGATTATGTGGTGGTGAACGACGGTTCCAGGGACTGCACCGCCAAAATCTGCAGGGAAAAGGGATATAACCTTCTGGACCTGCCGGTGAATCTGGGATTGGCCGGATGCTTCCAGGCCGGTATGAAATACGCCTACAGGAAGGGGTACCGCTACGCCATCCAGTTTGACGGAGACGGACAGCACAGGCCGGAGTACATTGAGGCCATGAGACAGAAGATGGAGGAAGGGTATGACATTGTCATCGGCTCCCGGTTCGTGACGGAGAAAAAGGGATGGTCGGCCAGGATGATTGGGAGCAGAGTCATAGGCAGCGCCATCCGGCTTACCACCGGCACCAGGGTGACGGATCCAACCTCGGGCATGCGCATGTTCAACCGGAAGATGATAGAGGAATTTGCCCTTAACCTGAATTACGGACCGGAGCCGGATACAGTTTCTTTTCTGATCAAACAGGGTGCCAGGGTAGCGGAGCTGCAGGTGACCATTGACGAAAGGACGGAGGGGGAGAGCTATTTGAAACCGCTGACAGCCGTCCACTATATGGCCAGGATGCTGATTTCCATTCTTATGATTCAGAATTTCAGGAAACGCTAGGGGCGTTTGAAAATTGCTTTCCGGCTATCTTCCGGAGCTTGGAGAATATATGAAGAATCTGACGAAACATTTATTATATAAAGGAACGGATATCGGGCGGCAGAACGTGGTCTGGAATATTGCAGGGAGTTTTGTCTATGCATTGGCCAGCATGGTTCTGTCTTTTCTGGTCATACGGGTGGTGGGAGACGGACAGGGAGGCATCTTTTCCTTCGGATTTTCCACTCTGGGACAGCAGATGTTCATTGTAGCTTATTTTGGTATCCGTCCCTTCCAGATTACGGACGGAACAGGTGAGTATTCCTTCGGGGATTATCTGGAGCACAGGAACATAACATGTATTATGGCCCTGGCGGCAGGGGCTGTGTTCCTCACCTTTATGCACGGTGTGGGGCGTTACCCGGCGGACAAATGCATGATTCTCATTCTGCTTGTCATATACAAGGTAATAGATGGGTATGCTGATGTATATGAGTCGGAGTTCCAACGCCAGGGAAGCCTGTATCTTACGGGAAAATCCAACTTTTTCCGTACTCTTTTTTCAGTCAGCGTATTTCTGGTGACGCTGGCGGCGTTTGAACACCTTTTGTTCTCCTGTCTGGCCGCGGTGGCTGCCCAGGCAGCCGGAATCGCTTTGTTTAACCTGGAGGTTATCCATGCCCTTCCGTCGGTGGACTGGAACAAGGGGGAAAGAAAGACGGGAAGGCTGTTTAAAAGTACCTTATTCCTGTTTATATCGGCTTTTCTGGACTTTTATGTGTTCTCAGCTGCCAAGTATGCCATTGACGCCAGGATGAATGACGCTGCGTCGGGATACTTTAACTTGATTTTTATGCCTACCTCTGTTATTTATATGGTAGCTAATTTTGTAATCAGGCCCTTTCTGACCAGGCTTACAGACTTGTGGACCGGAAGGGACTATGACTGCTTTAAGAAGGAGCTCATGCGCATCGGCGCCATTATCCTGGGACTAACGGTACTGGCAGTGGGGGCCACTGCTGTTTTGGGAAAATGGGTGCTGTCCGTGATGGAGATGATTCTTGGGAGCGGTTATGAAGGAAGGCTGGTCAGCTATTACGGGGCTTTCATCATCATAGTTCTGGGAGGAGGGTTCTATGCCCTGGCCAACCTGATGTACTATGCCCTTGTGATCATGCGCAGGCAGAAGGCCATATTTACCGTGTATCTGGCAGCCGCGGCAGCGGCAGCGGTATCATCCGGCTTTCTGGTATCAAAATTTGGAATCAATGGGGCGGCAGGCTGCTATCTGCTGCTTATGATAGGATTAGTGATAGGTTTCGGCCTGTATACGGCGGGCGCCTATCAGAGTGAGAAAAAGGAGAATGCCGGTAATGGAGGAAGTAACACGTAATACTGAGATAGCGGATGGCCGGGAGAGAAAGCGCGTGCTGCGGGTGGATGTAATCATACCCACCTACAAGCCCGGAAAAAAGTTCTCCAGGCTTTTAAAGATGCTTTCCATGCAGACCTATCCCATAGGCAAAATCATTGTCATGAATACAGAGAAGGCCTACTGGAATGATAAGGGCTTTGAGGGTATCGGCAATCTGGAAGTGCATCATCTGTCCAAGGAGGAATTTGACCATGGAGCCACCAGAAACAGGGGGGCCCGCTGCAGCAGGGCGGATATCATGGTATTCATGACAGACGACGCGGTTCCGGCCGATGAAAGACTGATTGAGCATCTGGCGGCTGCCTTTGACAAGAGGGGGCCCGGCGGTGAGTCGGTCATCATGGCCTATGCCAGGCAGCTGCCGGATAAGGACTGCGCCATGGCAGAGCGATTTACCCGTTCCTTTAATTATCCGGAGGACAGCTGTATAAAGACCAAGGAGGACCTGGGAAGAATGGGCATCAAGACCTTTTTTGCCTCCAATGTATGCTGTGCCTATGACAGGGAGAAGTTCTGGTTCCAGGGTGGTTTTATTCAAAAGACCATATTCAACGAGGATATGATATTTGCGGGGAAGGCAGTGCTCCAGGACGATTATGCCATCGCGTATGTGGCGGAGGCCAGAGTCATTCATTCCCACAATTATGGGTGCGCGGCCCAGTTCCATCGCAATTTCGACCTGGCCGTATCCCAGGCAGACCATCCGGAGGTGTTCGCAGGCATTCACTCGGAGGGCGAGGGAATACGTCTGGTCAGACAGACAGCCCGTTACCTTGTGACCCACCGCCGCCCATGGCTGGTGCCCGGACTGATTGTAAAGAGCGGATTCAAATACGCTGGCTACCGTCTGGGCAGGTGTTACCGTTTCCTTCCTGTGAAGCTGGCGGCAGCGTGCAGTATGAATAAGGAGTATTGGAAATAACAAAAGAAGGCAGGGGATTCATCCTATGATGACAGTGATATTCAGAGTGATTCTGGTTATAGTCTCTATATTGACTATGGCTTTTATGATGCGGAAGATTCGGCAGGCTAAGGTACAGATTGAGGCGGCGCTGTTCTGGGTTATCATGGCCCTGATTCTGGTGGTGTTCTCACTGTTTCCGGCTGTGGCGGATGCCTGCGCCCACTTGCTGGGAATTTATTCCACGCCTAATTTTCTCTTCCTGTTCATGATTTTTCTGCTGATTGTAAAGGTATTTGGAATGACACTCCAGATGTCCCAGATGGAAAGCAGGCAAAAGGAGCTGGTGCAGCGCATTGCACTGGACCAGAAGGACAGGGAGGAACTGGAGCTTAAGATACAGCGGTTCCTGGAAAAAGCGGAATCAGCCGGAGAGGACGGCAGGGAGGTCACAGGTACAAAGAAAGCGGCCGGGGAGGAAACAGATGGCAGGTAAGAAAGCGGGGAGGAAACAGGAGAGCGGCAGACCGGGAAGCAGGCATGATGCCGCGCCGGGGAGGATACTGGGCGGTCATTCTTCTGGTATCTGGCTGGGCGGCTCTTTCAGCGTTCTTGCCCTTGGACTGTGGCATATGACGGATGTCAGGGCCGGTGTCCTTGAAACAGGGGACCGCTTCCTCTACGGATGGTACGGCGGGCTGATGGTCTTTGCGGTTCTGGTACTGGCGGCAGTGGGATATTTGTTCCTGGTAAGGCGGGACTATGGCCTGGCGCGGATATTTCCCGCAGCAGCCATGGGAATCGGCCTGATGTATATGGTGGTCCTTCCTCCCCTGTCAGCACCGGACGAGGTGAGCCATTATATCAGCGCCTACCAGCTTTCAAGCCGCCTGATGGGCAGGACGGCCCGGGCGGAGGACGAGCGGGTATTCATAAGGACCCAGGATGTATTCATCGAGGACCTGACGGGAGTTATGGATTATGAAGCTGTGGAAAACGGCGGAAAAACAGCGGTTGTACTGGGACAGAAGCTGGAGGAGGGCACATACAGGACCATAAAGGAGAGGGGCCTTGGCGGCACTGGTGAGGAGGGCACAGTCATGTCATACCAGATGCCGGTACGGACCACGCCCCTGGCCTATGTTCCCCAGGCCATGGGCATTGCCCTGGCAAGGATGCTGGGACTGGGCGGTCTGGGCCTGTTATTTATGGGACGCCTGTTCAACCTTATGTTTTTTACTGCCATGGGATGTCTCACCATACGAAGGATGCCCTTTGGCAAGGAGGTGGCAGCAGGAGCAGCCCTGCTTCCCATGACCCTCCATCTGGCGGCCTCCTTTTCTTATGATGTGATGATTATAGCCCTCAGCGGATACTTTTCAGCGGTATGCCTTGATTTGGCCTATAAAGCTGAACACGTGGAGGTTAGGGATGTGGCTGTACTGGCCCTTGTGATGGCTGTCATGGGGCCCTGCAAAATGGTGTACGGCGTCATAGCCGGTTTCTGTCTCCTGATACCGGTGAGGAAGTTCGGAGGCTGGGGAAAATGGAGCCTGTCGGCTGCTTCCGTACTGGGAGCATTTGCCGCGGCCATGGCAGTGGTAAACCACAGGACGGTGTCGCTGTACACCCAGGCTGACCAGGGATATGTAGCCTGGGCCGGGGAAACAGGCTACACCTTCGGACAGCTGCTTCACAGTCCATTGCTGGTGCTTAAGATGTGTTACAATACCCTGGCCTGGCAGGGGGAACAGCTCTACTCCGGTATGATTGGAGGAGCACTGGGGAATATGGATGCAGTGCTCAACACCCCTTATGCGGTCATACTGGGTCTGACAGCCATATTGGTGATGCTGGCGCTCAGAAAACCAGGAGAGAGCATTTTTATCCAATGGAAGGGCCGTCTGTGGATATGGTTTCTCTGCCTGGTATGCCTGGGAGCGCTGATGTTCTCCATGCTGCTGGCCTGGACGCCGGTGAGCTCCAATGTCATAAACGGTGTACAGGGAAGATATCTGCTTCCGCTGCTCCCCATGTTCCTTCTCAGCCTTAAAAATGACAAGGTGGTGCGGACGGACTGGGATGACAGGGGACTGCTGTTTGCCATGTCCGCCATGGATATCTACGTGGTGCTGCGCCTGTTCAGCCTGGTATGCCTGAGGGTGTGACAAAGCTGTCCCAAATTGCGGTCCGCAAGTGCATAAGGACTTGCCAGTCAGTGGATAAAGTGATAGAATTGCCAGATGGATGTGGATAACGTCTGTCAAACGGCTGCGGGCCGGTCAGGCGTGTTTGACAATAAAAAAGGAGCGAATGGATTTATGGGAAAGATTAAAGTGACCCCCTGCGACATCAAGGGGCTGTATGTGATTGAACCTGCAGTTTTTAAGGATGAGAGAGGCTATTTTATGGAGACCTACAATCAGAATGATTTTAAGGAAGCAGGTCTCGGCATGGTGTTCGTACAGGACAACCAGTCCATGTCCGTCAAGGGCGTACTGAGAGGGCTGCATTTCCAGAAGCAGTATCCCCAGGGCAAGCTGGTAAGGGTGGTGAGAGGTACTGTCTACGATGTGGCGGGGGGTCTGCGGTCTGATTCCGAAACCCACGGGACTCCACTTTCCGTCATTCTTTCCGCAGAGAATAAGAAGCAGTTTTATATACCCGAAGGATTTGCCCATGGATTCCTGGTGCTGTCCGATGAAGCGGAATTCGCTTATAAGTGCACGGACTTCTACCATCCGGGAGACGAGGGCGGCCTGCTGTGGAGCGACCCTGAAATCGGGGTGGACTGGCCCATAGAACCGGACATGCAGCTGATTATATCGGATAAGGACAGAAAGTGGAGCGGCCTCAGGGATACCTTCAAGTTCTGATGAAAAGGAATTTACTTATATGAATTATGTGCTTTCTCTGATGAAAGAGATTATAGGAAAACGGAAGCTTATATGGGATTTGGGCAAGGCTGATTTCCGGAAACGCTTTGTGGGCTCTTACTTTGGGGTGGTGTGGATGTTCATACAGCCTATCGTGACAGTCAGCATCTATGCGGTCGTATTCGGAATGGGCTTTAAATCCCCGCCTCCCATTGAAGGGTTCACTTATGTGGAGTGGCTGGTGCCGGGCATTGTGCCATGGTTCTTTTTCAGTGAATCCGTCAACAGCATTACCAACTGTCTCCAGGAGTATAATTATCTGGTGAAGAAGGTGGTGTTCAAGGTGGAAATACTGCCCATTATCAAGCTTATATCCTGTCTGCTGGTCCATGCCTTTTTTGTGGTCATCATGTTTGGGATGTATCTGATTATAGGCAGGATGCCCTCTGTCATATGGTTCCAGCTGGTGTATTATTCCCTGGCTGCCTCACTGCTGGCCCTGGGAATCGGATTTTTTACCAGCGCGGTTAATGTGTTCTTTAAGGATATGGCGCAGATCGTGAGTATCTGCCTCCAGTTCGGTATCTGGATGACTCCCATCATGTACCACGAATCCATGTTTACCGGAGCGGGAAAATGGGTGGAAGTGCTGTTCAAGCTGAATCCTTTTTATTATGTGGTGGCCGGGTACAGGGATACCATGCTAACAGGAAACTGGTTCTGGGAACGGCCCACACTGACCCTTTATTACTGGGGCTTTACCGCGGTGGTGCTTTTGCTGGGACTTAAGATGTTCAAGCGTCTCCGTCCCCATTTTTCCGATGTTCTGTAGGATAACAAGGAGCGTTACATGATACAGAAGGTGGAGATTAGCTGGCGCCATAGGGAACAGGAGGGTGTCATTCCCGTAGAGGTGGTCTACTCCAGACGGCGTACCATAGGACTGGAAATCAAGGCAGACGGCCATGTGTATGCCAGAGTGCCGGAGCGCATTCCAAACCAGTACGTGATGGACTTTATAAAGGAGCGCCAGGAATGGATTGTGCAGAAATGGTTCATGATTATGGAGCGGCGCAGGCAGGAGCAGTCCAGGCCGGTCAAAGACTATGAGAAGGACCCTGAGCTGGAGAAGCTTTACCGAAAGAAGGCTAAGATGCAGCTGGAGAACCGGTGCGCCTATTTCGCAAAGCGCATGGCAGTGGATTACAACCGCATTGCCGTGCGGGCCGCCAAGACCCGTTGGGGCAGCTGCAGCGCCCAGGGGAATCTGAACTTCCACTGGAAGCTGGTGCTCATGCCGCCGGAAATACTGGATTATGTGGTGGTTCATGAGCTGGCCCACAGAAAAGAGATGAACCATTCCCAACGGTTCTGGGCTGAGGTGGAGCGGATCCTGCCGGATTACAAGGCCCGGAGAAAGTGGCTGAAGGAGTTTGGAAGCCAGGTTTAGCCGGGAGGCAAAACGGCCTGGTCCCGGTCCTTTTGCGGCAGTTATGCCATGTCCCGTTCCCGTTTCAGATAGACCATGTCCACCAGCTGGATTCCGTCCTCAATGATGGGATGGTCGTAATTGTCGGTAAAAAAGCGCTCCACCCGGTGGGAATCTATAAAACCGCAGGCATGGTAAAAGCCCAGGGAGAGAGGGCTGTCCCCGGTTCCCACATAAAGGGTCCTTAAATCCGGATAATAGGTAAAAACATATTCAATCAGGCGGCGGCCGTATCCCTGTCTATGGAACTGGGGGGCTGTCGCTATATTTTTAAGCTCATATATGCCGGGACCTTCTTTTGTCACCACGCATTCCGCCCGGACTGTGCCGTCTGTCAGCACAAACATATCGCCCCGCTCCAGGTAGCGGTCCACCATATCCTCCTGTTCGTCTGCCAGCAGGAGCAGGTCCAGATACTTCTTTTTGTCCTTTTTTACCTGAATGATTTCCATGATTAATTCCCCTGTTCTTTCATTTTTTTGTGTTGCGGTAAGCTCATTATACCATTGTTGGGAGCATGAGTACAGCGCGCTCTTAAACAGGGAGCGCACAAAGGATTGACGCATGTGCCGGAAGGCTGTAAACTGTTGAGTAAAAGGAGGGCGCCGGCATATGAGACCAATCAGTTTTTCTGGCATGGAGGATGCCATAACCGTACAGAAGCCCAATGGAACCCATGTGAGCTACCATATCTTTGAGGAATCCGAAATTCACCTGAACCGGATTACACCGGGGAGTGTTCAGGAATGGCATTATCATACCCGTATAGATGAGTGCCTTCTCATAACAAAGGGGGTGCTGCCCTGCCGCTGGCTGGAGGATGGGGCGGAGAGGACGAGGAAGGTCCGTGAGCAGGAGATTGTCCGTGTGGGAAGCTCGGTTCACACCTTTGCCAATGAGACGGAGGAGGATGTGGAATTTGTGGTGTTCCGGTTTGTTCCTGACGGCAGGGATAAAAGGGAGACCATAAAGAGCGACAAGGTGGTTGTGGACAGGTGACAGGGAGGAGAAAAATATATGGTTAAATGGATTAGGGGGGCTGCGGGTATGGTATTTCTGGCCGCTTTCCTGTGGGGATGCAGTCCGGGGCAGGCAGATGAACAGACGGCGGAGGAACAGAAGCAGGCTGTGGCCGGACTGGAGGGAAGGGATGTACAGAGGGTGACGCAGACAGCTTCGCCGGAGCCGGAGGGAACGGGAATTGCCGTGAATCCCTCAGGAGCCGTTCTTTCAGAGCGTATTCCCGTACCGTCAGGATTTCAGAGAACAGATGCCGGGGAGGGAAGCTTCCAGGATTATATCAGGTCCTATCCCCTTAAGCCGGACCGGAGCCCGGTGATGCTGTACGACGGCAGTGAAAAGGGAAACCAGACAGCCCATGCAGCGGTATTTGCTCTGCCTGTATTTGACAGTGATTTGCAGCAGTGCGCGGACAGCCTCATGCGTATGTACGGAGAGTACTTGTGGGCCCATGGGGCCGGTGATGAGATTGCATTTCACCTTACCAACGGATTTTTGATGGATTATGCCTCCTGGAGAGAAGGGAACCGCCTGTCAGTGGACGGAAACCAGGTGTCGTGGGTTAAGAAGGCTTCTTATGATGATTCCTATGAGACATTCCTGCTCTACATGAAGTATGTGATGATGTACGCAGGCACCCTTTCCCTGGACAATGAGTGTACGGTCATTGATATAAGCCGGATAAAGGCCGGTGACATGTTCATAAAAGGGGGAAGTCCGGGGCACTGCGTCATGGTGGCGGATGTGGCTGTGAACGGGGATGGAGACATCTGTTTTCTTCTGGCCCAGGGATATATGCCCGCCCAGGATTTCCACATTCTTAACAATCCCCTTCATATGGACGATCCGTGGTATTATGCCTCGGAACTTTCCTATCCCCTTAAGACGCCGGAGTATGTGTTTCAGGAGGGGAGCTTAAAACGCTGGTATCTCAGTGACTTTTTGTAGGGATTTGGCTGACTGTGGAAAGAGAACAGTCTGTGGAAAAGGGACGAAACAGAGTACATGCGGCCCGCAGCAGGGACAGCCGGGGAATAACCAGGCGCAAGCAGGAGGAAGTATGAAATGGATTTAAAGAAAATACACCATGTGGCTATTATTGTTTCAGATTATGAGGTGTCCAGAAGATTCTATGTGGAGCTTCTGGGATTTAAAGTGATCCGGGAAAATTACAGGCCGGAAAAAGATGACTATAAGCTGGACCTGGAGCTGGACGGGTGCGAACTGGAGCTGTTTTCAGGGAAGCATAATCCTCCCAGGCCAAGTTACCCTGAAGCCCTGGGACTGAGACACCTGGCTTTCCGGGTGGAGGATATGGATGCTGCCGTGAGGGAGCTCAATGAAAAGGGAGTGGACACAGAACCTGTCCGCATGGACCAGTTTACAGGCAGGAGAATGACGTTCTTTCATGATCCCGACGGCCTGCCGCTGGAATTACATGAATGAGGTGAAGGCAGTGCGTCCGGCCCGGATCCGGTCATGGTACAGGGCCGTAATCAGGTTCCACAGGGGAACCAGATACAGGTAAAAAGCATAAAACATGCATCCCATGGGAGCGCCGATGGCGGCCACCGGCACAGTGCCGGCAATACCCCAGGGAATCAGGGCTGCAATGAGAATAGCTGTGTCCTCCAGCGCGAGGGCCAGCTTTTCCTTTTTGGGGTAAAGCCCGTCGCACATCTGGCAGGTAAGGATGGTGGCCAGGCTCTGGTTGCAGCTGACCGCACAGGAGAGGACCGAGGTCACCAGAACAGTGCCAAAGGGAGTAAGGCGCCGGGCAGACCTTAAAAGGGCATGCTTTACCCCGGACAGCAGGCAGGTGTGTGAAAAGATTCCTGAGTAGGAGGCAGAGATGAGCACGATGATGCCCACCTTTACCATGGAGCGTATGCCGCCTCCGTTCAACAGCTGGGCCAGTCGCGTCCCGTCCTGGGCCTCGTAACCGCTTAGGAAGCAGCGCAGCAGGGCCAGGGGGGAGGTTCCCTGGACAAACAGGGCCACTGCGGCACCGGCTGGCATATTTTACATCCACGCGCAACAGGGACAGAACCAGAATCAGGACAGCCGGAAGCATGGCGGCCCAGTGGAGGGAGAAATTTGTCCTGAACAGGTCCAGGAGCTCCCTGTCCGCCGGAGCGCTGGAACCGGAAGCCAGGACCACATAGAGGATGCATGTTACGGCTAAGGGGATTGCGCTGCTGCGGCACATAAGCTTTATGTTCTGATAGATGTCTGTCCGGGTCAGGCTGCATATCAGCTGGGCGCTGGAGGACATGGGGGAGCAGCGGTCCCCGAAAAAGCTTCCGGAGAGGATGGCGCCGCCTGTAAGAAAGGAGCTTAAGCCTGCTGCATTCGATATGAGCATGCATATGACCCCCATGGTACTTGCCGTGCCAAAGGAGGTACCGGTGAGGAAGGACATGGAAGAACACAGGAGGAAGGTGCAGAGCACGAAATACCTGGGATGTATGAATCCTACCGCATAATATAGGATATAGGGGATGGTGCCGCTGATTCGCCACACAGCGGTCAGGCCTCCGATAAATACAAAAATAATAAGGATATTCCGTACCTGGGAAATACCCTCCCACAGCATGGAGCCGGTTTCCCTTGCCGAATATCCTTTGGCCAGACAGTAGATGGAAAAACAGAGCAGGCCGAACAACAGGGCATACAGAATCTGTATGCCCGTAACAATGCAGAGTCCGAGACCTGCCAGAAATAATCCAAGTGCAATACATTCCGCTAACATAGAATCCTCCGGGTGTTTTGTTTGATGTACCCATTCGATTCTATATCGGAACCTCTTTAAAGTCAATGATAAGCAGATGCTATATCACGCGCATGGCCAGCTGGCAGGCTGTCTCAGCCAGTCCTGACAGCACCATGACCAGGATGGGATTCATCTTAAAACGTATGAGCAGTATCATGGCGCCGGTGAAAATACATACGGAACGCAGGTTTATGGCTCCCAGGTCAGGGGTAAAGCCCGCCAGTCCCCAGAAGGCAGTGACCAGTATGCTGACGCCCGCTGCACCAATCATGGCTACCACGGCAGGCCGCAGGGATTTGAGGACACCCTGGATCAGGCTTAAATTCCTGTATTTGAGATAGATCTTTGCAAGAAGGGTAACCAGGATGCAGGACGGCAGCACGCACCCAATGGTCGCCGCCAGGGCCCCGGGCGTACCTGCAATGCGGGTGCCCACGAAGGTGGCGGCATTGATGGCAATGGGACCAGGGGTCATCTGGGAAATGGTCACAAGGTCTGTAAACTCAGCCAGGTTCAGCCAGCCGTGAAGGGTGACCACCTGGTTCTGGATCAGAGGCATGGCGGCATATCCGCCTCCGAAACTGAATGCGCCAATCTGAAGAAAGCTTAAAAATAGCTGGAAGTAAATCATAGCGCGCCTCCTTCCGTCCCTTTTTTATTATGCCCGGAGGAGAGGGTCCGCACAACGCCTATGGCGGCGCACAAAAGGATGATCAGGACTACGTTGACATTGTATACATAATTGGCAATAAAGGCCGCGGCCATAATCAGGACGGATATCCACTGTCTGTCTTTTACGATGCCGCTGCCCATCTCCCAGACCACCTGGGCAATAACAGCCCCCACGCCGGCCTGCATTCCGTTTAACATCCATCCCACAAAAAGGTTGGAGCGGAAGGCGGCGTAGCAGAAGGAGATCAGAGTCAGGATGGTAAACGGCGGGAGGACAGTGGCAATGACCGCGGTCAGTACCCCTGCCATGCCGGCCAGTTTATAGCCTACCACGATAGCCCCGTTGACAGCGATGGCGCCCGGCGAGGACTGGGCAATGGCCACCAGATCCAACATCTCCTGTTCATCAATCCAGTGGTATTCGTCTACAAATTTCTTCTTCATCAGTGTGACGATGACATATCCGCCACCGAAGGTAAAAGCGCTCAGATACAGGGTTGAGAGAAAGAGTTTTGCCAGAAGGGAGCCGCGGCTGCCCGCGTGTCCCGGAACCCTGGAGGAAGCATGCTTTTTTGATTTTATGTTAACTACCATGACGGTATCCCCCTTTTAACAGTAATACATGTAACTATCATCATGTATTTGTTTTTTCTGCTATTACTATACAGCTTGCAAATCCATATGTAAAATACTATAATTAAATAATAATTATAATAGATGTATTATATATGTGCCCTATGTCAGATTGCAGGGATGTACCCTCAGTCTGCCATGCGCGGTTCAGGAAAAGAGGAACATGACATTTCGCCATCTGAAGATATTTGTTACCGTATGTGAGACAGGGAGCATGACGGCCGCCGCTTCCCAGCTGTTCATCGCCCAGCCGTCCATCAGCCTGGCCATCTCAGAAATGGAAGACTACTACGGGGTAAAGCTGTTTGACCGCATATCCCGCAAGCTGTATCTGACAGAGAACGGCCGCAGGGCCCTCCAGTATGCCAGGCATATCATAGATCTGCTGGATGAGATGGAGCAGGGGGTCCGGGACGTGGACGCCATGGGGCGGCTTAAGGTGGGCACCAGCATTACCATAGGGACCTATCTGCTGCCCGGTTATATCAAGAAGCTGAAACAGCAGTATCCGGCCCTGAAGGTGGAGGCATCCATTGCCAATTCAGGAACCATTGAACAGCAGATACTTGACAATGATATAGATGTGGGAATCATAGAGGGGGTAGCCCACAGTCCCTTTATCCTCAGCGAGAGCTTCGCAGGGGACCGGCTGGTATTCATATGTCCGGCTGGCCATGAATTTGCCGGAAAAACTCTGGAGGAGCTGTCGGAGGTACGGAATCAGGATTTTATTTTACGGGAAAAGGGAAGCGCTGGAAGGGAGATATTTGACGGTATACTGGCCGCGCAGGAGCTGAATGTCCGCCCTATATGGCAGAGCGCCAGCAATCAGGTCATCCTGCAGGGGGTAAAGGCAGGGCTGGGTATTTCCATTCTGCCCTATTTTCTGGTGCGCCAGGATATCCGGGAAGGGGAACTGGCTGAATTCCGGATAAAGGACCTGGCTCTGAACCGGAAGTACTCTGTGATTTACCACAAGAATAAGTTTCTGCCCCGCAGCGCCAGGACACTGATGGAGCTGTGCAAAGAGGGGAACGGGGCAGACAGGCCCTGAAAGCTATTTCAAGTCAGCAGTTTTTTTAGGCCGGAGACATTTTTTATGGTAATGGTTCCGCGGCCAAGGGCAACCAGGCCCTCTTTTTCAAAATATTTGAGCATGCGGGACACCACCTCCCTGGCAGTGCCCAGGTTCTTGGCTATCTGTTCATGGGTAGTGGAGATCACATCGGATCCCAGCTTGACATATTCATCTGCCAGGTAAGCGGCCAGACGTTTGTCGAAGCTGGAGAAGAGAAGCTGCCCCATGGACCACATGACGTCGGAGAAACGTTCCGCAGTCTGGCGGTAAATGTAGTTTTCCGCATATATATTTGCCTCCATGAGACGGTGGATGCCGGAGGCGCCGGTGATGAGAAGGGTGGAAGCAGCGGTGGACTCGATGAAGATATCAAAGGTGATTTCCTGCATCATGCAGGCAGCCGATAGGGTGCACACCTCACCCGGACCTAGGCGGAACAGGGTGACCTCCCGGCCCTCCTCAGACTGTATATAGGTGCGCAGCTGGCCGGATAATACGATCAGAATGCCCAGGCATTCCTCAGAACGGCTGTGGACAAAGCTTCCTGGTTCATAATCCCTGATATAGGAGCTGGTTTTAAGCTGCTCCTTCTGGGTATCGGTGAGTTTTTCCCAGAAGGGGTAGCATTTTTTCAGAGTATCTGTGATGTTCGGGCGGCTATGGTTCATGGCGGACGGCTCCTCCTTATAGTTGGGAGTTTAAATACAGGGTGTAATTATATATATTCTTATAGTGTAGACAATTTCCTGTATTTTGTCAAAGGATGAGAGGTATAAAGGGGCCGCGGCATGGGAACGGACTGTCTGCAGGGTCATGAAAGAGATTCGTTTGAGCGGGAGGAGCTGCAATCGGAAGAACTGCAGCCGGAAGAACCGCAGCCCAAAGAACTGCAGCCGGAGGTCCCGCATCCGGATGCCGCACCAGGGCACGCTCCCGCCTTTGCCTTGCATATCATCTGGGTCATAGTACCCATGGGGCAGTAGACGCACCAGGAGCGGGGGCGGAACAGGACCATGGTGGCCAAACCTAAAATGGTGGAGGTCAGCATGACGCTGTAGAAGCCAAAGGCAAACTGGGCGGTCCACAGGGGAAGGCCGGTGCCGTGATAGGCGTGCTGCCAGGGCAGGCGGAAGGTCCACAGCACTGTGACTGCCTGCTTTAAGCCGGATGTACCCCTGAACACCAGGTAGGTGTTAAAGAGCATCTGGCAGAACATGACTAAAAAGAATACAAGGAAACCATAGCGGAATGCTTTGGATTTCATCCACCCGGGTATCTCACGGTTGGGCGACAGATGCAGTTTTTTGCCGAGAATGGAAAACAGCTGTCCCCTGCCGCAGTAGCGGTTGCAGTAGAGCTTGGATCCGGTGGCAATGGAGATGGCTAAGGGCACCAGAAAACAAATCAGGCCCAGCCATGCAAACATGATATTGAAAAACCCCAGAAACAGGTACAGCAGGGATGCAATCCAGAGATAATCGTACCAGTGTTTTTTCGCTTTAAGGGCTGGCTTATTCATGGCGGTTTCCTCCTGTCTGGGCAGATTCTATTTCCTGATGGCTGCGGGGAAGAATGGATATTACGCTGGCCGGACATTCCTTTGCGCAGAGGCCGCATCCCACACAGGCGTCCTGATTGACCACTGCGTAGGAACCCTTAAACACGGAAAGGGCCTGGCGGGGACATACCTTAAGACAGCAGCCGCAGGCCACGCAGGTACCGGCATCCACACGGGCAAGATTCTTGGATAAATGACTCATGATAAAACACCTCATAATTATTTGATGTATCAAAGATATCATAAAACAGGAAAGGTTTCGGTGACCGGGGTCACACAGGAAACTGTAGTAAAAATACAAAAGGAGCTGGAACATGTATGCCAGGGAAAGGAGAAGTATATAAAATGGACCGCGCGGATTTGATTAAGCAGATAGAGAGCTACTGCCCATATAATGAACAGGAGGAAACAGACCGTCAGATGATTCTGAAATGCCTGAAGGAGGAAGAGGATATATTTGACAGGGGAAACTGCCTGGCTCACATGACAGCCTCGGCGTGGGTGGTGAATCCCGGCCGGACAAAGGTACTGATGGTATATCACAATATATATAAATCCTGGTCATGGCTGGGGGGACACGCGGACAATGAGCAGGACCTGCTGCAGGTGGCTGTGAGGGAGGTAAAGGAGGAAAGCGGGCTTGCCAGGGTACGGCCGGTATCGGAGGATATCTACAGTCTGGAAGTCCTGACCGTGGACGGACATGAGAAGCGGGGGGCCTATGTGGGTTCCCACCTGCATCTGAATGTCACCTATCTTCTGGAGGCAGACGAGAACGATGCCCTGTTTTCAAAGACAGATGAAAACAGCGGGGCAGCCTGGTTCGGCCTGGAGGACTCGCTTAAGGCATCCTCTGAGCCGTGGATACGCCAGCGGATTTATGCCAAGCTCAATGGGAAGTTAAAGAAACAGGGATAAGGGATAAAACACAGGCCGGGTCCATCTCGGGAACCGGCCTGCCAAAAAGGGAATGCAAAAATGTGTGATGGCTTATTATTTTAACTTGCTGATTTCCTTATCAATATCAGCTGGTGAAACCAGACCCACTGACTTGGATAACACCTCGCCGCGCTTGAAGTAGATAAGGGTGGGAACACTCATTACCTGGAAACGGGCCGCCAGGTCCATCTCCTCATCAATATCTACTTTATAAAAATGTACATCTGAAAATTTGTCTGCCGCCCGTTCTATGACAGGACCCAGCATCTTACAGGGACCGCACCATGTTGCAAAGAAATCCACAACCACCAGCTCGTCGCCGGCGTTTACAGCCTGCTCAAATTCATCCTTATTTAAATGTTTCAATTCCATAGTTATTACCTCCAGGTTTTCTCTTTTTTGTGTTTTGCTCTATTGATTATAGGATACCACATTTTGTACTTGTGTTATGTGATAAAAGTCACCGAACATTCATTCTTTAATCTTATATATAAGCTTGCAATATTAAGCTGTTCTAATATAAATCAGTTTTCTGTTACTGTTTCATAGGGCCAGTCCACAATTCCGCCAAAATCATATACATGTTTGTAGCCCAATTCCACCAGCTGGTCCGAAGCGCGTTTGCTGCGGATACCGGTGCGGCAGTGGACCAAAAGCACTGCTTCCGTGTCAGGAAGTTCTACGGGCTTAGTATCACCTATGGACTCCACCGGTATCAGAATGGAGCCGGGAATATGTCCGGCCGCATATTCTTCCGCCGTGCGCACATCCACTACCGTGGCATTGCCCTCGTCCATCATCTGCTTTGCCTCCTCGGCAGTGATTTTATGATATGCCTCATCAGATGTCTCATCAGCCGGTTCTTCTGCAGGAGACGGGGACGGACTCTGTGTTGAGGCCATGGCTTCCCTGGGGGCGGCGGGGCTGCAGGCAGCTAAGATGGCGCTGCATATAAGGACAGCTGTAAAAATCGTACCTTTCATGTGTTTCCTCCTATTCTGTAATCAAAACTCGTACAGTTCATACTGTAACTATAATATATACAGTTATATATGTCAAGGGGATTCTTAACTTTTTTTGAAAAATATTGTTTGAGGTATAAAAATCCTGCATTCTATGCTATACTTATGCCTAAAGTGGAGAAGTATGCATAGAGATGGAGAATGTTATGTCAGTGAAAGAACAGGACAATAAATATGCCATAGACGTTGCAGAAGTGACCAAGGTATATAGATTATATGAGAAACCCATTGACCGTCTGAAGGAATCCATGAGTATTTCCCATAAGAATTACCACCGGGATTTTTACGCGCTGAACCAGCTGTCCTTCAGGGTAAGAAAGGGAGAGACGGTGGGAATCATCGGCACCAACGGTTCCGGCAAATCCACCATATTAAAAATCATTACCGGGGTCCTTACCCCTACCACCGGGGAGGTAAAGGTGGACGGCAAGATATCGGCTCTGTTAGAGCTGGGTGCCGGATTCAACATGGATTATACAGGGATTGAAAATATATATATGAACGGCACCATGATGGGCTATACGAAAAAGGAGATGGACGCCAAGCTTCAGGATATCCTGGAATTTGCGGAAATCGGGGATTTCGTGTACCAGCCGGTAAAGACTTATTCCAGCGGTATGTTTGTACGGCTGGCTTTTGCGTTGGCCATCAATGTGGACCCGGAAATCCTCATTGTGGACGAGGCCCTTTCCGTCGGCGATGTGTTCTTCCAGTCAAAATGCTACCGCAGGATGGAGGAAATCCGCCAGAAGGGGACAACCATCCTTATGGTGACCCATGATATGGGAAGCATTATCAAATACTGTGACCGGGTGGTGCTGCTGAACAAGGGGGAATTCATCGCAGAAGGCCCTGCCGGCCGGGTGGTGGATATGTATAAGAAGATCCTGGCCGGACAGCTGGACGCCTTAAAGGCGGAATTAGAGCGGGAAAGACAGCAGAAGGAGAGTCTGACAGGGGAAATCGGGCAGGAAGATGCGGGCAGCGGGGTACTAACCGGAGCAGGAACAGAAGAAACGGAAACTGCCGGGAGCCGGGCTGGGGCAGGAACAAAATCCGGCGGTGTGGAAATGTCTGATTTTTCCGGCGGGATGGGATTAGAGGGAAGCCGTCTCATGAAAGACCAGCTGACCATTAATTATGACCGTACAGAATACGGGGATGGCCGGGCCGAGATTGTGGACCTGGGTCTTTTTGACGAGAGGGGAAATATCACCAACCTTCTGTTAAAAGGTGAGATGTTTACCATAAAAGAACGGATTCATTTTAATACAGAGATACAGTCCCCTATTTTTACCTATACTATAAAGGATAAAAAGGGTACGGAGCTTACCGGCACCAACACCATGTTTGAAGGTGCCGAAATCCAGCCTGTGAAGAGCGGGGATGAGTATGTGGTGGAATTCACCCAGAAAATGACACTTCAGGGCGGGGAGTATCTGCTGAGCATGAGCTGCACCGGTTTTGAGCAGGGAGAGCATGTGGTGTACCACCGCCTGTACAACGTGACCAATATTACGGTTATTTCCAATAAAAATACGGTTGGGGTGTATGATATGGAGTCCCAGGTAAAGGCTGCGAAGATAGAGGCCGGGAAGATAGAGGCCGGTAATGCGGGCCCAACTGTGAACGGAGGATTATAACTTTCCATGAAGGATATCAGTTATGAAATATTAGATTTATTCAGACAATACGGAAGCAGTCCTGAGGGCATCAGGAAGGCCCTGGACAGCCAGTACGGGCCGGAGGTGCTCCACGCCCTGTCTGATATAAGGGAGAATCTTCTGGAGTGGCTGGATTATACTGGCTGCGGGGAAGTGCTTCAGATTGGTTCAGGCTATGGCGTTCTGACAGGACTGCTGGCCTCCAGGTGCGCCCATGTGGCAGTGATGGACGAAGCAGATGAAAACCTGGCTGTAAATCAGGAGCGCAACAAGACTTACACCAATATCACATATGGCTATAAGGCAGGGGCTGAGACAGGACAGCCGGAGCCGTCATTTGACCTTGTGGTCATGGCCGGACTCAGAAAAGGCCAGGAAATACAGGACGCAGCTGCCTTTGGCGCCTCCTTTCTGAAACAGGAAGGCCGTCTGGTCATTGCGTGTGAAAATGCATTGGGGCTCAGGTACCTGGCAGGGGCAGACCATGAGGAAGGCTTCTGTACCAGAAAACAGGCGGAGGAAGCCTGCCGGGAAGCAGGACTTGCCCGGGCGGACTTCTATTATCCGGTGCCCGACCACAGAATGCCCATATCACTCTACTCAGACCGGTATCTGCCGGGAAAGGGAGACATCACCAGCCCGTCTGTGTCCTATGACGGTCCGCGGTATGCCTGCCTCAATGAAGGGGAGGTATATGACCGTCTGATTGAGGAAAATGACTTTGGCCGGTTTGCCAATTCCTTCCTGATTATTGCATCTAAGGACGGCCGGCAGGAGAAAACCATTTTCGCCAAGTATAACCGTACCAGAAAAGAGGAATTCCGCATCCGCACCACCATGGGGGAACTGGACGGAGAGCGCCGGGTGGAGAAGGCTGCCCTTGAAAGCGCAGGAAGATACCACATCCTTTCCCTGAAAAATAAGTGCCGGCAGTTAAGGCAGCTCAACCCCAGGGTCAGAATCCTGGAGCCGGAGATATCCGCAGACGGCAGCAAGGTGGAGTTTGTTTTCCTGGAAGGCATTACCCTGGCAGAACGTCTGGGCCGGTGCATCAGAGACGGAAGGGCGCCTGTGGAGGAAATTAAGGCGGCGCTTCAGTTTCTTTACGATGTGGCGGAGGATCAGATTGTTCCCTTTGCCCTGACGCCGGAGTTTACCCGGACCTTTGGGCCGGTTCCGGATATAGATGATGTTTCTTATAAAGTAAGCAACATTGACGGGCTCTTTGAGAATCTGATGATTACAGAAAAGGACGGGGATGAGAAACTATACTGCCTGGACTATGAATGGGTCTTTGATTTCCCGGTTCCTGCCCGCTTTGTACAGTACCGCAATCTGGCTTATTTCTATTATAAATACCAGGGATTGATGTCATATGCCGGCCTGGAAGAATTTTTACAGGAGTTTGGCATAGGAAGCGAGATGGCGTCTGTGTACGCATCCATGGAGGACGCATTCCAGTCCTATGTCCACGGGGACGCTGTCCAGGGATACCTGGTGAATTACCAGCAGAAAGTGACGACCCTGTCTGAGCTTAAGGAGACGGACCAGGCTCTCTCCCAGGCAAAGGACCGCATCAGCCAGCTTCAGGCAGAGGTGGAGGAAAAGAACCTGCAGATCCGCAAAGAGCAGGAGGTGCAGCGCCTGACCAATAACCATGTGGCAAATCTGGAAGTGATGATTAAGGACCTGCGCCATGAAATCGACGAGCTGGGCAAGCTGGCAACCTATCTCAACGGGCATGAAGCCCTTGTGTTCAAGGCCCGGCGCAAGCTGGGAGCCCAGGTCAACAGAGCATTTCCAAGGGGAACCCGCAAGCGCAAGATACTCAACTACTGTTTTAACACAGTGAAGCACCCGGTGCGTTACGGAAGGCTGTACGCCACCAAAGAGGGACGCAACCAGATAGAAGGCGATTTTAAGATTGGCGAGGATTATCTCAAATACGGCAGGCTGGTATTCCCCAGTGTACCGGGCAAGGGAGGATATATGGACTCTGGCAGCGGCGAAACGTGGGACGGCCCAATGGTTTCCATCGTGATTCCCTGTTATAATCAGGTCCACTATACCTATGCATGTCTCCAGTCCATCCTGGAGTTTACAAAGGATGTCACCTACGAGGTCATCATTGCCGATGATGTGTCCACCGATGCAACAGCAGAGCTGAGCCGGTATGCAGAGGGTCTTGTAATCTGCAGAAATGAGACAAATCAGGGGTTCCTGCGCAACTGCAACCAGGCGGCAAAGGCTGCCAGGGGAAAATACATCATGTTCCTCAACAATGACACCAAGGTGACAGAGGGCTGGCTCTCTTCCCTGGTGAACCTGATTGAGTCCGATTCCACCATTGGCATGGTGGGTTCCAAGCTGGTGTACCCGGACGGACGCCTGCAGGAAGCAGGAGGCATTATCTGGAGCGATGGTTCCGGCTGGAACTACGGCCGTCTGGATGATCCGGACAAGGCGGAATATAATTATGTAAAGGATGTAGACTATATATCAGGGGCAGCCATCCTTCTGAGCACGGCCCTGTGGAAGCAGATCGGCGGATTTGACCAGCGGTTTGCCCCGGCTTACTGCGAGGATTCGGACCTGGCTTTTGAGGTGAGAAAGGCCGGATACAGGGTTGTATACCAGCCTCTCTCCAAGGTAATCCACTTTGAGGGCGTTTCCAACGGTACAGATGTAAACGGAACCGGCCTGAAACGCTACCAGGTGGAAAACAGTGAAAAGCTGAAGGAGAAATGGGCTGAGGAATTCAAAAAGCAGTGCGTCAACACCGGAAATCCCAATCCGTTCAGGGCCAGGGAGCGCAGCCAGGGAAAGAAAATTATCCTGGTGGTGGACCACTATGTGCCCACCTTTGACAGGGACGCGGGATCCAAGACAACCTACCAGTACCTGAAGATGTTTCTGAAAAAGGGCTATGTGGTAAAGTTCCTGGGAGATAATTTCCTTCATGAGGAGCCCTATACCACCACCCTTCTGCAAATGGGAATTGAGGTACTCTACGGAGACACATACGCAGCAGGCATATGGGACTGGTTAAAGACAAATGGAGACGAGATATCATTTGCGTACCTGAACCGTCCCCATATTGCCACCAAATATGTGGATTTTATAAAAGATTACACCAATATGAAGGTGATTTACTATGGACACGACCTGCACTTTCTGCGTCTGGGAAGGGAATATGAGCTGACCGGGGATATCAACATCAAGAGGGAGGCGGATTACTGGAAATCCGTGGAGCTGACCATGATGCACAAGGCAGCTGTTTCCTATTATCCTTCCTATGTGGAAATCAATGCCATACACGCCATTGACGGAAGCATTCCCGCAAAGGCCATTACGGCGTATGTCTATGACACCTTTCTGGATAACATACAGGATGACTTTGCAGAGAGGGAAGGACTGCTGTTTGTAGGCGGTTTCGCCCATCCGCCCAATGCGGATGCAGTGCTGTGGTTTGCCAGAGAAATATTCCCGCTTATACGCAGGGAACTGCCGGATGTGAAATTTTATGTGGCAGGATCCAGGGTGACAGATGAAATCAAGGCCCTGGAGGAGCCGGGCAATGGAATCATTATCAAAGGTTTTGTAAGCGAGGAGGAGCTGGCGCAGCTTTATGGCCATTGCAGGGTGGTGGTGGTGCCGCTCAGATACGGAGCCGGCGTGAAGGGTAAGGTAGTGGAAGCTATATACAACGGAGCGCCCATTGTGACCACATCCACAGGGGCAGAGGGGATTCCCTTTGCGGACACCGTGCTGGAAATAGAGGACCAGGCAGAGCTGTTTGCCGGCAAGACCGTTAAATTATATCAGGACAATGAACGTTTAAACCAGCTTTGCCGCAGGACCCAGGATTATATTAAGAAACACTACAGTCTGGACGGGGCCTGGAAGGTGGTAGAGGGAGACTTTCGTTGATTCTTCAGGGCTGCGTGGGCTGCACAGCCGGCATGTCTGGATAATGCAGCCGCGTTTAAGGCCCACAGTACAGGAGGGAATGTTGAATGCAGGCTATTTTGTTGGCCGGCGGTCTGGGGACCAGGCTTCGCAGTGTGGTGAGCGACCGGCCCAAGCCAATGGCGTTGATTGAAGGGAAGCCTTTTATGGAATATGTGACCCGTGAGCTGGTCCGCCACGGGATTACGGATATTGTCTTTGCCGTGGGATATAAGGGAACTATGGTGGAGGAGCATTTCGGCGATGGGGCGGCTTTCGGGTTCCATGCCGGGTATGCTTATGAGGAGACGCTTCTGGGAACGGCCGGGGCCATTAAGAATGCAGGCAGGTTTATTACAGAGGATCGTTTTTATGTGCTGAACGCGGATACATTTTACCAGATTGATTATACCCGGCTCCTGAGACAGCAGGACAGCCAGAATCTGGATATGGCTCTGGTACTGCGCAGGGTGCCTGATGTTTCGCGGTACGGACAGGCAATTTTGGACCGTGACGGATTCCTGACCGGGTTTAATGAAAAGACAGAGGATGCAAGGGAAGGGACAATCAACGGAGGCATTTACCTTATGAAACAGCAGCTGCTGGATGAGATACCCGAGGGAAAGGTGTCGCTGGAAAATGACATGATCCCTAAGTGGCTGTCAGAGGGAAGGCGCCTGGGAGGCTTTGTCAATGACGGATATTTTATTGACATTGGCATTCCGGAGGCGTATTTCCAGTTTCAGGAGGATGTGAGGAATAAAGTGGTCATTTGACAACCTAAACGAAAGACAGAGAGAGGAGACACATATGGTAATCAGAGGAAGGGCGCCTTTAAGGGTCAGCTTTGGAGGCGGCGGTACGGATGTGGCACCATTCTGCGAGGAGCAGGGAGGGGCCATCATCGGAAGCACCATCAATAAATATGCCTACTGTTCCATTGTGCCCAGGGAGGACGACCAGATTGTGGTTCATTCCCTGGACTTTGATATGACAGTGAATATAATACCAGGGAAAATTATGTGTATGACGGAAAACTGGATTTGGTAACAGCGGCTCTTAATGCCATGGGTATTGACCAGGGCTGTGAAGTGTATCTCCAGTGCGATGCGCCTCCCGGATCCGGCCTTGGGACTTCGTCCACGGTTATGGTGGCTATGCTCACTGCCATGGCCCGCTGGAAGGGAGTGATGATGGATGCCTATGCCCTGGCTGACCTGGCTTATCAGGTGGAGCGCCTGGATTTAAAGATTGACGGCGGGGACCAGGACCAGTATGCGGCTACCTTTGGAGGATTCAATTTTATTGAGTTCCACGGACGCAACAATGTGGTGGTTAACCCTCTGCGCATTAAAAAGGACATCATACATGAGCTCCAGTATAATCTCCTTCTCTGTTATACCGGAAAAATCCATGTCTCTGCCAATATTATCAAGGACCAGGTGCAAAACTATGAGAAAAAGGACGCCTTTGAGGCCATGTGTGAGGTAAAGGCCCTGGCCTATGCCCTGAAGGATGAGCTGTTAAAGGGAAATCTCCACAGTTTCGGCAAGCTTCTGGACTATGGCTGGCAGAGCAAGAAGCGCATGAGCAGCAAGATAACAAATCCCCAGATTGACCAATTGTATGATGAGGCCCTGAAGGCAGGCGCCCTGGGAGGCAAACTTCTGGGAGCAGGCGGAGGCGGGTACTTACTCATGTACTGTCCATACAATGTGCGCCACAAGGTGGCTGCCCGTATGGAGCAGGCAGGCGGACAGCTGGCGGATTGGAATTTTGAACTGCGGGGCGCCCAGAGCTGGGTGGCAGACGAGTCCAGATGGCAGTATGATCAGGTGAAGGTCCATATGCCTAATGGCGAGTACCGGTTTAACATTTAATGTTAAATTACCGGACAGGATTCACACAAGGAATATAACATACAGGATGGATGTGCAATGGATCGAGTTGTTTTTTTGGACCGGGATGGGACTCTGAATGAGGAAGTGCACTATCTGCACAGGTCTTCGGACCTTAAGCTCCTTCCTGGAGTGCCGGAAGCGCTGCGGATGTTAAAGGAGGCAGGGTACCGTCTGGTGGTGGTTACCAATCAGGCAGGAGTGGCCAGGGGATATTATGGGGAGGAGGACGTGAAGAACCTTCATGTTTATATGAACCATATCCTGGAGTGCATGGGGGCGTCCATTGACGCATTTTATTACTGTCCCCATCATCCGGAGCACGGAATCGGCCCATATAAGAAGGAGTGCAGCTGCCGCAAGCCGGGTACCGGCATGTTTGAGGAGGCCGCACAGCGGTTTGAAGTGGATAAGGCTCATTCCTTTATGATAGGAGATAAACTGCTGGATGTGGAGGCCGGGAATAACTACGGCCTGACCACCATTTTGGTGGGAACCGGTTATGGAAGCGGGATTCGCAGCCAGGAGGAGAAGGAAGGGATACCTCCGGTATATGATTTTTACGCGGAGGATCTCGTAAAGGCAGCTCAGTGGATTATTGAGAAAGGACAGGCGGACGTAAGATGAAAGAGATGGAGTATCTGGAGGAACTGACCAGCCGGTATCCGGTTCTGGAGGCAGTAAAGGGCGATGTGCTGGCCGCATATGAAATCCTGCGGGATTGTTACGCAGGCGGCGGCAAGTTGATGATAGCGGGAAATGGCGGAAGCTGCGCAGACAGCGAGCACATTGTGGGTGAGCTGATGAAGGGATTTGTAAAACGCCGCCCGGTGTCCAATGAATTCGCGGCTGCGCTTCAGGAAGCAGACGAAAAGCGGGGGGAAGAGCTGGCATCCTGCCTACAGGGAGGCCTTCCCGCAATTGCCCTTACCGGTCACGCGGGACTGGCCACCGCGTTCTTAAATGATGTAAACGGTGAAATGATTTATGCGCAGCAGCTGTACGGCTATGGAAAAAAGGGAGATGTATTTATGGGTATTTCCACCTCGGGCAATGCTGAGAATGTGATGTATGCCGTTGCCGTGGCAAAGGCGTCCGGCATTAAAACCATTGGCCTTACCGGCAAAAACGGGGGGAAGATGGCGGGAGCCTGCGACTGCTCCATCGTGGTGCCTTCTGATGAGACATTTAAAATCCAGGAGCTGCACCTTCCCATCTATCATACCCTGTGCCTGATGCTGGAGGAACATTTTTATGAGGTATAAGCATGTATTTGCCGTATGCGCCTATAAGGACTCGCCTTATCTGGAGCAGTGCATCCGCTCTCTTAAGGCCCAGACCGTCCCGTCCCATATCATTATCTGCACGTCCACTCCCAGCAGCTATATTGACCGGCTGGCCTGGAAATACGGCCTGCAGGTCTGTGTACGGCAGGGGGAGAGCGGCATAAAGGATGACTGGAATTTTGCATATTCCATGGCGGAGGGCGAGCTGGTTACCATTGCGCACCAGGATGACATGTACCACCGTGATTACAGCGCGAGACTTCTGGCAGCCCATAGGAGATATCCGGATATGACTGTTTTTACAACGGACTATGTGATTGTGAAACAGGGAGCGCTCATCACCGGTGATGCCATGCTCTGGATTAAGCGGATTCTGAGGACGCCCCTGCGGTTTCCGCAGATGAACGACAGGGCCTGGGTAAAGAAGCTGGCCTTTGTCCTGGGCAACCCCATATGCTGTCCGGCCACCACCTATCACAAGGCGGTGCTGGGTGAACCCTTTGTACGCTCAGAGTACAGTTTTGCCCTGGACTGGGACAATCTTGTGAGGCTGGCAGAGGAACCGGGACGTTTTATCTGCGATGAGCGGCCTCTTCTCTATTACCGGGTCCATGAGGATGCCACCACAAAGGCATGTATCAGGGATAACCGCCGGTTTGCGGAGGAGCGGGAAATGTTCTGCCGTTTCTGGCCGGAGCCGGTGGCGGACATTATCATGGGCTTTTATAAGAAGGCTTACGGAGAGTATGAGTAGCGGTTTCCGGGACTGGGAAATTGGTACGAATCAGAAAGAAAAATGCAGGGATAAGGATTTGTTGCATGGAAACTGGTAAAAACGATAAGATACTTGCAATCATCATAGGGGCGGCAGGGCTGGCTGTCCTGGCTGTGACGGTGTTCGGGGTGCTGCTCTGGGGCCCATTGGAGCCGGTGCTTCGGAATACTCGGACCCTTCTTATGATGGCAGAGGTGGTCCTTGTGTTTTTCTGGAACCTGTTCTGTCTGGCCGGCGGGAGAGGGAAAAAGCCAGGGACAGGTTCACACAGGGGTGTCAGGGCTCTGGGACTGGCAGCGGGAATCGTGCTGTTTACCTGGTGCCACCGTATTTTCCTGCCCCTGGCGGTATCCGGCATATATATGGCGGTTCTCAT
>OAVH01000446.1_pt1 | contig 30426 bp, 40 predicted proteins | sample 1495281 | NCBI WGS metagenome assembly OAVH01 (sample SAMEA2580082, study PRJEB22360) | human gut metagenome | biome: human gut; feature: human-associated habitat; material: faeces | place: Denmark | collected 2008/2010
TGATCTGCAGACTGGATAATTACAAGGAATCAGTCTGCCTATTTATAAAGAATCTTTCAATCAGAATTGCGAACTCGTTTCGCAATTACCTACATATTATATCAGCACCAGATTGGAAAATCCGTTGTTTCGGGCAATCTCTGCCAGCTTTTCCAGTTCCTCATGGGTCGGCACCCTAAATTCACTGCGATAAGGCTCCCTGACGCCAAAGGGGCGATAGGCACTGATTCTGTAACGAATCTGCATCTTTTCAAGATAGGGCGAAAGCACCCGCGTAATCTGATCCACCGTCTCCTCGTTATTCAGATAATCCGGCACCACAACCGTTCGGATCTCTTCCAGTTTTCCCGCCTCGGCAAGCTTGATGGCATTTTCAATCACCGGCCCACTGCCTTTTCCGGTCAGTTTCCGATGCTCTTGTTCGTTCCACGCCTTGACATCCAGCATCACACCGTCACATACCGCCATCAGATCCTGATCTTGTGTATAATCATAGCTGCCATTGCTGTCCATCAGTGTGGTCAGGCCGTGCTGTTTCGCCAGAGCGAATAATTCCACAACAAAATCTCTCTGCAGCGAGCATTCTCCGCCGGATACGGTAATACCGCGAATAAACGGGATATCATTTTTGATAAGATCCATCACCTCGGCCGCACGATACTCCCGGACCTTGGCAGAAGCCATGTGCGGGCAAACCGCGATGCACCAGTCGCACTGGCAGCAAAGTTCCTCCCGCCAAGTCACGTGTCCGTCTTCCATTCTCAATGCGCCGGTCGGACACTCCGTGACACAGGTTCCACAATGCACACATGTGTGAATGGTTTCCGGATTGTGGCAATAACTGCATGTGTAGTTGCATCCCTGCAGAAATATCACTGCACGATTCCCGGGGCCATCTACAACACTGCTGTGAATAATACGGTTTACAAGAGCTTTCATAGACTACGAACCTTTCTTTCCAGAATACGACTGTTTTTGACTTCACCGAGTCCCCAGGTAGCATTCGCCTGCTGAACCGCTATACCGGCGTCCAGCTTTTCAATGTCGGACTTCTTGACCAGATATCCTGTGATTCGGATCACATCCGCATCAGATCCATACGTTGAGAAGTAACGCATTCCCTGCTTAAAACCACCTTTGATCAGATCTACGATAGCGTCAGGGTTACGTTTGGCCGTCTCATCAAAGGGGAAAATATCTCCAACGCCTGACTTGAAGTACGGATGGAACTGGCTGCAGTGGAGCAGATGCTCATGAAGCGGCAGTTCATCGCCAATGGCAAGCCGGACACCGGGGCTGATCAAAAAGTCTTCTGCAATGCCGACCTGAGCATGGAGAGAAAAATGATGATCCGTGCAGTCACAAAACCGGCTCTTATAACCTTCCACAAGTACGGTCAGTTTATCCAAAATCTGCTTTGCCAGGGCATCCGCTTCACTGCTGTGTCCATAGGTTCCGGATTTGCCTTCTTTGCGCATCAGAATATTCACGCACTCGTTCATACCGACAATTCCGAACATACCGGTAAATCTCTCCAGCTTTACAAAGCCCTCTTTCACAAGGAAACTGGATTTAAAGAAGTGGGTTTCCTCCACAAGGAACGTGATTTTTTTCTCTATATAACCACAAAGCTCCTCCACTGCATCCGGCAGCAGATCGTTGAGCAGATGCTCACTGTCTTTTGCCCGCTCTGCCATCTTACTCAAGACTACACGAGAAAGGGTAAAGGCACCTCCACCCACAGGCAGTGCATTATAACAGCTTGCAATTCCGTAAGGTGTGGAATACAGCTTGCTGTATTCTTTGTGGTTTGCAAAGCTCGGTTTAGCGCAGGCCAGCGCACATTCTACACAGGCATCTGCAAAATCATCCGGTGTAATGTCAGGATCATACAGCAGCGTAATGGAAGGCATAGCCTTCTGAAGCTCCTTTTCAATCTCAACGATCATACGACCCGCCCGTGTTGCTTCCGGACCAATATTCATATGGCAGTAGGAGTCCGAAATAGTACGATCCAGGAAGATCAGGAAATGCCGGATGATCTTTTTTGCCTCTTCCTCGTCTTCAATGAACGGCTCCAGCATCTTATCCACCGATCCCAGATAGACCGGAAAATGGGTAACAGACGGAACATGACGGTAGAAAATCATCAAAGCCTCCACTGCCTCCCACAAATCCTTCGGCGGATCAAGACGCAGAAACTGACAGCCCTCCCTCATCAGTTTTTCATAATCCGGCAGGACATACCGCGGTGCATAGGTGCCGTTTCCTTCGTTCATGGTACATAAAACACCAGCTTCCAACAACTCACGAAACTTACTGGTTGTATCAAAAAACTCTACATAATTCAACGGAACAGATGACAGATTCATCATCGCCTGTTCGTGCGTAAGCGCACAGTTATCAATTATTGCTTTCACATCTTTTTTCATATCTGTAATATTGATCATTGTCGTTCCTCCTTGACATTTGTTCCCGGGTTCTGTAAGATGAGGTTATCACATGCTGGGAAAGCAGAAAATGACATGTGTCATTTTCTTGAGAGGATATTTAAATGCTACAGGATACAGCACTTCTTTTACATACAATATACAATTATATTAGAGATTTTCGCGGTTCCATCGCACAGGCTTATCAGTTTCCCCACGCCTGCCAAAAACCGCTGGTTTTAGAAGATATCCCACCGTATCTGCTGTGTCGGCTGACGGCTGATACCTATCTGTTTCATATCGATGAACCGATTAGAAGTATCCATATCCTGCTGGACGGCACCTGCTGCGTGGAAAAATACAGTCATCTCGGCCATCTGTATACCGACACCACGCGCTCCGCTATTCAAATCTTTGGATTGATCGAAGCGGTCACCAATCAGCCTCGTCACAGCGTTTCCATGCGGTGTGCAACCAATTGCACCTTTGCCAAGATTCCATTGGCCGAATACCTCCAAACGATCCGCTCCAATCCGGAATTGATGATGATGTCCATGCAGTATCTGTGTGTCTTTTTCACAGAGCACGTGCAAAATGCCGATTCGCTCATGTTGGATACGCCGTATCGCAAAATTCTTGTTAAACTATATCAATGCTGCAGCGGTCAGCAATTCCCGGTTACGATCCCCTATAAAAAGGAGGAGCTTGCAGCCGATTTGAATATGAATCTGCGAAGCATGTACCGGTACATGAATAAGCTGTACACCACCGGTCTTTGTTCTTCCCAAAAGGGAAAGATCATTATCTCAGCCGAACAATACCAGCAGATTGAGGAAGAATTATCTGACTTTCATTCGTCTCCGTAAATGAATACTGCCGCTCTTTTTTTACATAATATCAGGGAACATGACACGGCGATACGGCCAGTCATGTTCCCTGTTTATTTAGCAAGTTTTTTCGTACATTTTATCATATGAACAGCGGCATAGGCGGCAACCAGAAGCTCTGTAATCAACATAGAATACCACAGCGCATCGGCACCCGCCATAACCGGCAACACGATAATCATCACACCGCTGACTATAGCCCCCCGTGCCAGAGAAACAATCATGGACGGATTGGGCTTCATCATGGACTGTAAGTAATATGTGGCAAACAGGTTAAACGGAAGCAGGATGTAGGACAGACCGTAAGAGCGAAGAATGGCCGGTGCGATCTCCAACACAGCTTCTGTCGGACGCATAAAGAAATGTACGAACGAATTTGGCATAAGCACAACTCCAGCCGTCAGCACCGCTCCGTAACAGCCGCAGGTGAAAAGACCATATCTAAGACACTCCCGAATGCGGCCATATTTGCCGGCACCCAGATTTTGTGACAAAATGGGCTGAGCTGCCTGTCCGATTCCGTAAGCCATACACTGGGCAAAAATTGTCACCTGAGTGATAATTCCATAGACCGCCAGCGCATTTGATCCAAAATACTTCATAATCTGGCGGTTAAAGAGAATGCCGATGATACCCATGGCCAGGTCATTGATGGCTGTGGAGAAACCAGTGACCGAAATAAAAACGATCTTTCGTGAAATCTGCGTTGGCCAGACAAGTCGAAGGGTATTCTTCTTCCCAAAAAAATGCAGCAGCATCAAAAACGACGACACATACAAGCCGATCGCCGTAGCTATCCCTGCTCCGAGAATACCCAGATCCAGCATAAATACAAAGACGTAATCGCCAAAAACATTTAAAATGCCACCGAAGAGCACAGCCTTCGTGGGCAGTGCCGGATTGCCGTCATTTCGGATGTAGGATGACAGGATATAGCTGAAGACACAGCATGGCATGGCAAAAAAGAGCGGGATAAAATATTGCTTTGCCAGCACGATCAGTTCGTCATCTGCTCCAAAGAACCGCAAAAGCCGCTCATGAAACAAACCGATACCTGCCATTGCAAGGATGGTCAGAACGATTCCGAACAGGACTGACAGCGTAAAGTACTCCTGCGCCGTCCTGTCTTCCCCCCTGCCGCGATGATTTCCAAACAGGACGGAGCCGCCGATCCCAGCCAGCAAACCCAGACTATAAAAGATACTCCAGAGCGGACTGCATACTGCCATTGCGGCATTTCCGGTTGGTCCATGATATTGTCCCACCATCATGGCGTCTATCATACCGAATACACACGAGATCATGGCGCTGCCGGATGCCGCGACCAGATACTTACCATACATCGGTCTGATCTTATCCTTCAATATATCCATGGAATTCCTCTATTTCTGCTTTTGCTGCTCCAGGCGGTAGATTGTCTCCAGCACGACCTGAATCTCCTTCTCCCATGCTTCATGCAGCCGTTCGTTTTTCCTGGTATAGATGACCTCCGCATTGGTCAGATTGCCGGAGGTTCCATTGATGGTTGCAGCCCGTACCCCCCGCATATGTGCTACTGTATATAAAGCGGAGGACTCCATGTCCAGATTCATAACCTTATAGGATCTCAGGTTCTCTATAAATTCCGGACTTTCTCCGTAAAAAGCATCATCAGAAGACGTAATACCCACATAGACATCCCGGTCGCTTCCGGCAGCCATTTCACGGGCTGTCTGAATCAGCATCCAGGTCAGTTCCATATCCGGAACAGCGGGAAACGCGTCAGGTACATAAAATCTGGATGTTCCTTCGTTTTTCATGGCGCCGATAGTGATCATCAGGTCTCCGATTTTCACTCTGGGATCCAGCGCAGCACTGCTTCCAATGCGAATCAGGTTTTTGGCGCCGATGCGGATCAATTCCTCCGCTGCAATAGATGCGGAAGGACAACCCATTCCGGTGGATGTCACACTGACTTTGATACCCTTGTAATAACCGGTAAAAGTTCTGTGTTCCCGGTTGTTTGCCATCAGTTCCGCCTGATCCAGATATTTTGCCACAATATCACTGCGGGCGGGATCGCCGGGCAGCAGCACATATTCTCCGATTTCCCCGGGACTGAGTGCGATATGATACTGCTTTTGTCCCCAAGTGACCGAATCTTTATCTAAAGTCTTGCTCATTTGTTATACCTCCTGTATATTCTCACTAACACGGAAGCCATCAAAACAACGTTTCCTTTCGTATTCCCTCCGGGTGCCCAGTCATGCAGGCCCATGCGGGCCTGCAACTCTTCGTTCTGGCGACTTCCCTGATTATTTAATCCAGTGTCTGGATGGTCAGATCCGGAGACAGCTCCAACCGAACCGTTTTGGAAGGAATGTCGGTATTAACTGCAGTAATGGTAACCGTTGCCTCTCCCGACTTTTCCGTCGGCTTTGTTTTCACCCAGAAAGCGATGGAACCGCCAAGTGTTGCAACTGTCGTCGGTCCAATCACCGATATGTCACCCGTGGTTTCAATCTGCAGAACGCCCTGATACAGTGGCAGAGAATTACCCAACTGATCGCAGAACCGACAAACAATTCTTGTTGCATCCGGCACCGTCGTATGCAGTGACAGATCATCCACCTTCACTTCCAGATCCTTAAGATACGGGTCGTGAGAGTAGGTGCGGCGTGCAACTTCCTTGCCGTCAATAAAGCCGATCACGGTGCCTGCCAGCCACGGATCGCGCCAGGTTCCCGGGTTCTGATCCATAATGATAGGCGGATGCTTTAAGCCGCCATAATTGAGGCTCGGGAAAAACTTGCCGATATTCTTGCCATAAAGTTCAACCTCAATGTAATCGCAATTCGTAAATACAGCAAACGGAATGACCGTGCCGTCATCACATTCGCCTCTGGCCAGCAAAGTAGCCGGTTCCAGTACGATCTCGGTCTCCGGATCCACCTGAGAGCGATAAAACTGTGCTGCATACTTAGGTGTACGGAAAGCACTCATCACACCATGATAGCATATCTTATCACCGGAGCCATTGTCGCCGTGGGTATGATAGTCGAAAGCACACCAGCCAATAGCCCCCATAGCATCCTTGCGATCCAGACTCTTTCCCTGCACCGCCGCATGAATCAGAGCCTGCTGCGTCTGCCGCTTCACTCCGTCTGTCGGACGTGTGGGATATATATGTCCGCAGAACTCACTTACCATATACGGTACTTTGTGTGTAAGACCTGTGACAGACTGCTGCGCCTGGAGAATAACCTCTTTATCATGCAAAAGCAGATGATTAAAATGGATAAAGTCATTAAAAGTGTATACATCTTCCAGCAGATGGCTGCCTGTAATGCAGCGCACACCGGTGGTTGGACGATCCGGATCCAGTTTTTTCGCAATGGCGTTGGATTCGGTATAAAACTCATCGTCATCATCTGACTCGTTGATTCGAATACTCCAGATAAAGATGGACGGATGATTGTACTGTGCCATAATCATGTCCCGCACATCCTGGTGGGAAACGCGCTTCCATTCCTCACCGCCGATCACACCCCAGCCTGGAATCTCAGAGACAACCAAAAGCCCCAGCTTGTCACATTCGGCAATAAACTCTTCCGCCTGAATATAGTGAGAAGTACGAACCGTGTTCACATGGAGCTCATCAAACAGGATCTGCGCATCACGCTTCTGAACACGTTTTGGCATGGCATATCCCACATAGGGATAATCCTGGTGACGATTCAAGCCGACCAGCTTAACCTGTCTTCCATTGAGATAGAATCCCTCCGGCATGCAGGCAACGGTCCGAAAACCTGTCTGGAATGTCATCCCATCAACCAGAGAATCATCTTTCTGCAGACGAATCTCCACCGTATATAAATAAGGATTTTCAATATCCCAAAGAACAGGGGCATCCATCATCTCCTGTTCCGGGCTTAAAACCTGCAGTCCCTCCGCGACAGTGATAGAACGTGTGTATTCCTTGACACATTCCCCTTCTCCATTCTTGAGCACTACAACAATCTCACCATCGAATACCTCACCGGCATTGTCGAAGTGTATCTCCGGCCGCAGTATAACCTTATCCTCCTGCAGCGTGTAACGGAACAGAACATCCTGCATCCAGACAGGATCGGCAAGAATCAGGTTGACATCCCGATAAATACCACCATAAGTCAGGAAATCAATCGGTTTTCCAAAGGGCGGAATATCCTTATCCTCTCGAGAATCCACCATCAAAAGGATGAGATTTTCCCCCACATGCAGATACGAGGTAACATCTACTCTGGATCGAGAATAACCACCTTTGTGATGCATAACAAATTGCCCATTCACATACAGCTGATACTGAGCCATGACGCCGTGGAACTCCAAAATGGAACGTTTCTGCATCTGATCTTCCGTAAGTTCCAGTTTTCTGGCATATGTACTCACCATTGCACAGTCAGTCTGCCCAAAACAGTTATAGGGCAATTCCTTAACTACATGCGGCAAATCAACCTGCTCATACGCATCGGCACAGAAGTTCTGTACATCGCAAGCGGAAAAGCTGTCTTTGAACAGCCAGTGATTGTTCAAATTAAAAGTGTTTCTCATATTTTCTCCTTTCGCAAATACAAAATTATCAGACGGCAATTCCAATCAACCCTTGACAGACCCGGTAAGACCATCCACAAAACTGTTCTGTAGGAACAAAAAGACAATCATCATGGGAAGCGTCGCGATTGCCAGACCAACCATTTGTACACCGTAATCCGCCACATAGGAAGATGAAGCAATTTTTGACACCATCAGGATCAGTGTTTTCTTTGATTCAGAGGACAGAGAGATCATCGGCCACATATAAGCGTTCCACGAGTTCATAAACGCATAGATCGCCGCTGCCGCAAACGTTGCCCTCATGCTGGGGAACACGATCCGAAAAAAGATCCGCAGCTCACCGGCACCATCGATTCTGGCAGACTCGATCATTTCATTTGGAAAAGATTTGAAGTTCTGCCTAAAGAAAAACATTAGAAAAATAGAGCCAACAGCAGGCAGTATAATGGATGTATGGGTGTTGACCAGCCCCATGTTCGCCATCATCTTGTAAAGAGGGATCACAAGAGAAGTCTGCGGTATCATCATGCCGATCAGGAAAATGATATACGTTTTTTCGGAATTCCTGGTGCGGAATTTTTCGAATCCATATGCAGCCAATGAAGTCACGATCAAGCTCAATACAACACTCAAAAGAGCGATTTTTATGGAATTCATCAAGCCGGCCCATACAGGATAATCCTCGAACAGTTTCTGCAGATTCTCCATCAGATAGGTACCCGGCAGGACTCTTCCACCTGAAATATCCTTAGAGGTATTCGTCGCACCTGCAAACATCCAATAACACGGAAAAATAGAAACAAATGCCGCGATGCTCAGTATCAGATAGATCAGAAAGCGCTTGAGGTATTTCTTTGTTCTTGCCATATCAACTCTCCTCCCTCGTAAGCCGCAGCTGCACCAATGACAACCCGGCGATCATAAACACAACCACCCAGCTGATCGTCGCAGAATAACCGAAGTTATTCGCATTCAGGAACGACTGCTGATAGGTATACAGTGCCACAGTCAACGTTGCATTGGCAGGTCCTCCGCTGGTCAGGTTCACCACCTCGTCAAACAGCTGCAGTGTACCGATCGTGGACGTAATGGATGTAAACACAATGACCTGCTTCAACTGAGGAACTACAATGTGGAAAAACTCCTGAAAGGCATTGGCGCCATCGATTCGCGCCGCTTCAAGCGTATCTTTGGAGACGTTCTGAAGCCCCGCAATGTAATACATCGTGTTGTAACCGATCCAGCGCCAACACAGGGCAATGATGATTACCACACGTGCAAAGTTTTTTTCTGTCAGCCATGAGATTGGGTTGTCTATGAGGTGAAGCGACTGCAGAATCCCGTTGATCAGGCCGTCAAACTGGAACATAGTCCGGAAAACAATCGAGTATGCTACCGGTGACGTAACACAGGGAAGGAACAGTGCCATTCGGAAAAAGCCACGGCCCTTCAAACCATCTGTCTGAAGTAAATATGCAAAGAAAAGGCCCAGAAGCAGCATAATGGGCACCTGGATTGCTAAAAACAACAACGTATTGAACAGTGAGCTCCAAAATATTCCATCGGAAAGCAATCTTTTAAAATTCCCAATACCCACAAATGTCGACATCAGTCCTTGATGAGAATAAAAAGACAACACCAGGGAATAAATAACAGGATATAACATAAATGCAAGTACAAAGAAAATTGCCGGGAGGGAGAAAGCGACCCATGAGCCGTTCGCTAACGTTCTTTTTTTCATTTTTTTACCTCCGTATAACACATATATTGTTTTTCCAGCCACTAAAGTGGCTGGAAAAACATAAGGAACACTGGCAAATACCAAAAATTATTTACCCACCTGCTGGTCATAGTTCTCCTGAACCTTCTCCAGCGCCTCATCCAGCGTCATCTCAGAATCTATATAATTCTGCAGATAAGCCTGAATAGCTGCATTAGCAGTCCAGGTATTGGTACCGTAGTCAACCGCAGGTACATTTGCTCCCCAAGATGCGAAATCAGCATACAGCGGTTTATTGTTGAAGAATTCTACCGGCTGGTTATAGACTTCGCTCTCGCTGGCCGGAAGATAAGTAGCAACAGCGCCCTGCTCAGCCAGAATCTGATCATAGAAGTCCAGATTGCCGGCAAAGATGGTCTTCATAAAGTCAACGGCCACATCCTTATTTGCTGAATTTTCCAGTACAACCCAGCTGGAACCGCCCATATTGGTATACTCACTTGCAGAATCAGTGGTAGTCAGCTTCGGAACGGGTACATAATCCCACAAACCGGAGGCATCTGTCCCAGCGGTGATCGTGTTGCTTCCCCAAACTGCAGTCAGGCAAAATGCAACTTCGCCTTCCTGAATTGCTGAAACAGCAGCGGAATCTCTGGATGCTGTGCGGTAAACGCAGTCACTGTTCCACAGTTCCTTAACTACATCAAACATCTCACGAACAGCTTTATTGTTCACGAAATCAGCGTTTCCTTCTTCATCATAGAACCATTCGCCGGTGGACTGCATCGCACTGTCGAACCAGGCAAAGGCACATTCAGAAGGAAGGAAGTCAAATGCATATTTACCGGTCTTTTCACGAACCGCCTTCGCAATCTCGATCATTTCCGGCCAGGTAATATCAACCATATCCTCAGCAGAATAACCTGCCTGCTCCAGATAATCCGTTCTGTAGAATATACCGGCAGTACCACTGTCGAAAGGAACTCCATAGACGCGATCCTCAACGGTCAGACACTGTACTTTATAGTTTGCAAAATCGTTGAAGTCAATAGCATCGGTCAGATCAGCAAACATACCCTTGTAACTGGTCAGGAAATTCTTTGCCAAAAAGTCACCAACCAAAATGATATCCGGCAGATCCTCGGTAACGCCGCCGGAAAAAGCAGCTATACATTTCGTGCGTACATCATCCTCACTAACATTCACAACATCAAACTTTACATTTTCATGGCCAGCCGCCTGATAGTATTTACCTGCTGTCTCCATTGCGGGAATGTTGAAGTTCTCATCCCAGCACCAGACAGTGAGTGTTGTTTCCTCAGTTCCATCACCAGATTCTTCTCCTTTGGATTGTTCCTTGGTGTCTTTGCTTTCGCCAGCACAGCCATACAAACCGGATGTCATCATGACCAGACCAAGAACAAGCGCCAAAATACGTTTTTTCATTTCTTTTTCCTCCGTTCATATTTTGATTACAGATTTGTGATTCGTTTCTACCACAAAGTCGGTACGGTTCAATCATGTTTTCCTGTAACTTTACACCAATATTACCATTTGCACAAAACGCAAAATATGACAAATGTCATGTTTTGAAAATATCATCAAATCTTCTATATAACACCTTGCTTTTTTGTACAATATTTACATATGTCGGAATGCACTCCTTAGCAAATATCTTTCCTGGTGTAATGCAGATAGGCAACAGCAATGCCTGCGATGCCCATTACAATACCGATGGCAACCATTGTGCCATCCAAATTTCCATTACTTACGATATCTGCACCATCACAATACCCAAAGGGAGTTGCTTCAGTTCATGCTTCACAAATGTCATACGGTACCACCATCCTTTTCGTAATAATGCAGAAAGATTTCTTCCAGATCCGGCTCAGTGACCATCAGATCGGTTACCTGACAGGTGGAGAACGTCCGAATCAAATCGTTGATGTTACCACTGAACAAGAAACTGACGGAATCGACCGAATCTTTCCTGCCACGAACACCCTCCAGCTTATCAAGATTTACCTGTCCATGAAAGCAAATAAAATCAAAACTGAAATAATATAGTACATATCGCTGCAAAAAGGAAAACGGCTACAGTGCCCATATTTACTGGGTTTGTAGCCATTTTTTACTTTCACAAGTGTCAAACTCGGGAGTATATCATAAATACAATTTATGCACACCTTTTGTTATCTACACTTTTATATTCCAACCACAACAACCGGGAAATTCTTCCCGGTCGTTGCAGATTATTTTCTAATTCAGATTATAAAGTTTTTAATACGTTCAGGTCTTTCTTGTTTAAGGCCTTTCTCAATCTTACATTTTCTTTTTCCATTTGCTCTTTTTCACGTTTCAGCTCCCGGATCTGTTCTTCTAATACATTGATCCGATTCTTCAGTACAATATCACCTATGTATCTTTTGGGGTCTATCATTCCTGCCTGCTGCTCCAGAGCACGATCCATTTCTTTTCTGACCGTTTCATTCTTATAAAAGAATCCTCTGGACAATCCTGTCCTCTTTGTCAGTTTTGGGACCGTCACTTTTTCCCGTTCTGTCAGCATCTGCCGGATTTCTGTCACTGCCCTGTTTACTTTTTCTTCACTGGCTTTTTTATTGCAGGCTATCATCGAATCGTATTTGTTCATATTCTTCCTCCCATCCTTCCAGACATTCCAGTACCATCTTAGATAATCGGTTTCTTGTTTTTCGTGTATCATCTGCCAGTATTTTGTTGCTCATCTTTCTGTAATACTTTACATTTCTCAGGCTTCTATGCCCCAGTAGTCTTGCGTTTGTCCAGTCATCCACATGCATCTCGGCAAGCTTCATGCCATAAATATGCCGATACATGTGAGAACCGAATGCTCTCTGACTAAAAAGTAAGCAATCTCCTGCACATCTTCCCTTCCAATGCTTCTTCCATACATCTGGCTGGCGGCTTCCGGGAGTTTATGGGCCTCATCCACGACCAGAGCCCTGTAATCTGCCAGAAGCGGACGGTACCCATTTGCCCGGTGCATGGCATCTGCCAGAAGATAATTGTGATTGCAAATCTGTAAAAAAATATCCTCTTTCCTGGAAATATCCAGATGCTTCTGATAACGGCATCCTGCTTTCCCCGGACATTCCCTGGGGCAGAATTTCGGTACGCACACCAGCCTGCGGTCAAAACCGCTCAGGTTATGTACGGAATCTAAATCAAAGTTATGCCGGAGGGACTTCAATGCCTCCATCTGTGCCTGATTTTTATTCTTGTCCCGGACTGCCTCTAATCTCTGGGCCAGCCTGTAATCGCATATAATATTACTTATGTTCTCTTTATAAAGGATCACTCCTATTATAAGCACATCATAAGAAAATAAACTCAAATTATGCAGTAAAATTTGTAGATTTTCTGCATAATCTGAGTTTACCTCATTGAATAGTTTTAGATATGATTGATTGTCAAAATATGTTAATATCTTGTATTTTGTGTCTTTCATATTTCTATTTTAGCAAAGCAACATTTTCTATTTCTTCACAGGAAAAATTGCAATATTCACAATTCCTACTGAATTTCTCTCTTTAATATTAATCCTACATTAAATATATCTCTTTACCTGTTTCAGCATTAACCAGCATGACGTATTTTTGAGAATTATTGTCATTTACTTCCAAATACCAGATTGGTTCTGCCATATACTGCTGATCTTCATCCAGAATGCTGTCTGCGATCAGGTCGCAGAGCTTATCCGGATGTCCTTCCATTACGGATTCTGCTGTATAAAATCGTTTCATAATCGTTACCATCCTTTCCAACATAACAAAAAAGGCAGGAAGCATTCTTTTTACGGAACACTTCCTGCCATATTAATGATTCTTTATTTGGTTTTATAATTTGTATCTGCTTATACTTTTCCAATTTTCAGGAAAACCCATTGCTTTGAGAAATATACCCTGACTTAGATTGCTTGTCTTTTTCATGTACTGGTTCATGATCTGATTTAAAGATTTTTTAAACTCAGCAAAATCATCTTTGGAAAGCAACATCCGAAAAGCAATCACAACCGAAAACAGATCGTTTTTTCCACATTCATATTTATTTCCATTCTGTGGAAGTTTCATTTTTTTATGTAATACAGTATCTGGAATATCATATCTGCTCTTATAGGAAAACAGTCTTTCATTATGGGCACAGACATTTCTGTACAAAGTAAGCACTTTCATATACTGGATCAGTTCTTTTTCACTTACATGCTCAAAATGTATACTGATTTTCGTTTTCATGCTGGTTGTCAGAAATGAATACATCTTTGACATCTGTCCAAACGTCAGGGTTTTCATAATGACCCACATCGGAACATTCCCATAGGTTTTTCTTTGATAAACCACATATTCGTGATCCGTGTTTTTCTTTGCTTCTCTGTCCAGTATGGCTATTAAACCAGCAATTTTCTTTTTGGTTGCTCCTGAATTATCATAATGTGCTGCATCCAGATAATCCTCTTGCCTCTCTGAATAAGTATCACAAAAATGATAGGAAATCAACGATCTCATTTTTTGTTCAAAATGACAGAGATACTGGAAAATCAATGCTCGAAGCTTTTCATCAAATTCATATTATAAAAATCTGCGTATATAGAAAAACGGAGGGCCCTCAGGTCCTCCGTCCGGTCGCAGGCATCGCAAGTTTCTGCAACCTGATCACTGACAAATATTTTAACACGAACCTTTATAAAAGGCAAGTGCTTTTTGCGAACATTTGTCACTATCTATTATATGCTTATTTTTATATCATATTCCCGTCTTTGGCTCCTGGAAGTTTGTCTCACATTCTGCACTTTTCAGGTACTTTCAGACACTTTTTCTGTCAGAGCATTGGCAGATATTCAACTGAATACACATTCTTTTCCATTATCTGTGTATCATGTACCTATTTTCCTCTAAAAGCAAACTGTATACACTCCATACACGCCTACCATCTATACCTCATTTTACATCCAGAATCAGAAGTTCCGGACAATGCTGCAAAGCACAGACGATACATCCATCCGGAATGTACCGAAAATGATGTATGGCGCACACCGATCGAAGTAACCCTGCGCAATGATGATTTTGAAGCTGCAAAAGCAGAGGTGGAAACGATCATCCTCTCTCCTGAAGGAGAAGCCGTTGCTTCCCAGAAATCTTCCATAGGGCTCCCTGCAAGAGATCAGAAAACCATCTACTGTTTTAGTAACCATACTTTTGCTCTTTTCAATGCATCACCCTGCGGTTATGCGCTCTGGCTTTCTTTTTCAGATCCCTTTTCCATCTGCGGATGGTCACCGCCTTGCAGTGGTTTCTCGACCATTCGTATTCATCCGGAATGTATCTGCCGCCGTGTTCCCTCTCGCCATAAGCCGGCATGGTGGCATGAAAAAAGCACCTATCGGATTTCTCCAATAGATGCTCTCATCAATCTGCTATTATTTTTTTATGTACCTCTTCAGTTCATCATAAAAGTTTTCTCTGGTTCCTGCTATGACAACAACCACTAACTCTCCATCTATACGTTCAATCGTATATGCAAGTTCATAATTGGTCTTATTGTAATAAATGTCATAACCGTAGAAACCTGTCAGATCACCTGTTTTCGTCTCCCCTATCGTGTAATCTTCCCGGATTTTATCAACGGCATCCTGATACAGCTTCTTAAGTTTCTTATCCTTCAGCTTTTTAAGATACTTTGCTGCCGGAGGATCAAATCGCACTGGCAACATAAATCAGTCCTCCGTTCCAAAGACATCTTCGTAAGTTGCATATTCTGCTTTTCCGGCGGCAATGTCTTCTGCTTTTGCGAGCATTGCTTCTGCAGCTGGTCTGATCTGGGCCTGACGCTTTTTAAACTCAGTAAGCAGTTCTTCCCCAGACAAGCCTTCCTTAATTAGATCTGACAAAATCTGCTCTGCAAACTCACCACCAGCAGCCGTTTTAATTGGACGGATCACAAGCTCGTCACCACGTACCACACACTCGGCTTCATCACCAAACCCCAGTGACTGGTAGAACTTTTGCGGAATCGTTATCTGCCGCTTTGAAGAAATACTAAGAACTTTTCTGTTCATTTTCGTGTTTCCTCTCTCCATTACAGCTGTAGGCATATTTACTACCCCCTTCTATCTTATGCAAGTCGTCCTCTTTGTATTTATGTTTTCTTGGTTTCTTTACTTCTAAGCCAATTATAACGACTTTTGAAATCAAAGTCAATAGGCTTGTTTGAGTCGATATGTAAGCCCACCATATCACCAGGTCGCTTTCTACCTAGTAATATAGCGGGCCAGTTTATTCTTCCAGACCTGCACACCATGCGATGCCGGCCAGAACAAAAAATGCGTTGGCTAAGCATACTCAGTACACCCAATGATGTGTTCGCTTTCAAAAATGAAAAAGATTTGTAATACCGTCATAGTATAGCAATATTTCTATGGCGGTATTTCTGTATATGGTAGGGCAGAGAAAAACCGCAGGTGAAAAATTCCTGCGGTTTCTATTTTCTCATACTATTTACATTTTATTTTTTGTTGGCATCGGAACAAATTCCAGCTTTAATTGCATCCCTAATCCCTGTGCAAGTTTTTTCACCATACTCAGGCTGGGATTTCTTGTTCCATTCTCGATCCGGCTTATATCTGCCTGTGTAATTCCGGTTTTAGCTGATAAATCTTTCTGTGTCATATTCTGCTGCACTCTTGCATCAATCATCGCCTGGATAATATCATATTCCGGTTGCAGTGCATCATATTCTGCCTTTACCTCCGGATTCTGCAATGCTTTTTTTTTATAATCTTTATAGCTACTCATTGCCATACCTCCGTTCATAATCTGCTTTATACTTCTTTGCCAGTTCTTTTTCTGCCTTTGGTGTCTTCTGCGATTTTTTTATAAATCCATTAGTCAGTACCGCCTTCTTTCCTACAATAAAGAAGTACAGTACTCTTGTAATATCTGATCCCTGCTTGATACGAAGCTCAAATGTTCCATTCTACAATGGTTTTGAATATGGCTCACGAAGCAATGGACCGTTCATTTCCAGTAAGTCAATTGTCCGCAATGTTTTTGCCAGCAACTTAGGCTCCAGGGAATCTAATAGTTCCTGCACAGGGCATCTTCCATCTTCTGTATCATATAAAATGATCTCGTACATTAGTATGCTCCTTCCTCTTTATAATTATAATATGTCGTATTCAACATATTGTCAAGATTATTCCAAATACTTTTCCATATAATATTACGCATGATTTCTGCAATATTTTCACTGCATATATTCATCTTCGGAAATCATTCCCTGCTTTTTCTTTCCTCTGATTGTTCCCCACTGATGGTATTCCATGTGCTGGCGGTACTGGTCGTAATGGAACTCCATGCCCTGGATTCTGGATGCCATGTGCGTAACCACCTCCTTTTGGGCATGAAAAAAGACGTACCGGTTAAGAATCCCGTCTGCAATCAAATTGGAAGTATAAATTTTTCGTTAATTGTGTTATAATTGCTTGCTATCCGAATACAATAGAGTTATAATATAAACAGATAGAATACAGAAAGGAGCTGTTCATTATGGCACAGGCAACACTTACTGCAAGGGTCGATGCAAGAGACAAAGTTGATTTTGATGCTTTTTGCTCTAATGTCGGACTCAACACTTCTACCGCTATCAATCTTTTTGTGAAAGCAGTTTTACGTGAAAACCGCATTCCTTTTGAGATTGCACAGACTCCTGATCCTTTCTTTACTGAGCCTAATCTCTCTCATGTTAAGAAATCCGTGCAGGAACTCCGTGCAGGAAAAGGCACTGCTCACGAACTGATTGAGGTAGACGATAAGTGAAAAAATCTGGTCTGATGAAGCATGGGATGACTACATCTACTGGCAGCCTCAGGATAAAAAGACATTAAAACGCATCAATCAGCTTATTAAAGACATCGAAAGAAATGGCTGCATGGAAGGTATCGGAAATCCAGAACCATTAAAAGGTGATTTGCAAGGCGAGTTCAGCCGTCGGATTGACGAAAAGAACCGACTTGTTTACCATATGGAAGATGGACGCATCTTCATTGCAGCCTGTCGCGGACACTACAGCGACAAATAAGGATTTCCCACCCAGTCACACGGCTGAGTGGGATTTTTTATACCTTACCACCAGACGATTGTGCTTATTTCATTCACGATATAAGCACGGTCGTCTGTTTTTTTGCCTTAGAACCGGTCAAAGTCCTCCTGCGAAGCCAGCTCTTTGTACGGATAGTCGTCATTCTGCCGTTCCGTGAACATATCGTTGACCAACCCGATGGTCAGCAGGTCGAGGTCGGCTATGCTGATACCGAGCTGTACACAGCGCAGCAGAAAGAGCGGGGTGGTCATTTCCCGCTCACTTTTTCGAGGTTTTTTCTGGATTCCACCTCGGTCTGCACGTTCAGGCCCCACAGTTCGATCAGCTGGGGCAGGATCTGGTAGATGGAGAAGGTGTTGAACTGGTCGAGGAACTCCTCCGGGCTGTCCGGCACATTCGCGGGGTCAGCATGACGGGCCATCAGCCATGCCAGGTCCTCAAACATCTCCAGACTGAACAGGTCGAGGTTGGAATTGTCCTCATCATTCTCTCCCACGCTCTTTTCCAGCTGGCGCAGGTCTTTGTAAATGTCACGGCCGAACTTAATGCGGTACAGGCGAGGCACAGCGGCACTTGCCTTAAAGGTGACTTCTTTGCCATCGATCTCGATTTTCTTTGTAACTGCCATAATAATCCTCCAAAATTTCATGTAAAATAGGCAGAGCCGAAGCCCTGCCGTGTTTCTGTTCTTCTATTACTCTGCCGGGTCAATGGTCATACGCATAAGGAAGTCCCATCTCCTCCACCAGAGCTTTTACTTCTTCGTGGGTCATTGGTTCCTCCTATTTCAGTGCCTTTTCGATCAGGGACTGGAGCTGCTCGATGCCTGCCTGCTCTGCCGGAGCGATATGCGGTCTTCCCGCCACACGTCCGCCGCCGCGCTTGGCATGTCCCTTTTCCAGCAGATGTGCCAGCTGGTAACGGTTCTTTGAATACTTCCTCGTTGCCTAGGCGTATTCGGGACTTTCACCCGTTAGAGCGCGCCCATGGCGCGCAAACTGAAAAAAGCACCTATCGGATTTCTCCAATAGATGCTCTCATCAATCTGCTATTATTTTTTTATGTACCTCTTCAGTTCATCATAAAAGTTTTCTCTGGTTCCTGCTATGACAACAACCACTAACTCTCCATCTATACGTTCAATCGTATATGCAAGTTCATAATTGGTCTTATTGTAATAAATGTCATAACCGTAGAAACCTGTCAGATCACCTGTTTTCGTCTCCCCTATCGTGTAATCTTCCCGGATTTTATCAACGGCATCCTGATACAGCTTCTTAAGTTTCTTATCCTTCAGCTTTTTAAGATACTTTGCTGCCGGAGGATCAAATCGCACTGGCAACATAAATCAGTCCTCCGTTCCAAAGACATCTTCGTAAGTTGCATATTCTGCTTTTCCGGCGGCAATGTCTTCTGCTTTTGCGAGCATTGCTTCTGCAGCTGGTCTGATCTGGGCCTGACGCTTTTTAAACTCAGTAAGCAGTTCTTCCCCAGACAAGCCTTCCTTAATTAGATCTGACAAAATCTGCTCTGCAAACTCACCACCAGCAGCCGTTTTAATTGGACGGATCACAAGCTCGTCACCACGTACCACACACTCGGCTTCATCACCAAACCCCAGTGACTGGTAGAACTTTTGCGGAATCGTTATCTGCCGCTTTGAAGAAATACTAAGAACTTTTCTGTTCATTTTCGTGTTTCCTCTCTCCATTACAGCTGTAGGCATATTTACTACCCCCTTCTATCTTATGCAAGTCGTCCTCTTTGTATTTATGTTTTCTTGGTTTCTTTACTTCTAAGCCAATTATAACGACTTTTGAAATCAAAGTCAATAGGCTTGTTTGAGTCGATATGTAAGCCCACCATATCACCAGGTCGCTTTCTACCTAGTAATATAGCGGGCCAGTTTATTCTTCCAGACCTGCACACCATGCGATGCCGGCCAGAACAAAAAATGCGTTGGCTAAGCATATGCCGTTGCCCCAGATGAATCATATCATCCCATTCAAATAATCCACGCATAAATACCAACTGACTGGTTTCTATTACTGCTGATACCAGAACTCCAAACAATAATGCCCGATACCATTTCACTTTATGGTTTGCAATTATCGGTAATAAGGCTCCGGCCGGAAACAGCAATATACAATTCAAAAGATTTTCTTTTAGCAACGTCCAATCTTTATATTTCCAAATAGCCTTCCATGACCAAAACGGTATCAATTCATACTGGCGAACAGTGCTTGTTCTGGTAAATACCGCAGAGCTAAATACAATTCCAAGAAATATTACCATCATCACAACAGCAACTGCCTGAATTAGATTAATCTTTTTTCTACATACGCATCCTGCTACTACGATGACTGTCAAGAGTAGCAATACACTAAATGCCAATATCTCATATTTCGACCATTTCTTATTATATGTTGTCCATATCTGGTAAATATCCATTCTATTCCCTTTCTATTTTAATCAAACCAAACCGCAAGAATATCGAGTACAGATAACTTGCTCCAAAAACCTTTAATTTCTTCGGTCCGTTTACATTTCCCTTCATCTCCATCGTTTCTTTCAGAGCAATATTTACACTGCTTCTGGTTATTGATTTCTTTTTCCGGTCAATCAGGATTTCATTTCCATTGACCGTATAATGAAATCTTAATCCCTTTACAGTCGTAAAAGAATAGCCTGAAAACAATTTTAACGTCTCCCACAAATGATTTTCCAGTAATTCATATGATTTACCGATGCAGCAATGCAGTTTTTCAACAGCCTGTTTTCTTTCCCGGTACAATCTACACCTCTCTGCATACAGGCTTAATTCATCTGCATCGTACTGCTGCTGGGTGATCTCACCGTTGGCAAGCTGCTCATTAGCCTGCTGTGCGGCAGCCTTCAGCGTTGCCAGCTTTTCCTTAGTAGCTTGAATGGCATCCCCCAGCATCTTCTGCTTCTGGACGACCAGTTCTGTATTAGAGGGGTCCAGTTTCAGGAGTTTGTTGACATCCTTCAGTCCGGACTGCGTCCCCTTGATTGACTTGTTTACACTTTCCAGTGCTTTGGAGAGCTTTGTGGTATCGCCGCCAATCTCAACGGTGATGCCCTGGATTCTGGATGCCATTTGCGTAACCACCTCCTTGCAGGCATGAAAAAAGCCCATCTGCACGGGGCAGACAGGCTAAAAATGGGTATAAAAATACCCCGTCAGATTTCTCCAACGGGGTTGCTACCGATTATTGAATTTTACTCCATAAGAGCATTGTGCTCTCCATAATATCCTCATAACTGATATCAGCAGCATACGGATATTTCTTCTGGTAGGACTTCCAAAGTGTATGTAACTGTGCGTCATCACTGACGGCAGCCATAATTTTGGGTGCTTCCTCTTTCAGATTTTCGGTGCTTCTTTTCTTACAGGTTGCCTCAAATGCCTTTTTCAGCACATCAGCATCGATGTCCTGCTCGTAAATAGAAAGCAGTGTCTTGATGTCATAGAAGTCTCTCATTCGGGTATTCAAAAGACCTCTTGCAAGGACCGTCTGAAGTTTTTCTGCCAGAATGGTTTCTAAATTATACGACCAAAGGCTGATGGAACGGTCATCCAAGAGCAATTTATAGTTGTACTCGATTGCTCTTGGCGTGATAACATCTCCTGTAGAAATATCAATCTTCATCGGTGTAACGAGTTTTCCCATCACGGCATTCATGGTAAACCGAATACCCGGATATTCCATTTCATCCATGATATTGGAAACTTCCTTAACCTCAAAGGTCACTCCATCGCCAAGGTCGATGTCCTTGATTTCATCCACAATCCGTCTGGCATCTTCTGCCGACAGATTCTGATTTTTAATACTCGTATCGATATCCATCGTGGACCGCAATGCTACGCCAACCATTGCTGTCACCAGCATTCCGCCTTTGATGATAAAATTATCTTTATACTGCGAATTGGCAACTCTCTCAAGGAAACGCTCCATCATATAAATTCGCATGAGCGTTCTGGCATCTGCCTTGTTTTCCTTTGCCACATTCTTAATTCTTCCCTTAACCTGTTCAGGTGTCAGCTGCATTTTACAATAATACCCCCATATATCTTCGGATTACATTATCAACCCGAAACAACTTTGCATATTCCATAAGTCGATTCAGGTCCTTGTCTCTTCTGGAAACATATGTCTTCAGAACGGAATTGAAATCCTGTGCTTCAATACTGCTCCGACTTCTCATCAGATCACAAATCGTTCGTTCCAGGTCATACATCGGAATCATATTCCCGTCATTGTCTTTCACAATGATCTTTCCGACATCCAGTAATTCCCGTTTTACCGTATATACTTTACAACTTCCATCCGCTGTAAGCCGATGCGCATTGTAACCGCTGTATATGGTAAGTGTGTGGACAAATGGTTCTCTGTCTGTCAGACCATGATAATAAAAAGCCTCGTCATGTGAAAAAACAGCATTCGGGCATCTCTTATGAAGCACATACAACTCATCGACCCAATCCGCTCCCGTAGAATAAACACCACGGCTGACCGGCTCCAATCCGTTTTCTCGAACATATTTGTAAAACTTAAATTTTGAAATTCCAGATTTTTCCGCAATTCTCGGCGTAAGGTAATCATGATTTTGAACTAATCTTGTCATCTCATTCATAGAATCACCATCCTTCCGTGCTTATATTGTAATCGAAATAAGCACGATAGTCAAGTAAAATCAAACGAGCGTGCTTATTTCATGTTTAATATATGCACGCTCGTCGAGTTTTATTCTGTCAAAATTTGTCAAAATCACTTTGCGAAGCTAGCTCTTTGTACGGATAGTCGTCGTTCTGCCGTTCCGTGAACATATCATTGACCAACCCGATGGTCAGCAGGTCGAGATCGGCGATGCTGATACCGAGCTGTACACAGCGCAGCAGAAAGAGCGGGGTGGTCATTTCCCGCTCACTTTTTCGAGGTTTTTTCTGGATTCCACCTCCGTCTGCACATTCATAGGTTTTCCTCCTGTCGATGTACTTGAGAGGTGGCTCTCTCATAAAGGCCACCGTTTTGGGGCAAAAGTTAAGTAGTTCTTCAAAAACTTTTTCTCATTTTTTTGAGAGCACCTTTCATCGCATAATGGACAGCAGGCTTTGACATCCCCAGCTCCTCTGCAATCTCCTGCAGCGTCATACCTTTATAGAAGTAAAGCTGGATCACCTCGGTCTGACGCTCAGTGAGCTTGCTCATAGCCGCGTACAAACGGCGAAGCTCCCTGTCAGCCAGCATCTCGGCGTTGTCTTCATCCAGAAAATCCACCATAACGGCTGCAGACCAGTCAGAGCCGTCACATTCCAGGGAAACATTTTCTGAATCTGCCACACGCTTATTCAGGTTATGTAAGCAATCAGTACCACTCCCACTAAGCTGGATTTCCACTACTAAGTAATAACCCAGTATTTCATATTTTTTAGACGTCTGCGTGATGTAAAGATGCTCTCGGCATCGCTTTTGTAAACTCAGATAACAAAAAAGCCGAGGCAGACCCAAGACAACCTAAACTAAGGTTATCTAAAGTCTACCTCGGCTTACCACGCACACTACGCTTTCCAGCATATCCGGGCAGCACCTGCAGGCAGGTGTAAATTCAATCAGGCTGGCTCACACGTCCTGCGGTAAGTCAAGCGGTTACAGGAAGCAGTCACATCCTAAGCTGTTCCTTTTTGTCTTCAAAGGTCATGTACGGACCAGAATAACATTGTTCATTAAAATCATCCAGGTACTCATACCCCTGCAATTGCCCGTTCTTCACATAGGCAACAGCCTTGCGGCCATTTACAACTGCACGGGTTGCAAGGAGCACCCGCTTTCCTTGCGACGTATAAATTCCACATTTTGAAATCAATATCCTCATCTCCCATCTTGTACCTTAAACACTGACTTTTCTGTTCCATCAATTCGCGGAATACAAAATTCATCTTTCACACATCGGTTCACTGGATCAATCAGAATAAAAGAGAAATAATCTCTAATCTTACACCCAGCATAATACTCCCGCGCCTGCTCAATCATAGCTACATGGTTTACTACTACCGAAACCTTAATGCCATGCTCACGAGGGCTCTCCATATATGCCATCGCAAACAACTGATTCATCTTGCTAATCGTACCTCTGCCGATTCCTGCTGTATAAGACTTGCATTCAAACAGCCATGTATCAATGCCTTCTTGCAAAAGAGCATTTGTCCGAATTGCAAAATCAGCTCTATACTGTTTGGTCCTTGGCCAGATCATATTTTCGTAGGAAACCAGTTCTACAAAATAGCCGTTCATAAGGAATGCGTTCTGCAGCGTTTCCCTGTAATTTTGCTCTAACATATATCCGGTAAGCGTCTTCGCTGCACTCCTCAGAAACATATCTGACGAATTGGGATCTGGCTCCATATTCTGCTCTTCTGCTATATCCGCCAAGCCAAAAACAATCTGAGATGGAGAGACAACCGCTCCTTCTGTACCAGCAGGAACAAGTTTCACCATTCCGTTAGCTGCCAACAGCTTCTCCAGTGTGACCCCACTGTTCGGATCTGCAGCCTTTGATATCGCCACCAGCACCTCATCAGAACAGGCAGTTGTGTTCTTCATATTGATAATACGGGAGATCGTCGATGTGTTTACCCCGCACTCATTCGCAAAGTCATTCATCGACCGTTTTCCCTTTGCACTCAAGACCAACTGACTCAGCACTTCCAGGTCAGCCTTTCCCGTCCGAATGTAATCAGGAAAGAGATTTGTTATCTTCTTTCTTCCCATCGGTGTCACACCTCCTCTGTTTATATAGTAACACTGTATTGCATACTCGTCAATATTACGCAATGATTTTGTTCTATTGCTTTTATTGCGTTACCTAACTCGAAGTTGCGTTATGCTAAGTCCATGTTACAGCCACAGTTACATCCCATACCATAATAAAAAGGAACAGAAGTTCATTTCCCTATTGACTTCTACAACTTCTTATTGTATTATAGGAACAGAAGTTCACGAACTGTTGTTCTTAGTATATGGGAACAGTTGTTCCTTGTCAAGTAGGCTTTACAAAAAAAACTGCTGCTTCTCGCCGGTAACTTTCCCTTCCGGCAAAAAACAGCAAAATATCCCACATGGAGGCATGACATGAAAAAAGATACGAACTTACTAGACACACAGGATGTCCGGGCTGAAGCGGCCAGCGCGCTTACACCGAATGCGACCAACGGCGAAAAGATCAAAGCTCTGCGAACCGCACAAGGTATGAGCATGGCTGAACTCTCCAGACGAGCATCCATGTCTGATCGTGCCATCCGCTATATCGAAGCCGGCGAGCGCGAGCCAAGCGTGGACGCAATCCAGAAGATTGCCGCTGCTCTTGGTGTCACGACCGACTACTTTATGGATGATGCCACCTTCCAGAAGGAACTCAGCGATGACCAATTCTACGCTGATGTCCGTAAGAAGTATGGCTCCCGCGGTGTAGCGCAGGCAAAGAAAATAAAAGAACAGACCTCTGCCCTTTTTGCAGGCGGCGAGCTGTCCGAAGAAGATCAGGCTAATTTCATTAAGGAAATGGAAGCCCTCTTCCTTGACGCAAAAGAAGAGGCAAAAAAGTTTACTCCTAAAAAATATCTGTAATTGAATTGCAGAGGAAAGGAGTCGCTGTTGGACAACTTTGCTATTACTGCCGCCGACGCTGTAAGCCGCCGATACAAAAGCAATGACCCGGAAGCTATCATTGCCCAGCGCGCCATTAAAATTAAAGACATCCGGTTCTGCGAAGAGCTCCTTGGGTTTTACACGGTGCTTCTAAATTGCGAATACATCGGCATCAATCCAAACTGCTCAAAGCAGCAACGCAGATCCGCACTGGCTCACGAACTTGGGCACGCTATCTTTGACCGGAAACATGCGGCATCCGGTCAGGCTTTCCAAGATACATATTTTTATAGTCTCAGCAACGCAAAAGCAGAACGCAGGGCGAATACGTTTGCTGCTGAACTGCTATTGTCAGACGATGATGTGCTGAAACCAATCGGCTTCTATGAATTTAACGCCGACAGACTTCAGATGGAGGCTTCTCTGCCAACCCACTGCTCCAGCACATACCGTGCCTTGAAATACCACGAGCTTCTGCAGGACTTTCAATACACGCATACGGGATTCGCCACCCTTGAGGAAATCGCACAGATGGCTGGAATCGAAAAAAACTTTGTTGATTTTAAACTGAACATTCTTATTGCAAAAGGATATCGGCTTCCCGCTGTGCCGGAGCTTCAGAGCGACTTTCTGAAGGATTCCATGAATAATTGTTCTAAATGTTACGATTAAACATGGAGGTGACTGCTTATTAGAGATTGGGGTGAATATGACTTGAACTATTACTTTTGCGATGCTTGCCGCTACTGCTTCTCTGCCGAGGAACGACCTGACCGCTGCCCTGACTGCGGTGCACAGACCTATAAAGAGAAACCAGCAGTCCGGCAGGCAAATAACCATGAAATAGAAGAACTGCTCAGAATACGGGCGGAAGATAAAGAGAATAGCACTCTCCTATCAGGAGAAAATATATAGAAAAAGGAAGTGACAACATGATTGACACGAATAACATAGAAGAACTGCGCTTCCATACTGAAACGCAGCTTTTTGACCGTAAAAGCGCAAGAATTGACCCGAAAGCTCTGGCCAATCTCATTATCGCTTTTGCTAATGCAGACGGTGGTGATGCTGCCATTGGCATCGAAGATGACGGTACCATAACCGGCATTGATGGTCAGGACAAGAGAATCAATGAACTGCTCCGCGCTCCATTGGACTATTGTGTTCCCTCTGTCAGTGTTGATTCCGAGGTCGTAAACTGTACAGACGCTAAAGGACAATCCAACCATATACTTATCATGCATGTATTTCCAAGTCCGCAGGTTCATGCAAATCAAGCGGATGAGGTATATCTGCGTGTTGGAGACAAATCCAAGAAGCTCAACTTTGACCAGCGACTTCAGCTTTTGTATTCCAAGGGTGCTCGTTTCTTTGAGGACACCCCTGTTCCAAACGCCACCATTGATGATATTGACCTCGATTTTGTAGCCACCTACACAAAGAAAATCGGCTATGGAAGATCTCCGCTGGATTATCTGCGCGGCAATAAGGATTTTATCATCACGCGCAATGGTACTGAACAGATCATCAGTGCCGCAATCCTGCTCTTTGGAAAAAATCCGCAGCGATTCTTCCCTCGTGCAAGAGTACGCTTCATCCGCTATGATGGCACAGAAGCAAAAGTTGGCACTGAAATGAATGTCATTAAAGATGTAATCTTCGAGGGCAGGATTCTCGATATGGTACGGAAGTCCACGGAATTCGTAAAGAGCCAGATCCGCGAGCACTCGTTTCTCGGCAAAGATGGTCTCTTCGTCACTATCCCTGAACTCCCTGAGTTCTGTTGGACGGAGCTAATTGTTAACGCCATTGCTCACCGCGACTACAACATTACCGGCACCGATATTCAGATTAAAATGTTCGATGACCACATGACTGTAGAAAGTCCCGGTCAGCTGCCCGGCCTGGTTCGTCCCAATAATATGCGTGAGATGCATTTCTCCCGCAACCCCAAGATCATCGAGTTTTTGCATGTCTATGAATATGTGAAAGAGTTCGGCGAGGGCGTTGACCGTATGTACCGTGAAATGGAAGACGCCGGACTGCCTGATCCAGAATATCACGTTTCCAGCTTTATGCTGTGTGCTACGTTGAAAAATCAGAAGTGGGTTGCCGCGCATCAGCAGGCAGGACAACTCACCCCTCATGATGCCCCCCATGATACCCCTCATGATGCCCCTCATGATGAAGCTACGGTCGAAGATAAAATACTAGCATTCTGTTCTGTTCCTCGTTCCCGTGACGAATTGCTTGAGTATCTTAAGCTATCGGACCGGAAAAATCTCAGAACAAAATATCTTAATCCGCTCTTAGCTTCTGGACAGCTGAAAATGACTATTCCAGATAAACCGCGTAGTAAGCAGCAAAAGTACGTCAAGGCATAAATAAACTCCGTGGCACACCACCACGGAGAAATCTAAACATATAGGAGGACACACAAAATGAAAGCACATAAATATTGGTCCCTCGGCGCACTTGCCTGCATGGCAGGATGCTTCTACACGGGCTGCAAGAAACTGATGCAGGCTCACAAGTATTTTGCTTGTGGCTCTCTGGTCTGCATGGGCATGGCAATCTACTCTGGCCACAAAATTGCACCGAAGAAGAAAAAAGCTGAAAAGCCTGAAAAATAAGAACACACGCCCTCGCCGCTGACAAGCGAGGGCTTTTTTGAACTCCAGGAGTTCAATTTATTTCCGTTACAAACTATATACTTCCATCATAAGCCTTATCCCGACTTTCAGACCTTCCTCAAAAGCAGTCTTCTCCCATGCACAGCACACTGTCCCCTGTCGGTCCATGATCTTCTCCCAAAGTGGAATCTTATCGCCAACATAGTCATCTACGAGCCTATCCATACCATCTAACCCTCGCAGCCACTCTTCCAGTTCCTTTTCCTTGGCCTTTGCTGCTTTCCCGGCAACTGTGTTTTTCTCTACTGGGTTGTTCTCCGTGTAATGCTCGTAGATCAGATCCAGCAGATTCTCCACTGGCGGGTAATACTCCGGCTCTGTTTTCTTCAAATACTCCTCCAGCATTTCCTTCAATTTTTCTATAATGCTACCATCCTTCCCAACTGAGATTCACATCCTCAGTTACGGCACATATTACCGTAGACTTCTGTACATAGCAACCTATTTTTTGCGGTTTTTCGGATGCCCCATCTTCTCCTTTACCTTGTCCGGCACATCGATCAGCCCGAACCGATAGAACATCCCATAAATGTAAGTCACGCCCCGGATATCGCCCAGAGCTTTCGGGCGGTCTACCACTTCTCCTTTAATATTCTTCAGCGCCAGCAGCACTGAACTCCATGCCAGACTTTTACTCTTCTCCCGGCGGTCGATCCACAGCTCTTTTGTGTACTCACCGTTCCTGCCTTTTTTAATTTCGTAAGAGAATGGCAATCCAGAGTATGTTTTAAATCCTACCCCGGCATAGGACACAACCATGCCCCAGAAGTTTTCTTCTGTCGGATCAACCCTCCACCGCTTCATTGCTCTATATCTCCGCTGCCGCTCTGCTCCGACACTGATCTTCTCTTTTTCTGCTGTACTTGGGAAGTACACGCCTTTCTGATATGGCAGGTACGAGGTGACAGAGGCTTTGGAGAGTTGAAGAGTGTTTGCGGTGGATAGGATCGATTCTTTATAGTTCTGTGTTTTTCGATACTCCTCAAAGGTATCCTGTACCTTCTCCGCCACTTCTGATTCATACACACCTGCCGTGATGAGCAGCTTCCGGACTTTGATAGGGTTTACGTTCAGAGCATCGGCGATGGCCTGCAAGGACATCTCAGAATCATAAAGCGTCACAGCACTTTCCAGCTGCTCTTTCAGATTTTTCCCGGCATCGTACTCCGGCTTCAGCTTCTTCCGGCCGCCGCCGGGCTTCCGAGATTTATATGCTCTTTTCTCTCTCATAATTATTCGTGCAGCTCCAGCGGCAATCCGTCCGGGTCATGGAAGAAAGTCATCTTCTTTCCGGTATAATCATCCACGCGGATTGGCTCACATTCAATCCCTACCTCCGCCAGCTCATTCACCGTCTGCTCCACACTATCCACGCAGAACGCAAGATGACGCAGCCCACATGCCTCCGGGCGGTTCACACGCTTCGGCGGATTTTCCTCTGCGAATATCTCCAGCTCCGTGTGTTCATTGACACGCAGATCCAGCTTCCAGTCCTTGCGCTTCAGGCGATAGTTTTCTCTGATTACAGAGAATCCCAGCTTGTTCACATAGAAATCCTTTGCAGCTTCGTAGTCAGATACGATGATTGCAATATGATGTATTTTGGATAAGTTCATTTTCTCACGCTCCATTTCTTTAAAGTTTGTTCTTCTTTTATTTTCGTTATAAACTATACGGTAACCTTCAAAAAATACCGTGTGAACTCCTGGAGTTCAGTTTGTCCACACGGCATATATTTTTTCTTGGGTTCTTGTTTATTTCAGCTTTTCCAGAATCTCGTCCGCACTCATGCCGCTTGCCAGCAGCTTCTTAAGCACTGCCTCGGCTTCTTCCTTCTTAGCTTTTTCAGCGGCCTTAGCATCTGCCTTGGCCTTCTTCGCTTCCAGAGATGCCACTTCTTTTTCGGTCTTCTTCAGAGCAGTTTTCTTCTCTTTCAATGTGTTCATCTGCTCCTCGATCGCTTTCTGGATGGAAGTGATCTCGGTGGTTAAAGTTGCCACCTGTTCTTTCTTTTCCGTTATTTGGGATGCATAGTCTTTGGTGATATTGGTTTTGGGACGGTTTTTGCTGCCTTTCGTTCTGGGCATGGGTGATAACCTCTTTCCTTTTTTATAATATTGCACCTGAAACTTGCCAAAAGCATATATTGATTTTATAATAGAACAATTCTTGTTCCATGATTCCCTCTATTTCCAGGTACTAGAGAAATTTGAATTTGTTCGGTTTTATGCGTTTTGACTGCTTCTTTTATACTATCTAAATTAACTCGTTGTGCTACTTGAAAATTGTACTGCCTGTTAGCTCAAAATTGCCCCA
>OAVH01000454.1_pt1 | contig 30217 bp, 24 predicted proteins | sample 1495281 | NCBI WGS metagenome assembly OAVH01 (sample SAMEA2580082, study PRJEB22360) | human gut metagenome | biome: human gut; feature: human-associated habitat; material: faeces | place: Denmark | collected 2008/2010
ATATAGTATATCAAAAAACTCGCAAATTTGCAAGAGAAACCGCGAGTTTTCTGCGAGTTTTCAAGGTTTTTTGCTAGTTTTGATCAACCATTTTTCTGTCGAGTTGCACTCACTGCCGGAAGTTAACACTATATATTATATCCTATACATACCTGATACTTCATCAACATTTTTTATCATTTTTTAATGATTCCATATTTCTTCATAAGTTCGATTCTCTGATTTCCAATCTTCACGGAATCTGCCGCAGCGTTATCCCCTCCTGCCGCTGTCTCTTTACGATATTTTAAGATACGGTCTGTCCACGCAATTGGAAGAAGAACCGGATATTTCTTAAGATACGGATACCGCCCCTCGAGCTTTTTTGCCGATGGAAACAAAGACTTTAAGATCGTATTCCCGGCTTTCTTTCCATTCTTGTCTGCTGCCACCGCATCCAACGTCATATTACTGCTGTGCTTCCGGCTCATATTTGCATTGCCATAGATACCACTGTCCAGAAGATCCATCAGCATATCCGTCTCATCCACACTGATCTCGCGCCATGCCTTTGGATAATGCGCCTTCTCCGGATCAAACGTCAGATATTTCTCACCGATTGCAAATAATGCCACAGCAAAAAGATCCGCATGTATCTCGCGGCACTGCCTCAGAATCTTCTCCCAATCAATCGCATCCCCATACTCATTGGCAAATAATATGATATCGCACACCTGCCGGATGCCGAATCCACTGTGCAGGAAATGCTTGAACGAATGACAGATCAGATAAAACAGATGATCCGTGTATCCCATTGTCCGGATATCCGTTCCATCGATCCTGATATCAATCGCATCTTCATGTACATTTGCAAAAAAGCGGTTCAGATCCCCGTATGCCTCTGATTCCGGCGGGAATAAACTCTTATGGAGCTCTATGTAGATAAGGCTTCCCTTCTTCCCGTATGGTACTTCGTAAACCGATTCCAGTTCTTCCGCATCCATATCCTGCTCCGATGTCTGCATTCCACATTCGTGCAACAGATCGTGGCATTTTCTAAAATCCTCCGGACGGATCAGCAGATCCTCATCTCCGGATATCCGATAATCCGGATTCGGATAAATGTTCCTGCACACGATCCCTTTCACCACTAACGGACAGATTCCTCTCTCTCTCAGATATCTGTAAAGCGGCTCAAACTCTCCCGTCTTCTGCGTCTGCATGATCACTGTGCGCACCATCTGCGCCTTTGCCGGAGCCAGGATCTGCGGATCCGCCTGTCCGGCTGCAGGACTTCGATATACGGCCTCATAGACCATCGGAAGGATCTGGTGCACTTCTGCCATACGGAACAGGTCCATCCATTCCTGCGCTTCTAACTTGTTATTCCATTCTACCTGTTCATTCTTTAATGCGGCTTTTAATGCCTCTAAAAATAATTGCTGTGTGTATTGCATGTGTTGCTCCTATTATTCTATACAGCGATTCAGTATAAGCGCTATTCGTATGCAGGTGTCACCTTCAAATTCCTTATGCTCAATCTGCCTTTTTCTCCATCTATGTACGATTCTGCAAAGAATACCGTAAAACAAACTTCTGAGATCTTCTCCAAAGCCTCTCCATTTCTTACTTTATCCCGGAATCTATATTTAAAATGTCCTCCACCGTTACTTACATCATTCTCTTCATCTATTATTTTCACACCAGTATCATTTTTTATTTCCAACTGAACTTTCTTTATAGCTCCTGTCGCAGCTGCGTCAAATTCTATGGCATATCCGGCATCAAAGAAGCCGGTCCAGTTATCACAAGGAATATATTTCATCAATGCCATCGCAAATTCTCCCATATCCCTCTTGGTTACATTACTGATATCAACATCCATGTCAAAGCAATCTGCAAATGTTGCTATCCTTGCGACCTTTTCATCACCACAGGAGATAATTGGTTTTACCTTGGAAAATGGAGTATAATCCTTCAACAGATCAATCTCTTGTCTCTGAGCTACCGGCGCATCAAATCTTGTTTTTCCCTTCGTTTTATTTGATTCATTTACAGACTCGGACGAGGTAATTTCAATATTCTTTTTCTGCGCAATAATCTTTATCTTATCTAAAAATTCGTCTCTTTTTACTTCCCATTCATCTTCATCTATTGATTCAAGACCAAACTCCTTAATAATGCCGTTTCTGAATTCTCTGAGTCTCTGTTTTATATCCGGATCATCTAATTTAATACAGATCTGATTTTTATCAATACATCCGGCTAATTCGTCAAATGTAAATCCCGGCAATAAAAATCCTGTCCATTTACACCGCATTACCCAAGCTGCACCCATTTCATTTAATGTAGCTACGCTGGAATAATAATTATCCGAAAAGGCGTACACGACATGAAGGTCGCTCGTCTGAAATTGTTTGGCTAACCAGTCATATATGTTACATCCAACCGGAATATTACATTGCGGAACGGAAGTACAAGTTATTTGATTTTTATGCACTCCTATTGCTACAAGCAAATCTACAAATGCTTTCATATATTCTGCATCTTTGCTGCTGTGTGAAATGAATAATTTGTGTGGTTTGTTTTCCATCTTTTTGTACCTTCCTTTCGCGCTTTTATTGTTTTTGTTTCGTATTTTTCCTATGGCATGTTGTATCTATTCTTTTAAAAGTTAAAATTTCTTATTTTTTTTAATAATATACTCCTTATCACCCGATACATCCTGTCGAAATCGCTGATAATATCTGTCAAACGGATTGTGATAATGAAACACTGCTGTTCCCAGCGCAATGGTGGTTACCAGATTTCCGGATGCTCTCCAGAAAAAATCCTGGTGATCCATCATGCGAATATTACTATCCCAGCCAATACTGCGAATTTTATCAGTCCTGGCAACATAAACATTCGGCACCTTGCCCATAACGAAATGATTGCCGTCTACGCGTGTCATATGCGGGATTAATAACGGTTTCGGCGCATCTTTCATACTAAATCTGGTAAACTCACTAACCGCTTCGTCCGGATTCTGGCAGCGTATCGCTGTCAGTACGCAAAAACCAACAATATCAATTTCCGAATATCTCTCCAGAAACTCTACCTGCTTTCCTAATCGCGTCCTTACTGTAAGTAATTCATCATCATCCATACGCATGACATACGGCGTATCCACCCTTTCAAGCGCCTGATTAAGCCCATAGCTAAGCCCGCTATTAAATGGCAGCTGAACGATCGTAAGCGAGTCTCCTTTCAAATCCAGAGGTTTCCTGCTGTCATCTGCAATCACGACCCGTACTCCCGGATAATATTTCTGCAAATTCTCATACAAACGCTTTGCCATTTTTTGACGTTCAAAGGACTTGAAGATAACAGTTACATTTTCACGCACAAACTCTACTTCTTCCTGATCCGGCATAGAAAACCCCTGCTTCTTCCATTTCCGTTCAAAATACCAATATTCAATGTTTGAAATACATCGAAACAGTATAGACGCCATTGGAGCCAATGGCCCATGAAGTATTTTATTCGCTATCTCTTTCATGTCTTTTCTTATATGATAATTAAGAAATTAATTACCACTTTTCCTTTCACTTAGTGTCATGGGAGAATACAATTCATATACTACGGACTTCCGATTTTTTCTGTTTGGACTGATAAGCCATCATAAACAATGATGATTACTACTTTTTACATTTTTTTCAAATGTCTTCATAGACGGATCATTCCGTAATCTGAACTGCCGATACAGTTCAGGGATGTCATTTAGTAATATATTGTGGTCGTATTTATTTTTATGCATTTCATGTATATCCTTTATTATTTTAATTGCATATATGATTCCAATCATGCAAAAATTTTTTATAATCCAGTTAACTCACATAAGTGGTTCTCGCATCGCCAGGCAGAAATATTCTCTTACACAAGTAACCCCGTATATACAGTTCCTACATTATTGGACAGAAATATAATAACCTTTCACTTCTTATTTGTAATAAATTACTCACATTCTATTTTTTATACTCACTATTAGCTTCACTAAAAAAATCATATCGACTATCAGTCTGATCTCCTACACCTGTATAAAGAACAAGTACATAATCTGGTTTTTCTTGTTTGATATAATCTTCCATATTTAATTTGTTACCTACATAAGCCTCACCATCTCTCACATCACAAACATCTAATTCCCTCGTCTGCAATGATAGAAACGGAGCAACAACACATGCAAAAGAATCCCGAATCAATAAAATCTTCTTTCCTTTTTTATTAAGATTATTCCTCATTATTTGAAGGCGAAAATCTCCTCCACTATAAGTTGCATATGTATTAATTTTATAATAATCCTTCTTCATATTTTTCATATAAAGAACCGTATTTTCAAAACTCCCTTTTCGGATTTCATTTTTCAAAGGTTGTTCCTCAGTTAAACTACTCTCAAACTTAGGAACAATTAACTCAAAATCATCAACTCCATCTTTAGTAAAATATTTTCCAACCTTTTTCCCTTTAGAGCCCAAAAACCAATTTTTATATTTTTTTATATTATATTGATTTATATTTAAATATTGATCCGTATATTCAAAACCATATCTACTGTTTAGCTCTTTACATATTGCATTAGTTACCAAAAAACCCGCATACGATGTCCAATGATGATCCGTATTATAAAATAGATTAGATATAGCGCAATCCGATTTTTCTAAATTTTCTGCTAAATTTATATATGGAATTTTTTCATCAGCTAACGATACAAGCAACTGTTCATAATTTTCTTTAAAAAAATAGGAAACATTCTCTGGTACGTCTTCGTAAAGCTCTTTTCTAGGAGCAGCACAATACAAAAAATCGGCCCCGTTTTCTTTTGATACCATTTGTAATTTTTTTATTAATTCAGTGGAAGAACGTATACCTGCATCATCAATTTTTTCTCCCATTTCTACTAAACTTCCCGAATCTGACTTAACAACTGTAGTGTCATCCTTTTGAATAATTCTAGTTCCTAAAATATTTTCCCTTAAGCCGTTAATATCTATCATTTTATCATGATACGTCAATTCATTATTCAAAGTTGTCTCTATAATTTTTTTCGTATTTTTCATTGTATATTTTCCCATAAAAAATCTCCAAATGCTCCCCCCAATAGGGCGCAAAACCAACATAGAACAACTTCCAAGCAAAATAAATATTAGGTAAAATATAAATAATATAGAATTCCAATTTCTTTTTCTTGATTTCATAAAACACCTTTTAAAAATTAAAATAAATAAATGGATTATAAGAACTACTAATGAGACTTGCAACTGAAAATATAAATAAAAACACAAGTCCGATCATCTTTACACTTCCAATAATATTACTAGCTTTAGTTTTCTCAGACAAAACACGGAATACCGGTATAGACAACAAGACAGCTATCCCAAGTAAAATTTTGTTTTGTGTAAACCATCCATAAAACATACTATCCACAAATCTATTGCCTCTCAAACCAAACATTGCAGATATATATACACCTGCATCGTGAACCGTCTCAGCTCGAAATAGTACCCATCCAAGGATCACAAATAACATTGTATACCCCCATTTAAAAGCAATACATTTATTATCCTTTTGTTTATAAATTCTTGTTAATTTTTCTGCACTTAATAATATGAAATACATTAGTCCCCACAAGATAAAAGTGATATTAGCTCCATGCCATAAACCTGTTGCCAGCCATACAATAAACAGATTGAATATATTTCTCAATTTACTACAGCGACTTCCACCAAGTGGAATGTATAAATAATCACGGAACCATGTACCTAATGATATATGCCATCTTCTCCAAAATTCTGTGATAGATGTTGAGATATACGGATAATTAAAATTTTCAAGAAAATGGAATCCAAACATCCTCCCAAGTCCAATAGCCATATCGCTATAACCACTGAAATCAAAAAAAATCTGGAAAGTATACGCAATAGCTCCAAGCCAACTAAACATTACCGAAATTTTATCTCCATTTTTCACTGCATCAAAAACCTGATCCGCAAGAATAGCAAAACTATTAGCAAGTAAAACCTTTTTAGATAACCCTATTACAAACCTGGCAAATCCATTCATAAAATCATCAAAGGTTTCCTTACGATTTTTTATTTCATCGGCAACTGTCTCATAACGAACAATCGGTCCTGCAATTAATTGCGGGAAGAAAGATATGTACAATCCTATATAAAGAATATTTGTCTGTACCTCACCTTTTCCATTATAAACATCAAAAACATATGACATACCTTGAAAAGTAAAAAAAGAAATACCAATTGGCAATACAATCTCAGGAAATAACAAATGACACCCAAATATGTCATTAATTATTGTTCCGGTAAATGTAAGATATTTGAAAACAAATAATAATCCTAAATTAAAAATCACAGATAAAACAAGCCCTAAATAACAAAATTTCTTATTCTCACGCTTTTTGCTAATAACTATTCCCAAAAACCAATTGACTATAATCGAACCAATCATTACAAAAACAAATTTGGGTTCACCCCAAGCATAAAAAAACAAACTACTTATCAGCAGTACGACATTTTGCCCAAATCTATTTTTTCTAAATGGTATATAATACAAAAATAGCACCGACGGCAAAAATATATATATAAATACTGTACTTGAAAAAAGCATAATAAAAACAATCTCCTCATAACCTCTTTATTTGCTTACCATTTTATCCTTTTGAACAACTTCTTTTTCGACGCTATATCTTATAAGTATTTTTTTCTATTAACAATCACTATATTATAGATATTTCTCCAAAACATCTGCAATTCGTTTACAAGCAAATCCATCCCCGTACGGATTACTTGCCATACTCATTCTGGCATATTCCTTTTTATCTTCAATCAGACGTTTGAAATTTTCATAAATCACTTTTTCTTCTGTCCCAACAAGTTTAAGCGTACCTGCCTCAATACCTTCCGGACGTTCGGTGGTATCACGCATAACAAGCACAGGTTTCCCAAGAGAGGGAGCTTCTTCCTGAATTCCACCGGAATCAGTCAAAATCAGAAAACTTCTTGCCAAAAAATTATGAAAATCAAGAACTTCCAATGGCTCGATAATCCGTATACGTTCATCATCTCCTAAAATTTCACTAGCAGTCTGACGCACAGCTGGATTCATATGAATAGGGTAAATTGCTTTTAAATCCGGGTGTTCATCCATACACCGTCGGATAGCCCGGAACATATTCTTCATTGGTTCACCAAGATTTTCTCGACGATGAGCAGTAATGAGAATCAATCGACTATCTTTTGCCCATTCCAGTTCTGGATGAGTATAATCCTTGCGAACAGTTGTTTTTAAAGCATCAATAGCTGTATTTCCAGTCACATATATACTGCCCGGATTTTTTCCTTCCTTTAATAAATTCTGCTTTGAAAGCTCCGTAGGCGCAAAATTGAATGCACTAATAATACTGACAGCCTGACGATTAAATTCTTCCGGATACGGACTATAAATATTATATGTACGCAATCCAGCCTCCACATGACCAATTGGAATCTGCAGGTAAAAACAAGCCAGCGCAGTCACAAACGTAGTAGAAGTATCTCCATGAACCAAAACAACATCCGGTTTTTCTTCTTCCAAAACTCTTTTTATTTCATTAAGAATATTTGTCGTAATATCAAAAAGAGTTTGTTTCTCCTTCATAATAGAAAGATCATAGTCCGGTACTACATGAAAAGCATCCAGAACTTGATCTAGCATCTGCCGATGCTGACCGGTCACACAAACAATACTTTTTATATTTTTTCTTTTTTTTAATTCATTGACCAATGGACACATTTTGATTGCTTCAGGTCTTGTCCCAAAGACTAACATAATTTTCTTCATTACATCTCCTTAATCTTTAATATGGCATATTAATCCGAAAATTCTCTAACAATTTTCTTTCCAAGTCTTACCATAAATTTTCTTATAAATTCAAATTTATTTTTTTTCTTGGATTCTTTTTCAAACGTCTGACACATATCAAATTTAAACCCGTCTCGTTTAAATTCATTAACCCTGTCAAGATATATTTCTTTGTTGATATGATATGCGGGATACACTGAGTCCATATAAAGATTAATTCCAAGTGCCCCTGCCCTTATACAAAATGGTCTATCTTCTCCTGGAATTCTTAAATTTGGAATTTCTTTAAAACTAACCCCCAGCTCTAAGGCATGTCTTGAAATCATTGTACATGCACCTAACCCGTCAACTTTATATAATCCTGGTTTCTTAAGCTTCTCTATCATATTCATTTTAATTTTATGCGCTTCTTCAAATGTCATAGGCACATTAAATGCCTTATCTTGTATATATATATCAGGAATCCAAAAGCACTGTGGCGTTAAAATTCCATTTTTTTGCCATTGTGTCCAAAATATATTCGATACAATATCAACATTATTTGATAATAACTGCAATATACATTTTTTATCTATTACAATATCTGAATCAATTAAAAAAAGGAAATCATATTTTTTCTTTATGCAATAAGAAATCATTTCGTTTTTATAAACCGTTATTCTTGCTAAATTTTCCGCATGCCATATATGTCCTTCATAATGAGCATCCTGATTATACAGATCTGATCCTTTCTTAATTATAACATCATTATTTTCAGCAAATTTTTTTAAAAGATTAGAAGACTCCTCTTCTATATTATCATCAACAAAATAATATGTTACTTGATTTTGTCCTTTTTCAGCCTCATCCAAACCACTCAAAAATTCTTTTAAAATATTACTTTTCTGTCTTACTGGTGATCCAATCAATATTTTATACATCTTTTTTCTCCTTTTATTGCATATAATCTAATAATTGCATTTCATCAAAACAAATATGTCCCCAGTTATTAGATACCCAGTTTAATCCTATTTTGTTTTCGGAATCATCTACCTTAAATACAAATGCTGGATAAACTGCATCAATATCAAGAAAACTTCCATACTCATTTACATCATAAAGCACTAGGCAAACTGTATATTCTCCATTAACAAGCCCCGTATAGCGAAGTTCAAAATCAAAATCTTTTTCTTCATTTTTTGTTAGTCCAGAAAAATTGCTTATCTTTGCTAATCCAACAGGTTCACCATTAGTAGCACGAAGTTCTACTCTTATACTTAAACTAGATAATTTTTCAAAGGCTTTCAATTTCAATCTCATTTTTATTGGTTCATTATATTTATAAACAGCTGTTTCTTTCCCTAAAAGCGTAAGATGCATTATTTTACATTTTACCTCTTTTGGTAAATGCGCCATTCTATTTGTTGAAAGATCTATATCGACATCAAGTGCTTGTATAGAATTTGACATATAAATACCAATTGCCGTTTCAACATCACCATCAAAAATAACACGTCCTTTATCTAACACAACACATCTGTCACAAAGTTGTCTAATTGTATTCATATTATGACTTACATAAAGCACGGTTTTGTTCGATTCTCTTACTGCACTTTTCATTTTATCTAAACATTTTTTCTGAAATGCCATATCTCCAACAGCCAAAACCTCATCCATAATCATTATTTCTGAATCAAGATGCGCAGCAACTGAAAACGCAAGTTTAACGTACATACCACTAGAATAACGTTTTACTGGTGTATCAATAAAATCACGTACTTCTGAAAAATCGATAATATCCTCCATTTTTGATTCTATTTCAGCTTTCTTCATTCCCAAAATCGCACCATTCATATAAACATTTTCTCTTCCAGTAAGATCCCCATGGAATCCCGTTCCTACTTCCAACATAGAAGCAATCCTTCCATTCAGGATTATTTTCCCTTCTGTTGGTGCCGTAACTCGTGATAACAATTTTAAAAGTGTCGATTTTCCAGCTCCATTCCCCCCAATAATACCAAGAGCTTCTCCCTTATGTATTTTCAAGTTTATGCCATTTAGTGCCATAAACTTTTGACCGACCAAACGTTGTTCTTGACCAATAGTAGAATTAGGATCCTCTTTTCCTTGTCTACGCGCCCACCAACTTTGTAAATCACCTTTTAATGTGCCCCCTCCAATCGCACCAAGTCGATATTCTTTTTTCACATTACAAATATCAATCATTATTTCTTCCATCACTCTTGCTCCTTATATATTGCTAAGAAAATCAAACCATAACTGTAAAATTTTATTTTTTTCTAATATTTTTCTTATATCTATAGCATTTTTTGCCATATATTCTGCCCTATCTGGATTATCTATAATATATTTCATTGCTTCATAAAGGGCATTTACATCATTTACTGGAACAATTATTCCATTCTTATATGACTTAATAAACATTCTTGCACCTCCGGCCGGACAATCGGTACAAATTGTTGGTAACCCAATTGCCATAGCCTCAAGCATAGAATTTGATATTCCTTCTCTATTTGAAGAACTTACAAACATCGTGCTATCTTTAACTAATTCCAGCACATTTTTTGCATATGGCTTAAGAATAACACTCCCCTGAATTTTATGATCTATTATGCATTTTTCAGTGTTGCTTCGATCTGGCCCATCTCCATAAATTACAAGTTTGTACTCTGGATACTCTTTAACAAGTTTTGCAAAAGCACTTATTAACAGTGGAAGATTTTTTGCTTTAACATGCTTACAATAATTCACAATCTCTTTTTTCCGTTTTCCATAAAATGGATTAACTGGAATTTCTTCAATTGGATTAGGGATTACTATCTTTTTCACGCCCTCCAAATAAGAATAAAAATCTTTCTGTTCATAGGTCTGGAATACAAATCCATCTGCATAAGGAAAATATTTTTCTTTTAATTTATTTTCAGGTGCATCGCTTTCAAACTCAAGCTGCGGTGACGTAAATTCTCCTAAAATTAATTTATACTTAAACTTACTTTTTAAAACAGCCGCAGTAATATTGGGTATTGTCATAAATGCAAGTACCTTACTGTGCTCAATATCTTTTTGTGTCGAGAAATAAAATTCCAACTTTTTTAAATAAAGCGATTCTATATATAACCTTTTATCAAGAAAATTATATTTTTTTTCTGAAATCTTTTTATAGATTTTCAATAAAAGCTTATTTAAGAAACTTACATTAGAATTAATTACAGAATCAGTATATTTGAGATTTGATAATGAAATAACTTCTATATTATCTTGAAGATGATATTCAATAACATCATTCTGTAATAGTATAATTTTAACATTATGCCCTTTCTTTGATAAATAATTTGCGATAGATGATGCATGTCTTTCAGCACCACCTACAGAAAGAGTATATAAAACAATATAAACTGTCTCACACATATTTTCTCCATTTTTAAACTGTATCCATAAATGTTTTTTCTACTTTATTAAACAATACAACGCCAATAAATAAAACCAAAAGCGTTACACCCCAACTAATCAAACTATACTTAAAATCAATTGTCCCCGCACCTAAAAAGCCATATCGAAAAGTTTCAATAATTGGGGTCATGGGATTAAGCATATATAACCCAATCCATTTTTCAGGAATGAGCACAGAAGAATATGCGACAGGCGTGGCATACATCCAGAGTTGTACACCAAAACTTACCAACATTGCAAGATCTCTATATTTCGTAGTCAAAGCAGAAACAATAATACCAACACCTAAACTTAACATTGCCATTTGAATTAATAGTAATGGCAACAACAAGACATATCCATTCGGATGAATGGAATATCCATTTATTATATATACAATCCAGAAAGCAAGAAACATACATAACTGTATACTAAATGATATTAAATTTGTAATTACCGTCGAAATTGGAATTACAAGTCTAGGAAAATATACTTTTCCAAATATTGCAGCATTCGAAACAAATGTTGTTGATGTAACAGTTAAATTTGTCGAAAAATAATTCCAACAAATTGTTCCACTCATATAAAACAAAAAACTCGGAATTCCATCCGTTGGTAATCCAGCTATTCCACCAAATACAACGGTAAATACAAGCGTTGTCAATAGTGGTTGAATAATCGCCCATGCTGGTCCTAAAATTGTCTGTTTATATTGAGAAACAAATGTTCTTTTTACAAATAAAAGAATCAAATCTTTATAATCCCAAATCTCTTTAACATTTAATTCAAGTAAAGCTCTTTGGGGCGATATTTCTACATGATACGAATTTTTTTCTTCATAATTCGGCATTTTATAACCTTCCTCCCACTAATCAAAAATCAATTATTTTTATCTTCTATTAAAAAACTTAACATAATCAAAGTCATCTAGCCATCTCCGTTTGAAAAATTGTGGCTTCCAATCTGATAAAATTCCAACTTCTCCATCATCCTCAAAACCAGGAATATAATAAGCTGAAGAAAATTCATCATATTTTTTATGTGTAAATATCACTTTATTCTTATAAGGTAATTTATCAAATTGCTTTATATCCTCATATGTACAACCATCTTTATCAGTCATTACTATATAGAGATTGTCCATATTTACTCGTTTTACTCGTCTCTTCCATGCTTCTTTCGCTTCATCAAAAGAACTATAGTGCCCAATGCGTACTGTAATATCATTTAGTTTTCCAATCCAAAATTGCCCTTCCATCAAATGTGTATTCTCTAATTCGGCCGCCAAATACTTTTCCGGGGCACTTAAAAATTTAAAGTATTGATCCGGATAGAATGCCATATTGACTGTTGGTGAATTAAATGGGCACCCCAAATCATGCAACATATAACCACCATTGCAATTACTCGAAAAAACCGTCATCGTCTTATTCTTTAACCGCATTCGCTTTCTAGTAATATAAATTTTGTGTTCGACACGTACTATAAATTCTTGAATTTTACTCATTTTTTCTTCCTTTTATAACATGCGAAAATATACCCAATATAATTCGCAAGAACATATTTTTTCTAAGTCGCTCATATTTTACAGATGTTGATAATGTATAATCGAACACTTCCGGCAAAAAGTAATCTTCAATTAAAAATTTTTCTTTTTCCAACCACTCTATGTCTACCATAGCAGTTGCTTTTATTAGAAGATAAAATATTTGTCTTGCTTCCGGACTTTCTATATTATGTAGTGCCATATAAGATCCTTCTTTTGTAAGTCTTTGTGCTGTAATATAATGTAACTGTGCTAAATTATGTTCTTTTGATACTTGCAAGTTATCTATAATTCCATGCAAAAAATCTATGGTCTTTTTTGCGGTAAGTTTAGAAACTCCCGGAAGTTGTCTATAGATATAAATGGATTCATCTAATGTATAAAAACGTTCTGCTGCAATCATTACCCTAACGAAAAATGGAGGATCTTGAAATCTACTATATAATGGAAAAAATATTTGATTCTCTACCAGCAGACTTCTTCGATAGATATAGCAAACGTAGCCATAGTCATACTGGTAATCTTTATATTCCATCATTCCCTTTGCACTAATACTAATATCTCCAACCCGTTTTTCCAGCTCTTCCTTTTTTGTCCCATCTTGATACAAAAAAACAGTTCTTCCACCGACTATTGATACCTTTTCTCTTTTCGCTGTTTCATAACAATGAAGTAAAGCATCATTACTTGCATACATATCATCAGGATCCATAAATGCTATAAAATCCCCTGTTGCCGCCTTAATGCCATCGTTCCTTGCAGCACCAACACCTTCATTTTTCTTATCAAGAATAACTATTCTATTATCTCGTTTTTGATACTCTTGAATGATTTCTAAAGAATTGTCTGTAGAGCCATCATTAACAATGATTACTTCTATATTATTCAAAGTCTGCTTTAACACACTATTTAAACATTCTCCGATATACTTTTCCATATTGAAAACTGGTATTATTACACTTATTTTTGGCATTATTGTCCTCCCAAATTTATAGGCAAATGCTTTCCCCACAATACTGTATGTACCAGAGGCATCTTTTTCAAAACAAAAAGTCTTACCTTTTGTTTTACTCCTATATAATTTGCTCTGATTAGTTTTTCATAACATTCGTCATATATTATTTTAATTTCATTCAATCTTTTTAAATACTCGCTATTTTTCTTATCAATATGGGCATATGCAACCGCCACCTGTGAATATACAAACAGCCTCGTCTCATTAGCAAGTTTATTTTGTCCTATGCTATCCAACCATTTTGCACGATCATAAACTGCATCTACAATATCTGTAAATTTAATGTTGTACTTACTATTCATAATACTCCCGTTCCTAACCAAATAGAAATACGAACATTTTCCAGTTAAAACCATACTATCAATTTGCGCTAAAATTTTATGATACACAAATGCATCTTCATACAATCTTCCAACTGGATATCTTAAATTTTTAAATATTTCCGCTTTATATAACCTATTACAAGCATTAGGCCGAAGTAAGGTTGTCAGCAATTCTTCTCCTTTCAAAATTGTCTCAACGGATGTAGGCGAATATAAAGTTTTCTCCTTTCCATCTTCATATACAGAAATAATATTTCCTGTTGCAACTTCTGCTCCTGTTCGCCTTAATGCCGAATACATAGTTTCAAGAGCATCATTTGTAATCCAATCATCACTATCCACAAAAAAAACATATTCTCCTTGCATAACATCAAGAGCTACATTTCTTGCATCAGAAAGTCCTCCATTTTCTTTGTGAATAACCTTTACTCGTTTATCCCTCTGCGCATACGTATCACAAATTGCTCCACAATTATCCGGTGAACCATCATCTACTAGCAATAATTCAAAATCAATAAATGTCTGTTCCAGAATACTATCTATACATTTATTTATATACTTTTCAACTTTATAAACAGGAACAATAACACTAATTGCAGGCATCTTATCTATCCCCTTTTCTAATTCAATAGTTATTTAATTAAATTCTATTTTTCAGACAATTAAGCAATTTGCTTTTATAATGCCTCAATTTATAAATTATATGGATAATTCTATCATTTTTATTTTTATTGGCTCGCAATATAATCTTATCTGTTCCTGAATATTCTTTAATAATATCATCGATTGAATAATTCATTTCTTTAAAATACATTTCATATAGTTGTTTCCTTTGTTCATATGAAAAATAAGCTTCTTCGATTTCACAAGCATTCGATAAATAAATTATACAAACTGCTCTTTGAAAACCTCTACATATTTCTGAATCGTTTTGTAATTGATTCTCCAAAATACATTTGTTACGAATAGATGAGGTTATAATTCCCACATCAATGCTTGATAAAATACTCTGAAAATCTCTTTTTCTATTATGTGTTAATGAATTATCGTTATGTTGATTATAATAATATAAGTTGGAATCGACATAACAATATGCATCTATAAATGGCATTAATTGAGTATTAAATAAACAATCTTCAGAAATTGGAACATTTTCATTAAACAAAAGCTTATTTTCAACAATAACCTTACGATTATATAATTTAGACACGGTTGTCTGAAACAAAAATATAGGAATTTGTCGTGAAATAACCATCCTAACATACTCCTTTTGATTGCATTTCATTTTTTCATACGAAAGTTGTGTCCTACAATCTTCTTTCTCCAGTGTTAATCCACATTGAATTAGCGTATATTTTTCATCGGTTATCTGCTCCGCCATTTTTTTTAAATAATTCTTTCCAATATAGTCATCAGAATCAACAAATGTAATATAACTTCCCTTCGCTTTAGACAAGCCTAAATTTCTTGCTGACGCAACTCCCCCATTTTCTTTTCGATAATATTTCACTCTATTATCAGATATTACATATTTCTTACATATTTCTGCTGTTTTATCTTTAGATCCATCGTCTATTAGCAATATTTCTATATCTGAAAATGATTGAGCAATTATAGATGAAATACATCGTTCAAGATATTTTTCTGAATTATAAATTGGTACTATAACAGATATCATACTTTTCTCCTCCTATAGCTGTATGATTCTCTTTTTATCTACTCCAATTTTTCTTAAATAACAAACACCTATAGTAGTTATCAAAGTCTCCACCACTTCATTTCCGTTCTTTTTAATTCTTCTATTGGTAGAATTCCTTTAACGTCCACAAGAACTTTCTCATTATTCGGAATCTCCTTATAAAAGCGTAAATACTCCTGAACATTCATTTGACAGAACACGTCATGAGCTACTGCCAAAATTAAACAATCCAAATCTGAAACTTTCTCTACAGGCGTTAAAATCACACCATATTCATTTAATGCATCATGTTCATCAGCCCATGGGTCAACTATAATAGGCTCTATCCCATATTCTCCTAAACGCTTAATAATATCCTCGACTTTTGAATTACGCGTATCTGGACAATTCTCTTTAAACGTTATACCAAAAATCGCAACCTTAGCATCTTTCGGCGATTTACCCGCAAGAATCATCTCTTTTATAGCCGCATCTGCTATAAAATCTCCCATCCCATCATTTACCTTACGACCAGCAAGAACAATTTGACTGTGATACCCCAATTTTTCTGCTTCGTACACAAAATAATATGGATCTACACCAATACAATGGCCTCCCACTAAACCCGGTCGAAAACCAAGTGCATTCCATTTTGTATTCATACCATCAACCACTTCGTTGGTATCAATATCCATGCGATCAAATACCATTGCCAACTCATTCATAAATGCAATATTAATATCTCTCTGACTGTTTTCTACAACTTTAATAGCCTCTGCTGTTTTTATTGTTGATACTGGATAAGTACCAACCTCAATTACAAGATTGTAAATATTTTTAATCTCTTCAAGAGCTTCTTTATCAATACCTGATACAATCTTAACAATATTTTCAAGACGATGTACTTTATCCCCTGGATTAATTCGCTCTGGCGAATATCCCACTTTAAAATCAACACCACATTTTAGTCCTGACTCTCGTTCAAGAATAGGAATACAAATATCTTCTGTAACACCTGGATAAACTGTTGATTCATAAACAACAATGGAACCTGCAGTTAAATTACGCCCTACTAATTCACTTGCACCAATAACAGGTGTAAGATCTGGAGTTTTATCTTGATTAACTGGCGTTGGTACTGCAACAATTAAAAACTTTGCCTGTTGCAAATCTTTTTCATCAGAAGTGAAAAATATAGTTGTATTTTTGATTGCCTCATTTCCCACTTCACAAGTTGGATCTATTCCAGATTTATACAATTCGATTTTTTCATTATTGATATCAAATCCAATTACTTCAACCTTTCGTGCAAAAGCAACGGCAATAGGCATACCTACATAACCAAGACCTACCAAAGCAATTTTTTCATCATGATTAACAATTTTTTTATATAATGACATATTTCCTCCTTTTAATCACCTATTCTTAGGTAATTACGTATTTTACATGTATTTTTTATAGAAATTTTTGCAAATAACATCCATATTTGTTGCATTGTATTGATATTTTTCACATCTTTTAATGTAATACTATATTTCTTTCTCGTTTTATTTAATATCTCAAATGCCATATTTCTTTCCCTTTTATTCATATATTTCAATGACATCTGTCCTAAATACAAACACGTATACCACAAATTAACACGTGCTTGCGAACATAACTTTGGAAATTTATTTTGTAGCAATGCTAAACGCTGACATTTAGCATCTATTGCTTGTAGTCTGTCTAGTGTAAATGTTTTATGCATTACCGAGTCTGATTGCTGCCGATATGCATACATTCTACAAGCTGTTCTTGCAAGTTTTCTAGCTTGTGCAATCACTTGATATGTCCAAAATTCATCATCTATTTTTTTCCCGACTGGAAATCTAATATCTCGAATCACACTACGCCTATAAATTTTATTCCATATTACTTGTCGAAAATAATGATCTAATATATGCTCTTCCATAGCTTCTTCTGCAGAATAAATCTGTATATTGTTTACCTGTTTATCAAATATTATATTATCTTTCCAAGTGGTTACATATGCACATTCTACAATATCTATTTCATCAGTCATATATTTCAATAATGATTCATACATTCCTAACGCAATATAATCATCGCTATCAACAAACGAAATTATATCCCCCTTTGCTTTCTCTAATGCTATATTCCTTGCCGCACCACTCCCACTATTTTTTTGATGAATAACTTTAATACGATTATCCTTTTTTCCCCAAGCATCACACATAGCAGGACAATTATCTGGTGAACCATCATCTACAAGAATAATTTCAAGATTGTAATATGTTTGATTAACAATTGATTCAACACATATATCAAGATATTTTTCTACTTTATATACAGGGATAATCACACTAATTAAAGGTAACTTTTTCATAATTATCCTCCCACTAATCCACTTCATATTTTTTGTTAATACCCGTAATCATATCATAAATATTTCTAATTATTCTATATATAGGCTCTAGCCATCCAACCCCAATAGTCATCATTATCAATTTTTTTGAATTACAAAATTTAAATACATTTCGTTCTCGTACTTCTTCTTTTATTTTCAATTTTGCACCATGTGCATCTTCTACCCATAACTTTTGCATTGCCATATTTATCAATGTACGTAAATATCTTTCATATACAATCACATAAAGTTCTTTATTTTGAATGCAATCTTGCTTTATTAAACATATTACTTTTATTGGGTCACTAAAATGATATTTCTGTTTTTTGGATGTTGTAGCCGAATTTTTTCTCAAAATGTAATGGTAAAATGGAATATCTTCAAACACAACTTTTTCAGCCCTTTTAAAAAATATGTAATTCATCAGCAAATCTTCGTTAATCTTTATTTTTGTATCCAATATGCTTTCATTTTGATACATTAATATAATTTGACGTTGAAATAACTTATTAGATAATCCAGGATCTACTAGCTCCCCCTTCAATAAATCTTTCAATGCTTCCGATCCACTTTGTACATTTCTCTGCCCTGTTCCATAATGAACTTCCTCTCTTCCATCCGGAAAAATCACTTTATTACCACAATGAGAAATTTGTGCTCCATATTTTAGCGCATTTTCTAATAATTTACTGTACATTTCAGGCTCTATATAATCATCACCGTCTACAAATGTTATATAATCACCTGTTGCTTTTTCTAATCCTGCCAACCTTGCTGAAGACACTCCTCCATTTTTCTTGTGAATTACCCTTATACGTGGATCCCTCTTAGAATATCGATTTACAATTTCTCCTGTTTTATCTGTAGATCCATCATTTACAACAATAATTTCTAAGAATTTATAAGTTTGCTGACAGACGCTTTCTAAACATCTTCCAATATATTGTTCTATATTATACGCTGGTATAATTACAGAGATTAAATGTTCCATAGTTCCCCCTTACAAAGATGTAAACATATCTTCTACTGCCTTTACTGTTTCTTCGGTACTAAAGTGGGTAGCTCTTATAAAAGATTGCTTTTTATAGTGTTCTAATAACTTCTCATCTTCTACAAAAAGCTTAATCCCTTCATAAAGAGCTTTGTCATTGTTTAAAGTAACTATACCGTATTCATTTTGGTCCCCCAACATTTCTTTCATCCCTGACACTTCTACAGTACAGACCGGTGTGCCTACAATCAATGCTTCCGTTGCTGCTGTTGAAAAACCTTCTGCAAAGCTTGCACACACAAACAAATCAGCTTTCGACACATATCTATACGGGTTTGTTTGATACCCTAAAAAAATAACTCTATCTTTTAATTCATTCTTTTCTACAAATTCTTTCAATTCCTTTTCTTGAGGGCCTATTCCCAATATATACAACCTGACTTTTCTATTTTCTTGTTTTAACTTCAAAATAATTTTTAATAATCTTTTATATCCCTTTGATTCTTTTAAACTGCCAACTGCAATTAATTTAAAAAACTCATCATTCTCTAATTCTGGAACTGATTCCTTTGATTTTTTCAGAATTTCACCTGATTCTACAGTATTATATAAAACTTTACATGCCTTCTGAAAATTTAATAATTCACTAAAATCCTTTTTTACATATTCAGACACACACACTGTCTGATCAAATTTTTCATAACATTTTTTTGCTTCTTTCTTACTTCGAAAAGCCTCTGACAATTTTTCCATTGAATGTTGCTCTACATGAATCCATGATACCAATTTTGTATTACTATTTGGGCAGCCACTAATTACTCTTGCTGATGGACCTTCCAAATATGATACTTCAATATCATACTTTTCTTTTACCACAATTCTATGTAGTTGTTTTGGTGACAATAACTTCATTACTTTACTATTTCCCGGAACTTCCTGTGGCCACACTGCTCGAAATTTTATATCTTTTTTAAGAAATTGTTCATTAATTCCTCCACCAAATAAGACTGTTACAGATATATCAAATTTATCGCGATTCATATTATTAACCAAATTTACAAGAACCTTTTCTGCACCACCTTGACCCAGATCATGAATCAAAAATAAAATCTTCTTTTTTTGCATATCTTAGTTCATCCTACTTTCTTTCGATAATCTTCCCTTATGCAACTTATCATATATAAAATTCGGTAACAGACCGACAATAATCGGCCGAAGTGCAAACAAATAATTCCACTTTTTCAATCGAAATGTTTTTATTGCCAGTCGTTTCACATAATACTCATTCAGCCGATTTTTTAAAGAACGTCTGCTATATGCATTCCGGTCATCCCGCATCTGATATAAACATTTATGAATATTTTTCCCACGATATCCACATTTGTACATTTTTATCCACAGATGATAGTCTTCTACTCTTAATAACTTGTCAGAAACAGAATATCCCTTTACTTTCATATATGCTTCTCTCTTTACCATACATGGGGCATGGCAAAAAGGACTTTCTTTTACAAAATCTTCCGGCACCGGATACTCTGGGTGACTGATTTTTCCCCAGACTCCACTTTCATCAAAAAATTCCATATCTGTACTGACAATGGCAATTTCCGGTTCCTTCTCCAACACGTTTATTTCTATTGCAAACCGCTCTTTGTCACATCGGTCATCTCCGTCCATTCTTGCAATATATTTTCCCTTAGCCTGTTTCAGACATTTATTTAAAGTGTAATTTAATCCTCTGTTCTTCTCATTTTGCAGCACAATGATTTTCTCAGAATATTTTTCTTTATAGCTAATCGCTATTTCGTATGTGTCATCATTTGATCCATCATCACACATAATTAATTCCCAGTCTGAAAAAGTCTGATGAACTATACATTCAATTGCCTCCGATAACGTATCTCCACAATTATATATCCCCATAATTACACTGATTACTGGATTTTTCCCATGCATTATAAACTCCCCATTTCTAACATGAAACTTTATATTTTAAATGAGATTCCATACAAAATGCATCTGATAATAATAAAATGCCAAATAAGCACATATAGTCATAAGATATACCAAACGCGCTGATCTCTTTGTAAACATATTGTCAATTTCCCATGGCAATAAGATGTAACTATACAATGAAAAATATATCGGAAGTCTTCCAATAAAGATACCACTTGTAAACATAGATACAACGTAGAATCCTACCGATACAATCGACATATTAGTACTGAGATTAATAATCGGATCATCTGCATTTCGTATATATTTAAACCCAATTAACGATAATATCGTCGGCACCGCATATACTAATACACGCAACACATTGGTTCCATCATCTTCCCAGCTCTGCCAGTCAGATACAACATTCTTATACTGTGTTTCCGCAAGCACACTGTCCAATATATTAGTAAATTCTCCAACTGATACAACAACTACTATAACTGCCAAAATGAATAATAATGTTTTCTTATTCCATGCTTTTCCCTGTGCAATAAAAATAAATGGAATCATTAACAATGCACTTTGATGCATCAGCGATGCGATCAAAATCAATACAATTGCTTTTGCATACTTTTTATCCAAAATGAATTTTATTCCGATAAAAGTAATAGTTACCGCTGTAAATTGTCTTATTCCATTAAACATCCAGGATATATAGTCTGTTGACGCAAGGAACAAGAAAAAGCTCATAAGATATCTGCTGGAATATTTACGATATACATAAAAAAGCATTCCCGCCTGAAGAGCTGCTATAATAAATAGATATACAACACTTCTATTTCCAACAATACATTTTATAACTGCAGATAAAAAGTAAAATCCTTTATCCTTTTTCACCGTTCCAATGTATGATATAATCCCGCCAAACGCTTTCGGCATATCCTTATATCCCTCCAGATATGCTCCTGTATCCATAATGCCGCCACGTTGACTGCACATCCATACAAGCGGCAATACTGTCACAACCGCCCACACCGGTCTCCACCGATATTCTTTTTTTCCACACACTGTCTCCTCTTGTTTCACCGATGTCAATACAGACAGCATCGCCATCACAGCAACCCATCCGATTATCAATATATAATTCTTGTCCATATTCTTCTCCAAACAATTGATTGATATTGCAGGGATTCTCTTACCTGCTTCATGCGTTTTTCAACACTTAATTTTACCATATATTCCTTAATATTCCAATACAGCACGATAAGCATAACTCACCATTTGTACCGATATCTCGTAATTTATAACGCTTTTTCTTATTTATCTTTCATCTTCCATTTCTACCCCTACAAGTTTTATATCACCTTCTTTTCCATTCATAACACTTCACGTTTTCTCATGTATCTGCCTTTTCTATTCTTTCCGTCATTTTAACTATATTATTCCAACTGCTCCTATTGCATTTGTGCATTTTATATGATATGTTGACCTTAACACATTTGGTGTTTACATGATGTAAGGGAGATAATTATCGTGTAACGCCCAACGCACATTGGCATTACTGAAAGGAGGCCTATATGTTTAGAAAAAGTTATTGGAAAAAGAGATTTGCTCCTGTCCTGGCGGGCGCACTGGTAATTTCTTCATTACTGGTACCGCCTGGTCATGCATTCGCAGCCGATCCGGTTACTTCCGAAGAACAGACTGTAAGTCCTGAGACACCGGAAGTTAAGGACGTAACGGATTCCACAGATACAGCGACCACAGATGCGAACCTGACCACTCCCGATTCCGTTCCGGATTCTGTATCAGATTCTGTAGCCGGTACTTCTGCAACAGATGCTTCATCCGATAAGGAAGCTGCTAAGCAGGACGTGAAGGAGACGAAGGAAGTAAAGGCAGCTGACGATGCAGTTACCGATCCGATTCCGGACAAGACTCCTCACCTCGTATACGGTGACAAGAGTCTGGCTGACGAAGATGCTTTCGTCCTGCTGATCTTCGGCGACGGCTTCACTGCTTCCGAGCAGGATTCATTCTATACCAATGCTCAGAATACCGCGGATTATCTGATGGATACTTCTCCTTGGGATGAGTTCAAAGATACGATCAAGATCTACGCTCTCGGAGTTGTATCGAATGAATCGGGCGCAAAAGCAGACACAGCGATCAACCAGGAGCAGGCGAACGCAGACACACGCGACACCTACTTCGGATCTTCATTCTGGTCAGGCGGTATGCAGCGTCTTCTTACGATCAGTTCGGATGGATCTAAGAAAGCAAAGCAGTTATCCGAGCAGTACCTTCCTGCAGCAGACTTTAATGTTGTGATCGTCAATGCTACCACATACGGCGGAAGCGGCGGAGGTGTATGTGTTGCTTCTCTTAATAATGAATCCCTTGAGATGATGCTTCACGAGCTTGGACACACCACTGCCAAACTTTCGGATGAATATTTCGCAGGTGCAAGCTATGCGGCCGAGATGCCGAATATGACAGCTGAGTCTGATCCGGCAAAGGTCCGCTGGTCACGCTTCATCGGTAAGAATGGTGTCGGTGTCTATGAATATGACAATGGCGGTAACGGATGGTACCGTCCACACCAGAATTGTAAGATGCGTTTCCTTGGCAAGCAGTATGCTTTCTGCGAAGTATGTAAAGAACAAATCCGCAAGACCTTCTGTCAGGATTCGAATGTAACCAAGTTATTCTTCCAGCCTTATGCAGACATGTTCTATGAATCTGACACAGGCAAAGATATGCGTGAATATTTTATCCTCCGCAGAGGTAAGAATGAGATCACAGGCGATAAGCTTGGTGATGCTTTAACGCTTACTTACAAGGATGCGGATGGCAACGTAGTATCCGGTATTCCTGACAAAGCCGGAACTTATACCATCGAAGCTGCATTTGCCGGAGACGGCACCTATGAGAAATGCAGTCAGACAGCTTCCTACACGATCGAATTACCGGATCTCATCACGCTCGATGTTCCGTCCAAGGTATACGACGGCAAGCCTGCTGACCTTAATTATAGCGTTAATTATGACAAAGACTATACGGTAAAAGCGCATTATAAAGGAACGGTTCCTTACGCCGCTGAGATTACTTATAATTATGACAGCGACGATGCGCCGATAACTCCTGGCCGTTACAAAGTAACCCTTACCGCTTATGACAAAGCCACTGGAATCGCGATCAGCAGCAAGACCAAAGACTATGAGATTACCTTCAAGTCCACGACTCTTCAGAATAACGACACAGCCGATTATCCGGGTGCTATGCCTTATTACAACAATAAGACGATCGTATTCTCCGGAGAAGGCTACACTGCCGGTGAACAGTCTCAGTTTGAAGATGTTGCAAAAGACTTTGTGAAGTATTTCCGTTCTACAGAACCTTTCAAAGAGGCTGACACGTACTTTAACTATCACACGGTAGAGACCGTATCCAATGAATCCGGCATCGGTCAGAAAGCCAAAGATACTTACTACAAACTGACTTATGATAAGAATGGGAAGATTGTTCCGACAGACGAAAGTACCGCCGGTGCAATGTACATTGGTAACAATATCATTACCTCTTACTACAAAGCCACTATTGTTATTGTAAATGATAAGAACGTAAAGACAGGTACTACATTCAAGAACAAGCGTTTCACCATCTACACGACAGCAGATGAGGCCGGCATGCAGTTTGCGGCAAATGAACTACGCAATTACTTTACCAACCACGAAGAGGGCTATACTCCTTCTACAGACGCCGAGAAAGATGCGGAAAGAACCGAATTCCTGAAAGCACTTTATTACACCTGGTATGGATCTGATTACGCTCCGGTATTAAGCCGTGCGTATGACGAGACATTTACGGAGAACGGATCTCCGATCGACCTTGCACCATATTTCCATACTTATGTATTGGGCAAAGAGGTTGAGGGCATTGCTTATAAGATGACTTACTATGCAGATGATAATGGTGCTGTCGGAGAAAAACTTTCCGAAGTTCCTTCCAAGGCAGGTACTTATCATGCGAAAGCGGAACTTGTCATGGACGATGTATCCGAGTATGGCGAGCCTTGTAAGAAGGTTACTTTAGACGGTGAGACATATTCGCTTCCTCTGGCACGCGGATGGACCACTTACACGATCCAGGCCAAAGATGACCCGGAGAACCCGAACCCGGAGAATCCTGATCCGGAGAATCCTGACAAACCTGATCCTGGTACACCGGATGGTCCAAAGAATCCTGGAAGCGATAATCCTGGACAGAATCTGAAGCCGAATCAGAACCTGAATAATAACAAGAATACAACCAAGAATATAAATATTAACAAATCAACCAACGGCAAAGCTTCTAACAAAGCTGCAGCCAGAACCGGCGATCAGTCACCGGTATGGATGTACACACTTCTTTCTCTGGCAGCACTTGCTGTGATCGCAGCTGTGATCTGTAAGAGAAGATTCCGTAGATAAGGTAGATAAAAAAGCTTAGATAAAAATCTTTAATAAAAGGAAACTCCTTTCTGGCATCTGCCAAAAAGGAGTTTCCTTTTTACCGTCTTTAATTATATTATACTCTCTCGATCCCCTGTATCGTCTTCTTCACAACCTTATCCTTATCGAATTCCCGCGTCATCTTATCTCTGCCGCATACTCCCATTGCTTCGCGTTCTATACGGCTCATCCGGGCGATCTTACTCATCTTACGGTACAGATCATTCCAGTCCTCTGCTTCACACAGAAGCCCGCTCTTATCATCGTCTACGGCTTCCTTACAGCCCGGAATATTGCTGGTGATCACCGGCCGTCCGGTTGCCGCTGCTTCCAGAAGTACATTTGACATTCCTTCGTGATAACTTGGGAGCACGACACAGTCGGCCATGGCATAATACGGTCTCGGATCTTCTTGGAATCCATGGAATACTGCGATCCCTGCATCCACCAGCTTATCAATCTTTTCTTTGTATTCATCTTCGAAGAATCCTACCAGATCCAGAACGAACGGTACTTCTTTTCGCTGTAATTCTTTCGCTGCATAGAACAGTTCGTCCATTCCTTTTTCCTTCATGATCCTTCCGAGATATAAGAAATGCACTTTGTCATTCTCCGGATATTTCTGATAAGTATAATACTTAAGATTTACTCCGGCTCCCTTAAGCAGACACATCTGTTCCCGACGGATGATCTGCTCCTGCAGGAACACCTTCGCATTTCCCTTATTTTCGAAATACACTGTCTTTGCCTTTTTTAAGGCTGTTTTATACATTCTTATAACGATTTCCCGAAGTTCCTTCTTCTGGAATGCAGTTCCGAGTCCCTGTACGTTGACACAATATGGGATCCGCATCTGTCGGCAGGCATATCCTGCATATACATTAGGCTTGATCGAATAGGTAACTACCATGTCCGGGTGATGTTCTTTTAATAACCGGCGGTAGGTCAGATACAGCTTCATATCCGTCTTCGGGTTGATCCCACGGCGGTCCACATCCGTCTCGATCATCGTACATCCCATTGCTTTAAAATCATCCTCATGCCCTACGAATGGTGTGCTGATGATCACATCATAATCTTCCATAAGTTTCTCGATCAGCTCTCTTCTGAACTGCCACAGCATATAAGAATGATTGGTGATGACCATAAGTCTCTTCTTGGCTCCGGTTCCGCCTTCTACGACTCCGTCACTTCGAAGCACGGAGAATACCGTTCCGATAAAGCAACGGATATCCATAAGCGGCCCCATCTTTTTTACATACTCGCCGTCCAGTCTGGCTTTGACAGGGATCTCAAGTTCATCTCTTCCGTTAATCTGTGCCCATCCGGTAAGTCCCGGTTTTACATCATTAGCCCCGTACTTATCACGTTCCGCGATCAGGTCATCCTGATTCCACAGTGCCGGTCTCGGTCCGATCACGGCCATATCTCCTCTGGCAATATTCCAAAGCTGCGGAAGTTCATCCAGTGATGATTTCCGCAGGAAACGTCCTACTTTTGTTATGTACTGATCTGGGTTCTCCAAAAGGTGTGTCGGCTTATCATGCGGCGTATCTGTGCGCATGGAGCGGAATTTGTACAGGTTAAAATATTCCTTATGGATTCCTACTCTTTTCTGCGAAAAAAAGACAGGAGCTGTGATCCCGTCTTCTTTCTTGATCGCCACAATAATTGCCAGATAGACGGGTGATAATACCACCAGACCGATCCCTCCAAGAGTTCTTCCTATTATGTTCTTAACCTTCATATATTTCCTTTGTCTGAAAGACAAATGATCCTCTTTGAACATAGCTGTTTATGCCTCCTGTATTCTCTGGTTCTATTGTGTTGATTTATTTAATTTTGGATGATAGGTCGGAACGATGCTTTCCACGATCAGACGCATATCATCAGTCTCACTCTGTGCTGCGTTCTCAAGGATTCTGAGTGCATGTGCAAGCTTGACTTCATCTACCTCGATCGGATGTCCAATATGTATCAGCTTATTCGGCGTATCTGTCATACCTTCTTCGTCCATCAGAAGTTCTTCGTATAATTTTTCTCCCGGACGCAGTCCCGTGAATTCAATCTTGATATCCTGATCGACTTTATAGCCTGACAGCCGAATCATATTCCTTGCAAGATCAAGGATCTTTACCGGTTCTCCCATATCCAGGACGAAGATCTCTCCGCCTTTGGCATAGGCACCTGCCTGAAGTACCAGTGATACCGCTTCCGGAATCGTCATAAAGTAGCGGATGATCTCCGGATGTGTGACGGTTACCGGTCCTCCTTCTGCAATCTGTTTTTTAAATAACGGAATAACACTTCCGTTACTTCCAAGTACATTACCGAACCGCACTGCTACATATTCTGTGTTCGATTCTTTATTATAAGTCTGTATGATCATCTCACAGATTCTCTTGGAAGCTCCCATGATATTCGTTGGGTTGACAGCCTTATCTGTAGATATCTGTACGAATCTCTTAGCATTCCATTTATCTGCCATTCTGACCATATTATAAGTTCCGAGGACATTATTCTTGATAGCCTCGTTCGGGCTGCCCTCCATAAGCGGCACATGCTTGTGTGCTGCCGCATGATAGATGATCTCCGGACGGTACTGTTCGAAGATACTGTTGATACGGTTCTCATCACGTACAGAACCGATCAGCACCACCAGGTCAAGCTTCGGCTGTTCTCTTAACAATTCCTGCTGGATATCATATGCATTGTTCTCATAGATGTCGAAGATGATCAGCTGCTTCGGGCTGTGCTTTGCGATCTGTCTGCATAATTCACTTCCGATCGAACCTCCGCCGCCGGTTACCATAATTACTCTTCCTGATACATAATCCATGACCTCATTCAGATTGACATAGACTTCATCTCTTCCCAGAAGGTCATCGATGTTCACCGGACGCAGCTTACTTGCCCTGACCTCTCCGTTGACCAGCTGATATACTCCCGGCAGGATCATAAGTTCACAGTTTGTATCCTGACAGATCTCCACGATTGGTCTAATCTTTGCTGCATTTGCCGATGGTATCGTCAGGATGATCTGCTGGACATTGTATTTCTTAACGCTTTTCTTGATACTGTTCCGATTACCGACAACCTTGACTCCCTTAATATATCTTCCGATCTTATACGGATCGTCGTCTATGATACAGACAACCTTCTGATCCAGATATTTACTGTTTTGGATCTCTGTGATCAGACTTCTTCCGGCCTCTCCTCCGCCGATGATCATGACTTTCTTTCTCTTTGACCATGGGAATGTACGGTTCTGTCTGCGCAGACGTATCAGTCGGTAAGATACTCTTGTTGCCCCGATCAGGATCATCAGATAAATTGTATCCAGTACATACCAGCTTCTTGGCATGATACTCCATGTAAACGAAATGATTACAAGCTTCGCTACAGCCGCCGCAAGACAGGCTGCGATCAGACTGAATACTTCTTCAATCCCTGCGTACTCCCATAAACTACTGTAGATACGGAAAAGTGAAAATATAATTAATGTTATGACTATGGTGATTGGTCCGTATTTATAGATTACTTTTAAGAATTCTTTCGGAATCTGGCTGAAATCGAACTCAAAACGTGTCAGTAATGCCAGAATTGATGCTGCGATAATACATATGATATCAAGTACGATAAGACATATTCTTCTTATCAGTAATTGATAATTCATTTCCTTTTTTTTCATACCTATTTCCCTTTTGTTAATTATTCTCAATCAACAATTATAACATACTTTTTCGGCTCATAAAATGCCAATTACTACAATTCACCTCTTCTCATCTAATTCTCTTCTAATTCTGAAATGTTACAACAACGTCTTTCCCGTCTGCCACATTTTTAAACATACTCTTGATTACCTTCTTTGCATTCTTGTCCGCATTTTCAAGGAGACCGTATTCATCCGATCCGACTTTTTCCTTTGCTTTCTTCTCAGCCTCCCCGATAAGTTCCATAACCGCCTCTTTCTTGATACTCATAATTGCAAAATTTGTATCATATATCTTCAAATCACCGGATTTGATCTTAATAGAATCCTCATTGATCGTACAATGTGGAATAGATATCTGAATCTTGTCATCTGTCTCTTTTATAACTGCTTTCTGCACGTCCAGTCCCGCCGTCACTGTCGTCTTGTACTGTACGAGAAATTTATTCTTGTTGATCAGCGGAATCTCTCCCTTTGTACTCCTGAATACATCCGAGATGATCATCTTCTGCGTCGTCAGATCTGCCGCATCTTCCAGCGTCGTCTCAAGCGGAATGCTTTCTTCTTTCGGACCGGTTATATACTTATATGCGGCTATCGACCCGATACTGATCGCAACGGCAAGAATTACAGCGATGATTACTTTAACTTTTGTCTTCATAGGTTTTCCTCCATTAAAATGATGGTAGTGTCAAAAACTACCTGTTTTTTATTGCTCAAATCTATTAAAAACCTTGATTTTATGGGAAGTCGCAAATAAAAAGAGCATTTACCTCCCATTTTTGATATAATGTCCTCGACCAAAAT
>OAVH01000459.1_pt1 | contig 30129 bp, 19 predicted proteins | sample 1495281 | NCBI WGS metagenome assembly OAVH01 (sample SAMEA2580082, study PRJEB22360) | human gut metagenome | biome: human gut; feature: human-associated habitat; material: faeces | place: Denmark | collected 2008/2010
CCAGTTTCCCTTAGTTAAAGATATGAACCCTCTTTATCAGTCTACTTTTCCAATAAATCGGTAGTATATCTCTATTTCCTGTATTCTTTCGTTCTCCTCATTCGTTGTTGCTTCGTGAATAAGGATTTTTTCTATCATTGCATTTAATAACGGTGCTGTCAGTTCCTTTGGTACGGAATACTCCTTGATTAACTCAATCCACTTTTCAGCACCTATCATATCCTGTTCCATTTTACTTAATTCTTCTCTTAGGTTGGTTATCTGCTGTTCAAGTTCTATCTGCTCTTTTTGATATTTCCCCGACAGCATGATGAAGTTTCGTTCCGTTATCTTCTCACAGGCTCTATCTTCATACATTTTTGCAAATAAACGGTCAATCTCATTTTGTCGGTTCTCGGCTTTCTTCAAGGCACTTGCCTTTTTCTTCTTTTCCCGTATTCGCTCTGCATTGCCGACTTTCTGTATTTTGTTCAATACCTTTTCTTCGTCCTGCTGTACTGCCTTAGCCCAATACTGCAATCGTTCCAATACAGCTTGATACAGCACATCATAGCGGATATAGTGCATAGAACAATAACCTTTGCCAAACTGTCCGTAGAAACTACAAGAATAATAACTATACGGTGTTTTATTTGCCTTATTTGTCGCAAACCTCATAGACCAGCCACAATCCGCACACTTGACAAGCCCTGCAAATATCGGCGTTGCCTTTTCCTTTGTCTGTCTACGCCTTGATTTTATCTGCTCCTGCACACGATAGAACACTTCCTTGTCAATAATCGGTTCGTGCGTGTTTTCTACTCGAAACCATTCGCTTTCGGGCTTTCGTACTTTCTTCTTGCTTTTGAAAGAAACGGTTGATTGTCGATTATGAACGCTGTTTCCGATATAGACTTCACTTTTCAATATCGCCTTTACATGAGCAATCGTCCACTCATAACGCTTGCTTTCGGGCTTTCCCTCAAAGATATGAGCAAAAGTACCGTACCTTGTAAAATTCAACCAAGACGCTGTCGGGACTTTTTCTTCTCGCAGTATTTTTGTGATTTTGGCACTACCGTAACCTTGATAGGCTAGAGAGAAGATTTTTTCAACAATCCATTTTGTTTCCTCATCAACCAACAGTTTCCCTTTGATGTCGGGGTGTTTCTTATATCCTAACGGAGCATAAGCCCCATAATACGCACCCTCTGCAAATTTCGTCTTAAAGGCTGATTTCACTTTACGGCTCGTATCTCTTGCCACCCATTCATTGATGATGTTCTTAAATGGTGCAATCTCACTTTCGCCTTTTTCGCTGTCCACACCGTCGTCAATCGCTATGTAACGGACATTATGGCTGGGAAAATACAATTCTGTATATTGTCCTGTCATAATATAATTTCTACCAAGTCGTGATAAGTCTTTTGTTACAACACAGTTGATTTTTCCTGCCTCTATATCCTCAATCATTCTTTGAAAACTCGGTCTGTCAAAATTTGTTCCCGACCAGCCGTCATCAATATATTCATCAATCACATTCAAATGATGTTCTTTTGCATATAGACGCAACATACTTCTTTGTGTGGTAATGCTGGAACTTTCGCCCTGTAATTCATCATCTCGGCTTAACCTAAGATAAAGTGCAGTATTGTAAATCTGTTGTTTCATTGTCAGTTATCCTCCTTTATAACTAACCCGTGTTTACAATACCTGCTTGCAAGTAAAGTATAACACGGGTACTTTTTGTCATTCAATCTATTTCTTACAACTGCACCGATTTTATGCGATTGTCTGCTTTGCTTTTTCCAACATGACATCAGTTAGAAGTTCTTCCATTGTCTTTCCCTTTTCGGAGAAATGCTCTTTTACAACAATCTTTGTCTTTCCTCTGTTGCCAATGCCACACTTGTTATTTTTCTTTTGAATTGTTTTTACAGCATTATCAATAACACATACCCCCTTTCTGTAAAATCTTTCTAAGCAATTCAACGGCTTTTGTCATAGCCCACAGGACTTCCACCTCTGCATAGTTCTTATGTAGCCGTACCCATTGCGTGCGACGCTTTTAACGCTCAAGCTGTGGCTGTACGGGAGTATCATTATCTGACAGCACAGGTCATGGCGATAAAAGAGGACAAATCTTTTACAAGAACACAGATAGGTTGTCGCTCACTTTTGCAGGAGAAAGGTCATGGCGTATCTGTTTCAACGGCTCGCTGTCTGTCAAAGGTATTGAATTGCTTTATTCAGTTGTCAAAGAGCGATTGAAAGAAGAAAATCATCTTTCCTATATATCGCGTTGGAAAAGAGTAAAAGCGTAACCAATATTCAAAACTTTTTTCTTTTCTTGTACCATATAGGGAAAGAAATTGTCATTCTGCTAAGTTGATGATGAAAAGATTTCTTTTCACACCCTAACTACCTATGCAATACCGTTACTGCCAACTATGAAATGAAAGATTTTGTTTGCTCCATATAGGGAACGACAACTACCAAATGTTAAGTTGAGAATGAAAATATTTTCTTCTTTTCACATCAACACTCAACTGCTAATACCTGTTTGAATACAAATTGAAGATACTTTGTCTTCTTTCACATAACACTGTCCACTCATCTTGAATTTCCGACATTTTTTCAAAACTTTTCTTCTTTCACTCCATATAGGGAATGGAAACCTTGATTTGATGACCTATTTTCAAAAAAAGTTAGATTTCCTTTTCTCGTACCATATCTGTACACAAGTTGATGTTTTGTTGCAGATATTTTGAAGAAATTAAAAAATACCGTCATTCTCTTGTGGGACAGCGGTATCTATGCGTTCTTCTATGGTTGATTTTTCTAATTGTAATAAGTGTTTATGCTTATCTTTGAGTTCTGCCTGCTCAATCATATCTTTCAGTATCGTTGTATGATTTTCTCTGTCTAATGCTTGTACCATTTTTATGGTTGGTGCAACCTGTCTTTGTAACCAATGTAATGCCTTTTGTAAAGTATAAGGTTCTGGTTTAGTCGTTAATCGTATCGGCTCTCTATTTTCCCCTATAAACCATGCCCAATCATCATTTGTTTTCCATTGACTTTTCGGTTTATCATCTTCTCTATCAACAAAGCGGACATAATGATTGATGATAGAAAAAGCGGTGCGTTCAGCGTCCCGATAGGTCAGTAAATCTACAACCGCATAATAGGCTCGTTCATTCTTCATGCGTATTTCAAAACGGTTCTTGATTTCTGTATCTTCAACTTCTATGCCATTTTTGACATACTGCTCGTAATTTTTCTGATAGGCACACATATATAACTCACTACTGGTTGAACCGAGATATAAGGTTTCTCCTGTATTCTTTGGTAAATCGCTACCACATTTTTCCGTACCGCTGTAATCTTTCTGCATACGAAAGTAGGAGATACATTCGCCAGCCTTGTATTTTTCCTTTAACTTTGGAATATCTAATATTCCTGCTTTATCATTGATTGCCAAGTCAAGTCGTTTCATCTTACCACCTGCCGTTAAACAATCCAGCATAAAGTCATACCATGAGCGTTCCTGTGCCAATAGATAACTTTCCATTTGCCGACACCCTCTGCCTTTTAGTTCTAATAAAACACCTAAATGCTCTTGCATGGAACACATGATGTTGATGTCGCCTAAAACATATTTGCTTTCATATCCGTATTTTCCAAAATCTTCATAAAGCATATAATCGGCTTTTAGTTGTAATACTTCACGAATAATCTTTAATGCGTCTGTCGTAGGAAAGCGGACACGGAAGTAATCAATCAACAGAAATAGTGGTTCTTGCGGATTGAAACGCTCAATCTGTTTTTCTATCGTTTGTTTTAGTTCAGCAGAGGGAACAACAGTCCCATTCTCTATCTGGTTAAAATATGTACGACTGATACCACAGGCAACAGCAAGTTTTCTTTGTGTTACTCCATATTCTTCACGCTTTTGTCTTAATTCTTCTATAAAGTTTTTATCATTCATTCTTCAATTACTCCAATCAAAAAAGGCAACTACCATATTTGATAATTGCCTATACTTAAATTTCCGCAAAAGAAAAGACAATCAATTTCTCGTTTGAAATCAACTGTCTTTCCTATGTCTTATTCAATTTTTATGTATTAAATGAGTGCTTTTTAGTTAACACCCTATTAAAAGCGATTTTACCTTGTAAATACAGCGTTTTCCGCTTAGTAGTGTATATTGTTTCTTGTTTTTTGTGCCCCCCTTGTTAGATAACGGGGGCTTACTGTTCGCTCGCAAGCTCGCTCAACTGCCGGAGTGAACCAGCCACTAAAAACGGTGGAAAAATCTAAGAGATTTTCCCACCGCCGTGTCTGGATCACTCCGCCTATTATGCTTTTTCGCTTTACCTTTTAATCCCCAATCATATTATACCTCTAATGCACGAATTAGATTTACCATTTCAATAGCTCCCTGTGCACATTCAGAGCCTTTATTTCCTGCTTTGCTACCAGCTCGTTCTATCGCCTGTTCAATCGTATCTGTCGTAAGAACACCAAACATAACTGGTGTTTCGGTATTTAAACTGATTTGAGCAATTCCTTTTGATACCTCACTACACACATAATCATAATGGCTTGTACTACCTCGAATAACTGCTCCCAAACAAATAATCGCATCATATTTTTTACTTTTTGCCATTTTAGACGCTATCAAAGGTATTTCAAATGCTCCCGGAACCCAAGCTACCTCTATGTCCTTTTCACCAACATTTTCTCTTTTCAAATTATCTAATGCACCTGCTAATAGCTTAGAAGTTATAAACTCATTAAATCTTGCTACAACAATACCGATTTTTATATTTTCTGCTACTAAATTTCCTTCAAAAGTGTTCATTTATTTTTCCTCCATATTCAAAATGTGTCCCATTCGGTCTTTCTTTGTCTTTAGATAAAAACTATCATAAGGATTTGCTTCTATTTCAATCGGTACTCTGCTTGAAATTTTCATTCCATAATCTTCTAACTGATAAACTTTATCAGGATTATTTGTAAGTAAATGCAATGATTTTATTCCCAAATCTCTTAAAATCTGTGCACCGATATAATATTCTCTTAAATCGCCTTGAAATCCTAATGCAAGGTTGGCGTCAAGTGTATCCATACCGTTATCCTGTAAATGATAGGCTTTTAGTTTATTGACAAGCCCGATACCTCGTCCCTCTTGTCGCATATAAAGCAATACACCAGAACCATTTTCTGCAATCATTTTCATTGCTTTATCTAACTGCTGTCCACAATCACAGCGTAAAGAGCCAAAGGCATCTCCTGTTAAGCACTCTGAGTGGACACGACATAGCACATCGTTTCCATTATTCAAATCTCCCATAACCAATGCAACATGATGTTCTCCATTCAATTTATTGATATAACAATGTGCTTTGAAATTCCCATATTTTGTAGGCATTTCTACAACCGAAACACATTCTACAAGCAAATCATATACTTTTCTGTATTCCTGTAATTCTTTAATTGTGAGGGTAGGTATATGGTGTGTTTGAGAAAACTGAATTAAATCAGGTGTTCTCATCATTTTCCCGTTTTCATTCATAATTTCGCAACATAAGCCACATTCTTTTAAGCCAGCCAACCTCAATAGGTCAACCGTTGCTTCTGTATGTCCATTTCTTTCCAAAGCACCTCCGTTCTTTGCAATCAGAGGAAACATGTGCCCCGGTCTACGAAAGTCAAAGGGATTTACATTCTCAGTCACACACATACGAGCCGTTAATCCTCTTTCTTCGGCAGAAATACCTGTTGTAGTATCCTTATAATCAATAGAAACTGTAAAGGCAGTTTCATGGTTATCTGTATTATCTTCAACCATAGGGGAAAGCATGAGCCTGTTAGCCAGACTTTCACTCATAGGCATACAGATTAAGCCTTTTGCATAAGTCGCCATAAAATTAACATTTTCTGTTGTCGCAAATTGTGCCGAACAAATTAAATCCCCCTCATTTTCTCTCTCTTTATCGTCCATAACCAAAACAAGTTTTCCCTCTTGTAACGCCTGCAATGCCTCTTTTATTTTTTGATATTTCATAATTCCTTTATCCTTTCTGCTAAAATCCGTATCGGCATAACAACTCTTTCGACAACTCTGTTTCATTGCTGTTGTCTATGAGTTTCTGCACATATTTCCCTAATATATCATTTTCAAGGTTTACCATATCCCCGACTTGTTTATTCTTGAGAATTGTTTGCTCCAAAGTATGAGGGATAACGGATACCGAAAAATCTGCTTTCGATACTTTTGCGACAGTAAGACTAATACCGTCAATAGCAATCGAACCTTTTTCAACAATTAGATTTAAGATTTCTCTTTGCGTATTGATTTGATACCACACCGCATTTTTGTCTCTACGCACAGACGATATTCTGCCTGTCCCATCAATATGCCCCGTAACAATGTGACCGCCCAACCTGCCATTCATAGGCATAGCTCTTTCTAAATTCACAAGGCTTCCATGTCTTAACAGGCTAAGAGCCGTTCTGTTCCATGTTTCATTCATCACATCAACTGTAAAAGATTGTCGAGTGAAACAAGTAACTGTAAGGCAGATACCATTGACTGCTATGCTGTCGCCTAAATGTATATCCTCTAATATTTTTGAAGCTTTAATGGATAGTTTACAGTTACAAGTATCTTTCTGTATTCTTTCTACTTTACCGATTTCTTCTATTATTCCTGTAAACATGGATAAATCACTTCGCTTTCTATGAAATAATCATTTCCCACTTGAGAAAAAGCATATGGTTTAAGCATAATGGCGTCATTAGGAAAAGCAACACCTTGACCACTTACAGGGCTTTTTGCACTCCCACCAAATATTTTAGGTGCTATATAAATTTGCACCTCATCAACAATCTGTTGCTCAAGAGCACTCCAATTCATTGCACTTCCACCCTCTAAAAGTAGACTGTCTATCTGCATATTTCCTAAACATTGCATTAAATTCATTAAGTCAATATGATTACCTTTTTTCTTCGTATAAATAATTTCACAACCACATTTTCTGTAAAGAGCAATCTTACTTTCATCAATAGAAGAAGTAGCGATATATGTTTTAATGTCATTCGCTGTTTTGATAATTTTTGATGTAATGGGTGTTCTTAAATCTGTATCACATACGATACGAATAGGATTTTCCCCGTTTTCTAATCGGCATGTCAGTAAAGGGTCATCTTGAATAACGGTATTCACTCCTACCATGATCGCAGTAACCTTATGCCTGAATTGATGTACTTGTTTTCTCGCTTTTTCGCCACTTATCCATTTTGATTGATTTGTATAAGTTGCTATTTTCCCGTCCATTGTCATTGCATATTTCATAAAAACATAAGGAATATGCCTTGTAACATATTTTCTAAAAACTTTGATTAACTGTTGACACTCCATTTCTAAAATTCCTATCACAACTTGAATGTTGTTTTCCTCAAGTACCTTTACACCTTTTCCAGATACAATAGGATTACAGTCTAAAGTTCCGACGACTACTCTTGTAATGCCACTTTTAATAATTGCTTCTGTGCAAGGTGGTGTCTTACCATAGTGACAGCATGGTTCAAGTGTTACATAAAGTGTTGCTCCTACAGGTGACTCCCTACAATTTTTTAATGCATTTCTCTCTGCATGCAATCCACCAAAGATTTCATGGTATCCCTGTCCTATAATTCGATTATCTTTTACAATTACTGCCCCAACCATAGGATTAGGATTGACATAGCCAGCACCTTTTTTTGCCAGTTTTATTGCTAATTTCATGTATTCTGTATCGCTCATTTTTACACCTCCAAAAAAATACATGCCTTGAATAAAATCTATCCAAGACATGCAAAAGAGGATTTATGCGATTAAAGAAAATGCTCTGAAACAATATAAAATCATTCCAGAGCACGCAAAAAAAGCATAAACTTACTTTCATCTTCTTTCATCCAGACTATACTGTCGGCTTTGGAATTTCACCAAATCATGCCTTTCGGCTCGTGGGCTATACCACCGGTAGGGAATTACACCCTGCCCTGAAGATAGTTATTCAATTACGGACAATTATAATATCTGATATTATATCTGTCAATAAAAAGTTTTTTTCTCGTTTATCCAAATACAATAATTTGCAAGCAGGTAAACACAGGTTATTTCTTAATATCCTTTTGTTTGGGAAACTCCATGTTCCCATTTACTGACAGCCGCAGAGCTGACATGAAGCCGCGCTGCCAGTGCTTCCTGGGTATAGCCCAATTCATGACGAAGACGGGCGATGTTTTTTCCTATATCCATACATATTACCTTTGCTTTCTACAAGTACCTGTATCTATAGTATACGGCAGGACAGAGCTTCCTGCAATGGAGCACAGGTTAACATTTCGTTGAAAAATTCAACTGGCAGTTAATGAGAGGAGGGACTTTTATGAGTACCTATGTCATGAGTGATGTACATGGTCTGAAGGATCGCTATGATGCCATGCTGGAGGCTCTTGCACTGAAGGAGGAGGACACCCTGTATATACTGGGGGATGTGATTGACCGCGGGCCAGATGGGATTGCCATACTCCGCGATGTGATGACGCGTGAGCATGTTGTGATGCTGCTGGGAAATCACGAATATATGATGAAGCAGTACTATGAGGCGGTACACCATGTGATAACCGATATGCAAACGGCTTGGGAGGTAATCGACCGCTGGAAACGCAATCACTGTATTACGACCATAAATGCCTTTGAGCGCCTGAAGGAAACAGAGCAGCGTGAACTTCTAGACTATCTGGATCAGCTCCCGCTTGCCGTCTGTGATCTCAGAGTGAAGGATGAGCTGTTTTATCTTGCACATGGCAGTGCTCTTCCGCAATTTACACAGGGTATCGTTACACAACAGAGTATCAGGGACAGTGATGCGACAATTGAGCAGTTTGTATGGGACCGCATGGATGTGCATGAAATACCGTTTTCTGACCGCACGGTAGTTGTTGGACATACACCGACATTGTTTTTTCAGGATACCCGCCCGTATGCCGTCTGGACAGATACTGATGATCTGAAAACAGCTCATATTATGGACATTGACTGCGGCTGTGCTGCTGATGATATGCATACCCGCTTGGGTGTTGTCTGCCTGGATACACGAACTGTACAATATTTTTAAAAGAGGGATTGACTCTGACATTGTGTCATAGCGTATACTTCACATGAGCTCAGGAAAGGCAGGTACCTGTATGTTAAAGATCGGTGATTTTTCGAAGCTGTCTAGGATCAGTATCCGGATGCTGCGCTATTATGAAAAGCATAATCTGTTGAAGCCGTGTCATGTGGATGAGGAGAGCGGATATCGCTTTTATGCACATGAACAGATTTTTGAGGCTGCTAAAATACGGTTTCTAAAGGAAGCCGGCTTCAGTGTTGCCATGATGGAGGAAATCATGAGGCAGTACGACAGCCCAAAGCAGATTCAGCGATATTTTCAGATACGCAGGAAGGAGCTGGAGGAGGAACAGCAAAAAATTTCGAATACACTGATCCGACTGGAACGGGCACAGCTGCTGCTCGATAAGGAGGATACGTTTATGGATTATACTGTAGAAGTCAAACAGATTAGGGGTGTGTATGCCGCAACCCTGCGCACCGTGATTCCCGCATATGAACGGGAGGATCTGGTATGGAAGAGGATGTACAGCATTTTTGCGGAAAAGCATCTGAATGTCACCTTTGCACAGCCCCAGCACGCACGCGCATATTTCTATGATGAGGGCTTTAAAGAAAAGGATGTCGATGTGGAAATTGCCGTTGAGGTAGTCGGCAGCTGTGAGGATGTTGAGGATATCCGGTTTCGTCAGTTGAAGGATGAAGCCGTGGCAAGTGTGACCTTTACCGGAGATTACAGCCAGATCAGTGAGGTCTGTATGGCGATTACCATGTGGATCAAGGAAAACGGCTATGAGCTGGATGGCGCAAATTTCTGCATCTATCACAAGGGCTGGGGGCAGTGTGACAATCCGGAGGAATTTGTGACAGAAATTTGTTTCCCAATTCGTAAATAATTAAAGAAGACAAAAGAAAACAATCCTGTTTTAGAAGCGCACAGGATTGTTTTTGCTGTATACGTTCAGTGTTAGCAATTCCGGTATAAGCTATTTCATATGCTCATCGAGAAAGCGGAAAATCTTTTGATAATATGCCTTTGGCTGCTCATACATATTGGCTCTGTGTCCGCTGTTTTCCACAATGTAGAGATCCTTTGCGGACTGACAGGCATCATATAAGGAAAATGCCATATCACAGGGTACATGCACATCCTTTTCCCCATGCAGAAACAGCGTAGGAAGAAGGGCTTTTTCCATCTTCGGCAAAGCGCTTGCCTTGCGGATGGAGAATTTCATTTTCTGTTTTACAAGGACGCCCATGGAGTCCAGAATCGGGAAGGGAGGCATTTTATAATAATGTGTCATCTGCCAGGACAGGATGTCATATACAGAGGTGTAGCCGCCGTCTTCAATGATACAGCGTACTGCAGCAGGCAGTTTTTCCTGCGGACAGAACAGAATTGTATCTGCTCCCATAGAGATGCCATACAGAACGATTTCCGCCTGGGAATCCATTTCCAGCACCGCATCAATCCAGCGTAGTAAATCCCTGCGCTCATTCCAGCCAAGGGAAATCAATGAGCCTTCACTTTCTCCGTGTGCGCGTGCATCCGGGGTAAGCACATGGTAGCCCTGTTCATGAAATGCTCTTGCCACAGGACGCATATCCTCCTTGCAGCAGGCGTAATCATGCAGAGCAATCACCCAGCGATGGGATGTATGGTCAGGGGAAGGATAAATCATACCCACCAGTTGAACCTGATCCTCACTCTCCACGGATACCTTATCAACCGCAACATTCTGTATCCATTTCTTACACAGCAGCAGCTCCTTGTGACGCCGTGTCTTCTGTTCATCGTTTAAATCCGCATCTGCCAGACTCAGCTGCTTCCCCTTTTTCAGCTTTTTGCGGTTCAGCGTCTGGTCAAACAATGTCCGGCATAAAAAGAAATCCGTAGCGGCAGCCAGTGTGGACGCTGCCCCCAGCCCGGTAATGATTTTTAATTTTTTGCTCATGTTGTCAGCTCCCATCTATTTCGTTTGTTATCTATATTATATAATGAATTTGCTAAAAATACGAGTGGAAACGTTTACATATCGCGCATGGCATGTATCGGATCAAGCTGCTGTATCAGATTTCGATGAAAGGAGCGTATGCCGATAAAGGTTTTCTAGGAAAACATCATGTCAGGTGGGGTGTAAACAATAGCCGTATGCGTGGAGTATTTTTGAATGATCCATATGCTTCCAGCACCCATCCTGCTATATTGTATAGGAAGGCGTTACTATACACAGCCAAATCATCACTATATAAATGAACTAGGAGCTGCCAGAATAGAAGCCAATGAAACCGCTCCTATTGTATCGTTTTCTATCGCATACTGATATTTTTCTATTATCCAAAGGACTGTGTACAGGAACAGGAGGACTGCTGCATGTAATTTATGAAAAAAACAGTTGCAATTCCGATTGAATCATATTACAATACTAAGTACCGCGGTTTCGTGGTATTTTCATGCGTGGGAGAAGGAGGCAACCCTTCATTCTGACCACTGCATAAGACTTTTTAAATATAGGAGGAATGTCTTGTGAGTAAGAAAGTTGCAAAAGTTTGTAAACTTCAGTTCCCTGCAGGGGGAGCTAGACCGGGACCTGCACTGGCTTCTGCCGGTATCAACATGCCGCAGTTCTGTACAGCATTCAACGATGCTACGAAAGAACGTGCCGGTGATGTCGTTCCAGTTATCATTACTGCATACGAAGACAAGAGCTTTGACTTCGTAATCAAAACAACTCCGGCTGCTATGATGATCAAAAAAGCTGCTGGAATCAAAAAAGCTTCAGGAAACCAGAAAGAGATCTCTGGAAAAATCACAGTAGATCAGCTGCGTGAAATCGCAGAATACAAAATGCCAGACTTAAATGCTAACGATGTGGAAGCTGCTATGCGTATTGTCGCAGGTACTGCTAAAAACATGGGTGTTGAAGTTGAAGGTTTTGAATAAGAAAGGCGGAAAACAAAATGGCAAAATTCGGTAAAAAATATGCAGAAGCTGCTAAAAAAGTTGATCGCACGAAAACTTATTCAGTAGCCGAAGCAGTAAAATTAGCAAAAGAGACAAACATCGCTAAATTCGACGCATCTGTTGAAGTTAGCTTCAAATTAAACGTGGATCCTCGTCACGCTGATCAGCAGATCCGTGGTGCGATGGTTCTTCCACACGGAACTGGTAAAACACAGAAGGTTTGTGTTATTACTCAGGGACCAAAGGAGCAGGAAGCTAAGGATGCCGGCGCAGATTTCGTCGGTGGAAAAGAACTGCTGGAAGACATCCAGAAGGGATGGTTCGACTTCGATGTTATCGTTGCGACTCCTAACATGATGGGTGAGCTTGGTAAACTGGGACGTCTGTTAGGGCCAAAGGGCTTAATGCCAAACCCTAAGACAGGTACGGTTACCATGGATGTAGCAAAAGCTGTTGAAGATATCAAAAAGGGTAAAGTTGAATACCGTGTAGACAAAGAAGGTAACATCAACCTGATGATCGGAAAAGTAAGCTTTGACGATGAGAAGCTGGTTGACAACTTCAATGCACTGCTGAAGGTTATCTCAAAAGCACGTCCTGCAGCTGTAAAGGGTACTTACATCAAAAACCTGGTAATTTCCACTACCATGGGACCTGGTGTCAAAGTAGCTGTTGAAAAATAACGATTGACAAAGTATCGTTAGCAGGTTAAAATATCAGATGTTATCAATATACCATAGACAGTAACGGCCGTCAGGCTTAATCATGTTACCGAGGTAAAAGTTAGATACTAAACTTTCACCCGTAGTCTGTCTATGTCTGCGGGTGTTTTTATATCACTCTTAAAGGGTATATTGTTACATATAAATTTAGGAGGTGTGAAGTTATGAACCAGGCGATTATCGATAGCAAGAAAGCGGTCGTTTCTGAAATTGCTCAGAAAATGAAAGAATCTCAGTCAACTGTCGTTGTTGAGTACCGTGGACTTAGCGTTGCCGAAGTAACCGAGTTACGTAGAAATCTGCGCGAAGAAGGTGTTGAGTTCAAGGTTTACAAAAACTCACTGGCTCAGCGTGCTGCTGTTGAAGCAGGTGCGGATGATCTTACAAAGGATCTGATCGGACCTAACGCCATCGCATTTGGTGGTGACGCAGTTGCTCCTGCGCGTGTTCTGGCAAAATTTGCTAAGAAGCATGAACACTTGGTATTGAAAAGCGGAATCGTAGAAGGAAAAGTTGTTGGTGTAGATACCATTAAGGAACTATCCAGTCTGCCGAACCGTGAAGGTATGTTATCAATGCTGTTAAGCTGTCTGCAGTCTCCAGTACGTGGATTCGCATGTGCTGTTAAGGCAGTGGCTGACGCAAAAGACGGAGGTTCTGCTGAAGAAGCAGCTCCACAGGAATAAACTTACAGGAGGAAAATGAAAATGGCAAAATTAGCACAGGAAGATATCTTAGCTTACTTAGAAGAAGCTACCATCTTAGAACTTAACGAATTAGTAAAAGCAATCGAAGAAAAATTCGGTGTAACAGCTGCTGCACCAGTTGCTGTAGCTGCTGTAGCAGACGACGCTGCTGCTGCAGGACCTAGCGAAGTAACTGTAACACTGACTGACATCGGTGGAACAAAGGTTGCTGTCATCAAGGCAGTACGTGAAATCACTGGTTTAGGTCTGGTTGACGCTAAGGGTCTGGTTGACAAGGCACCAAGCGTAATCAAGGAAAACATCAAACCGGAAGAAGCAGAAGAAATCAAGAAGAAACTGATGGACGCTGGTGCTTCTGTAGAAATCAAGTAATTCACACTTACACATTTTACAAACAACAAAAAGCCGAAAGGCTTTTTGTCACCTAAAAAGGCGGGATAACGATGGATCATTACTTTACAGATAATCGTCATTTAGCAGAAAACCGGAAGGAAATATCTTTCCGGTTTTGGTGTTTTAACGTTTCTTTTATAACCGATAACGGTGTATTCTCCAAGGACAGTGTTGACTTTGGAACACGCGTGCTGCTCAATACGCTGCATGAGCATGAGGAAGAGCTGGGAAACCAACTTCTGGACATGGGCTGCGGCTATGGTGTTGTGGGAATCGTTGCCAAAAAGGCCTGGCCAGATAAGCAGGTTGAAATGGTGGATGTCAATCCCAGAGCGGTGGCGCTTGCCAAAGACAATGCTGAAAAAAATAATATTGAGGCAAACATTCATGTATCCGATGTATATGAACAGGTAAGTGGGAATACTTTTACTGATATCATAACAAATCCACCGATTCGTGCCGGTAAAAACGTCATCTATAAAATCTTCGAAGAGGCATGGAATCACCTGGCAGATCAGGGTACCCTGTGGGTCGTGATACGAAAACAGCAGGGAGCACTCAGCGCCGTAACGAAAATAAAAGAAGTGTTTGGAAATTGCGATATCATTCACAGGGAAAAAGGATATTTCATACTAAAAGCAAAAAAAGAATTGACAATTTGACAAACAGTTGATATTATAATAAATTGCATAATACTAAAATATTAAAATGGGTTTTTATGCCTTATTTTGATAGGTGAAACTTGTAGAAAGGATGGCGTACATGGACAAAAAACAGCCTTATCGTATTGTCGCTTCCGGTAAAAAGGCAGAGCGTCGAGACTACTCAAAAGTAAGCGGGCATCTGGAACTGCCAAACCTGGTAGAAATTCAGACGGACTCCTTCGAGTGGTTCAAGAACGAAGGAATTGGGGAAGTTTTTAATGAGATTTACCCGATTCAGAACTATGGAGGAAATATCAAGCTGAAATTCGCCGGCTATGAATTTGGAGAGCCGAAATTCAATGCGGAGGAATCAATGTATCGTGAATGTAACTTCGCGGCACCTTTGAAAGCCCGTATGGAGCTTGAAATAACAGATAACACAACTGGTGAGGTTATCAACAAATGGGAGGATGTCTTCCTTGGGGACTTCCCGCTGATGACGGAAACCGGTACCTTTATTATCAATGGAGCGGAGCGTGTCATCGTTTCGCAGATCGTGCGTTCCCCGGGTGCGTACTTTTCCACTGGATATGAGGAAAAAACAGGAAAGGAATCCTTTGCCTGTGAACTGATTCCAAGCCGTGGAACATGGCTGGAATTTCTGACAGAAGTGAAAAAAGCGTCTACAGGACGTGTTTTAAACATGAGCATTGACCGGAAACGTAAAATGCTGTCATCAATTCTGTTCAAAGCCATCGGTATGTCTGTGGATCTGGACAGAAGTGAGGATGCACATGATACCATGCAGATCAAAACCTTCCTGAAGGCTATGGGAAGAGATATCGTGGAAGATGTAGCGATTGATGATGAAGACCGCGAGTTCATGAATCTGTACCTTACATTATATGCATCTTTCTTCGGTAAGTACGAGGAAATCGAAAATACATTGATGGCAGATAAGGTCAAGACAACACAGGAGGCGTTACTGTCCATCTACGAAAACCAGCGTTCCGATGAAATCCCTACACTGGATGGTTCCATCACACTGATGAACGCGAAGTTCTTTGATCCGCGCCGTTATGACCTGACCAAAGCAGGACGTTACAAGCTGCGTAAAAAGCTGAATGCGATCAACCGTATTGATAAGCACCATCTGGCACAGGATATTCTGGATGCGGATGGGAATGTGTTTATGCCAAGCGGCACCATGGTAAACCGTGATGAGAGAAATGCACTGCGCAACGAGCTGGAAAAAGGTATGCATGTCAATGCATTCCCGTTCAATCCGCTGTTCAATCATCCGGACAAGGTTTATGTACCTAGCAGCAATCATCTCGGTCTTGTCGGACGTGTTCTGGCAGGCGATGTTGAGCTGGAGGATGGTACGCTGTACGAAGGAAGCATCCTGAGTGAGCAGGATGTGGAAGCGATTGTCAAGGGTGTGGAAAAGGTAGCGGTTCATGGCGGTATCATTGCCAAGAAGGTTGCCCTGACCAGAGAAAACGTTAATGCTGTCCTCAATTATGGACAGAGAATGTATGCATTTGCCCGTTTGACGGATACAAATGGGGAAGATGTTGTCAACGAGGAAGGCGATTTCTTCGTGGATGGTTACACGCCTCGTCACAAGCCGGAAGCACTGAGCGTAACAGCGGTTGATGAAATCAAAGCGAAGGTAAACAACGGTGCTGTCTTATATGCATGGCTCGTCGGTGCTGCGATTCAGGAGGTCCTGGTTCGTGACCACGATGGAGCAGTTGTCAAGGTGTTGGGAAATGACCCATACGCTGACAAGCACACCATTACTATTTCCGATATGTATGCATTCTATGCCTACAATCTGAACAATATGGAGGGTGTTGGAGATACCGATGATATCGATATGCTGGGAAACCGTCGTATCCGTTCCGTCGGAGAGCTGATTCAGAATCAGTTCCGTATCGGTTTAAGCCGTATGGAGCGTGTGGTTAAGGAGCGTATGTCCATTGCGGATATCGCAACCCTGACACCGAAGAAGCTGACCAATATCCGTCCGCTGACAGCGGCAATCAAGGAGTTCTTCTCCTCCTCTCAGCTGTCTCAGTTCATGGATCAGCAGAATCCGCTTGCTGAGCTGACAAACAAGCGCCGTATTTCCGCATTGGGGCCTGGTGGTATCACCCGTGACCGTGCGAGCTATGAGGTTCGTGACGTTCACAGCTCTCACTATGGACGTATCTGTCCGATCGAGACACCAGAAGGTCCAAACATCGGTCTGATTTCCAATCTGACCACCTATGGAAAAATTAACGAATACGGCTTCATTCAGACACCGTACCGTATTGTAAATGCGGATGGAACCGTACAGGAAGAAGCAATTTATCTGTCTGCGGATGAAGAAGCCGATTATGTCATCGCACAGGCCAACGAGGTAGTGGAAGGCCGTTTGATTAACGAGCATGTCGTAGCACGTAAAGCTGGAGATACCATCATCGCAAGACGTGAAGAGGTAGAGCTGGCCGACGTTTCACCGAAACAGATCGTATCAGTTGCGACTGCCTGCGTACCGTTCCTGGAAAACGATGATGCTTCCCGTGCCCTCATGGGTGCGAACATGCAGCGTCAGGCCGTTCCTCTGTTACAGCCGCATTCCCCGTATGTAGGAACCGGAGTAGAGTATAAAATCGCAAAGGATTCCGGTGTCGGTATTGTTGCGAAAGAAAACGGTGTCGTTGAATATGTCGACTCTCAAAGAATCATCGTCAGCGAGAACGACGGAAACCGCAGAGAATACCGTCTGCGTAAATTCCAGCGCTCCAACAACGGAACCAACATTAACCAGAGCCCGATCATTTCCAAGGGAGAGCGCATCGAAAAGGGTGATATCCTTGCCGATGGTCCATCCATGGAAAAGGGAGAGCTGGCACTTGGACAAAACGTTACCATCGCTTATATGACATGGTACGGATATAACTATGAGGATGCCATCATCATGAGTGAACGTCTGGTTCGCGATGATGTGTATACCTCCATTCATATTGAAGAATACGACATTGACTGCCGTGAAACGAAGCTGGGGCCGGAAGAAATTACCCGCGATATTCCAAACGTGAGTGAGAACGCATGCCGTAATCTGGACAGCCGCGGTATTATCATGGTCGGTGCAGAGGTTATGGAAGGCGATATCCTGGTCGGTAAGGTAACACCGAAGGGGCAGAGTGAAATCTCTCCAGAGGAAAAGCTGCTGCTGGCAATATTCGGTGAGAAATCACGTGAGGTACGTGATAACTCCCTGAAGGTACCGCATGGTGGTGCCGGTATCGTTCACTCCATCCGCGTCTTCAAAAGAAGCGAAGGACACGACCTTCCGCCTGGAGTCAATGAAACAGTAAAAGTATACATCGTTCAGAAGCGTAAGATTTCTGAGGGTGATAAAATGGCCGGACGTCACGGTAACAAGGGTGTCATCTCCAAGATTCTTCCTGTAGAGGATATGCCTTATATGCCGGATGGAACACCGGTTGATATCATGCTGAACCCGTTTGGTGTGCCTTCCCGTATGAACATCGGTCAGGTACTGGAGATTCATTTGGGATATGCTGCGAAGAAGCTGGGCGTGAAATTCTCCACGCCGGTATTCGATGGTATCAACAACACCGAGCTGAGTGATATCATGAAGGAAGCGGAAATGACCGTGGATGGCAAACAGGTACTGTATGATGGTCGTACCGGTGAACCGTTTGATGAACGAATTTCTGTCGGTGTCATGTATATGATCAAGCTGGCCCACATGGTTGACGATAAGCTGCATGCGCGTGCAACCGGACCATATTCCCTGGTAACACAGCAGCCGTTAGGTGGTAAGGCACAAAACGGTGGTCAGAGATTTGGTGAGATGGAGGTTTGGGCACTGGAGGCTTATGGTGCCGCTCATACTCTGCAGGAAATCCTGACTGTGAAATCCGATGATATCGTCGGCCGTACAAAGACCTACGAAGCAATTATCAAGGGAAAAGATATTCCAGAACCGGGTATTCCAGAATCCTTCCGCGTATTGAAGCACGAGCTGCAGGCTCTTGCCATCGACGTGAAGATGCTGGATGAAGACGGTAACGAAGTAGACATCAGCAAGGAGGACAACAGCGAAGCAGCCGCAACTCTGCCTCCGATTCCTGCCGCAGAGCCTGTCGGTGAGGAAGATATCAGTGATTTGGAAGTAGAAGAGGAAGATGCTGTCGCAGAAGACGAATCCGAAGATGAAATTCTTCTGGATGACGATGCAGTGGCTGATGACTTCATGGAAGATGAAGACATTGAGCTGAGCGATGATGAAAATGAAGAGGAGGCGTAAGTAAATGAGTGTTAATAATTTTGCCTCAATTCAGGTAAGCCTGGCTTCACCTGATCGAATCCACGAATGGAGTCATGGTGAAGTAAAGAAACCAGAGACGATCAACTACCGTTCTCAGAAGCCTGAAAGAGATGGATTGTTCTGTGAAAGAATTTTCGGGCCGAGCAAGGACTGGGAATGCTACTGTGGAAAATATAAGAAGGTACGCTACAAGGGTGTTGTATGTGACCGTTGTGGTGTAGAAATTACAAAATCCAGCGTTCGTCGTGAGCGTATGGGACATATTGAGCTTGCGGCTCCGGTTGCGCACATCTGGTATTTGCGCGGTATTCCAAGCCGTATGGCACTGCTGCTGGATGTTACACCAAAGCAGCTGGAAGAGGTTGTGTACTTCGTATCCTGGATCGTAACGGATCCTAAGGATACGAAGCTGGAATACAAGCAGGTACTCTCTGAACGTGAGTACCGCGAAAACATGGCAATTTACGGCCCGGGCAGCTTTACTGCCCAGACCGGTGCCGAAGCAGCGCTGACGCTGTTGACAGAGGTTGACCTGGAGGCTGAATTCAAGCATATTCAGGATGCTCTGGAATCAGCACAGGGTGAAAAGCGTAAAAAGCTGATCAAGCGTCTGGATACTGTTGAAGCCTTCCGTAACTCCGACAATAAGCCGGAATGGATGGTCATGACGGTAATTCCGGTAATCCCGCCTGATCTGCGTCCGATGCTGCAGCTGGATGGCGGTCGTTTTGCGACAAGTGATCTGAATGATCTGTATCGCCGTGTCATCACACGTAACAACCGTCTGAAAAAGCTGCTGGAGCTGGGTACACCGGCTATCATCGTACAGAACGAAAAGCGAATGCTGCAGGAAGCGGTGGATGCACTGATCGATAACGGACGCCGTTCTAAACCGATTACGGGAGCCGGCGGACGTGCATTGAAGTCATTGTCTCATTCCTTAAAGGGTAAACAGGGACGCTTCCGTCAGAACCTGCTTGGTAAGCGTGTTGACTTCTCCGGACGTTCTGTTATCGCGGTCGGACCGGATTTGAAAATGTATCAGTGCGGTCTGCCTCGTGAAATGGCAATTCAGCTGTTCAAGCCGTTTGTCATCAATGAAATCGTAAACAAGGAAATTGCAAGCAATCCGAAGACAGCGGAAAAGCTGATCGACCGTCAGGATCCGCGTATCTGGGATATTGTGGAAAGTGTCATTGACGGCTATCCGGTTCTGATGAACCGTGCACCTACGCTGCACCGTCTGGGAATCCAGGCCTTCAAACCGAAGCTGGTGGAAGGACGTGCTATGCGTCTGCACCCACTGGTATGTACTGCCTTCAACGCCGACTTTGACGGTGACCAGATGGCTGTCCACGTACCATTGAGTGAAGAGGCAAGAGCCGAGGCACTCGTCATGATGCTTGGTAGCAACAACATCCTTGGTCCAAAGGATGGAAAACCAATCGTTACACCTGGTCAGGATATGGTCATGGGTAACTTCTATCTGACGATGGAGGAAACCGCAGAGGAATTTTATCAGGAGGCTGACCGCTACAATGCGGTTGACTGCCCGAAATCCGCTGCAATCTGGAGCCGTTACGGTGATAATGAGGGACATGTGTTTGGAAGCATCAATGAGATTTTGATGGCATATCAGACACAGCAGATTCATCTGCACTCCCGTATTGCCATTCCTGCCCGTGCCTTAAACAAGGCAAGCTTTACCGAAGAGCAAAATAGAAAATACCTGCTGACAACGGTCGGTAAGGTCATCTTCAACAATATGTTCCCAACCGACTTCCCGTTCCTGAACGAAGTCAGTGCGGAAAACTTTGTAGCGACACCGGAGCGTTTCTTCCTGGAAATGGGAAAAGATGTAAAGGAAGCTATCAAGGCAATGCCGGTTACTGCGGCTTTCAAAAAGAAAGACCTCGGAAAAATTATCGGTGAAATCTTTAAACGCTATTCCACTGAGAAAACAAGTGAGATTCTTGACCAGATCAAGGATATGGGATTCCAGTATTCCACCGTTGCCGGTGTTACCGTATCTCTGTCCGATATCGAGGTCGCACCTCACAAGGAAGAGCATGTGGAATATGGTAAACAAAAGGCCGAAGAGCTGAAAACACTGCGTAAGAAGGGTAAGCTTACCATGATGGAATGGGAGCGTCACCTGAATAAGCTGTGGGCAGATGTCAAGGATGATATCGCCGAAGAGCTGCTTGGTAACCTTCCTCGTAAAAATCCAATCAGTATGATGGCGCGTTCCGGTGCCCGAGGTAATACCTCCAACTTTACACAGCTGGCTGGTATGCGTGGTCTGATGGCAAAGCCAAACCAGTCCAAGTCTGCCAAGGGTGAATATGTTCCTACCATCATAGAGGTTCCGATTTACTCCTGCTTCCGTGAGGGTTTGAATGTGTCCGAGTTCTTTATCTCCACTCACGGTGTGCGTAAAGGTCTGACCGATACCGCGCTGAAAACAGCCGAGTCTGGATATCTGACACGTCGTCTGGTTGACGTAGCACAGGATGTTATCGTTAAACAGGAGGACTGTGGTACGGATAAGGGCTATTGGGTGGAAGCAATCGTTGACCGTAAGACAAATACGATCATCGAAAGTCTGTTTGACCGTCTGGTAGGACGTTACAGCAAGCAGGAAATCACGGATCCGAAAACCGGTGAGGTTATTTTGGAAAGTGATGAGTTTATTACCGATGCACTTGCACAGAAGGTTGTGGATGCAGGTGTTGAGGGTATGTATATCCGTAGTGCATTTACATGTAAATCCATCTATGGTGTATGTAAGAAATGCTACGGCCGCAATATGGCGACCGGCAAAGATGTTGAAGTCGGAGAAGCTGTCGGAATCATGGCTGCCCAGTCAATCGGTGAGCCTGGTACCCAGCTGACCATGCGTACCTTCCATACCGGTGGTGTGGCAAGTGCCGATGGTGGAGATATCACCCAGGGTCTTCCTCGTGTCGAGGAGCTGTTTGAGGCTCGTTGTCCGAAGGGTGTTGCCGTATTGGCACAAATCACAGGTGAAATCACCGATATTCATCAGATAGATACTGGATACGAGGTTACCGTATCCAATGATAAAGAAAGCATTGTCCACAAGGTTACCCTGATCCAGGCAATTCGTCCTTGGATGAAGGTGGGAGCTCATGTGGAAGCTGGTGACAAGATTACCGAGGGTCAGGTCGATCCGAAGGAGTTATTGAAGGTTGCCGGTGTACGTCAGGTACAGAACTACATTCTGAAGGAAGTCAAGAAGGTTTACCAGAGTCAGGGTATCGAAATCAGCGACAAGCACGTTGAGGTTATGATTCGTCAGATGCTTCGTAAGGTTGTCGTACTGGAAGGTAACGATACACATCTGAATCCTGGTGTCCAGATTTCCCTGACGGAAATTACGAAGATCAACCGTAAGGCTCTGCTGAGCGGTCAGGTACCGGCTACCTTTAAACCGGTATTGCTGGGTATTTCCAAGGCATCTGTCGAAACAGATTCCTTCCTGTCTGCCGCATCCTTCCAGGAAACCACAAAGGTTCTGACGGATGCCGCAATCAAGGGTAAAAAGGATTACCTGATCGGTCTGAAGGAGAATGTCATCATCGGTAAGCTGATTCCTGCGGGAACCGGTGTAGGTGATGAGCGTCCAATGAATCTGATCATTGGTGAAAAGGCAAGAGAGCTGAAGGAGATCCGTGAGGAGCGCAACCATAAGGAAGACGATGACAACTTTATGGCTTACGTACCTGCCGGTCCTGAACGTCTGACTAGTGAAATGGTTCAGCAGATCATGGACGGTGAGGATATACCGGCAGAACAGCCTGCTGTTGAAGTACAGGAATAATGATTAAGAACATGTAGTAATGGCGTAATGCCATACTGCATGTTTTTTTCTTTTATAATGTAGATAGAATATAGACAAAATAATCAGGAAGATCAGATAAAGCAGCATGATTTTTCAAAGGTTTCTATTCTGTTATATAATCATCAATAGATATGCAGCAGTGGCAGAGTTTGGTTTAATGCACCGGTTTCGAAAACCGGCGTGTCATTGACACCGGAGGTTCAAATCCTTTCTGCTGCGCCAGAATAAGTATTAGGTATATTTACATTTCAAAGAAAGTCAATGAAGTCCTTATGTAAAGACTTTCCATGTATCTATACCTTTTTTATATATTTGGTGTCGAAAATGTGAAGTCAATATTTTAAGAATAGAGGAATCATCATATGAATTTTAAAATAAAATCATCGATTACGCATATCGATTGCCATGTAGATATATCAGAAGTACCTGTTATCAAGGAAGCACAGCTCGTATATGTAAAAGGTAAAGGTGCGCTTACAACCCGTTATCATTCTGAGCGCAATTATAATTCTATTAGCAGGAAATATGATGAGTATCAATATTACAGCCAGATCATGCTGAATAATATTCCCTTATTACAAATCAACTCTTCCGGATGTCCAACATGCAGCAGCCTTCTGGCAACAGGCTATGGGTTAGAACATACTGAATGTGAAGAGCTTACAGCCATACAAAATAGAATGAATACGCCATTTACATCGCTAAAACAATCGATTGACGATATAACTCCTATTCTTGGATTGGTTGATGCAGGACTTTATGTGATTGCCGATGCAGTATGTTATCCAACAGATGGGAACGGTAAATTTTTCTGGGATACGAGCAATGTGTTATCAGAGAATCCTGCTACTGCAGGGGTATATCTTCCGGATGATGATTATCGCTATATTTTTGGACACCCGATTTACCTGTATCCTACGCTAAGCGCTTCATGTCTTCATGAGAAGCGTGTTGAATATTACATAGATAAATTTACAAAGGAGGCCGAGCATCCTCGTGCTATTGTATATAATTTCAGTGAATTTATGAATTTCATCATAGATGGTCATCATAAGGCATGTGCTGCTTTTCTATTGAAAAAGCCGTTACATTGTATTGTAATCCTTCCGTTTACAGGAATGAGCTATAAAGAAGCAGATAAAAAAAGTATTCTGGACAAGCTTTGGTTTTCGTCTGTTACCGTGAACGCAAAGGATGTACCAAAAAAGCATATCACTTTAAAAGAAAAACGCAAGGAAGTGCCATTTTCTATCCAAACAGGGATTGTTAATAACATCACATGGGAAGAAAAATATAAGACTTCTTCAAAAAGTTATCCGACACGGATGGAATATGCTAAGTTTACTGCCTTAAAGCTTACTTATGGAAAGCCTATAGAGACTGTATTGATTATGGAGTGTTTAAACGATATAACAGACGAACATCAACAGAAATTAGAGGCAATTCTGTACTATTTGAAGTTACAAAAGGATCAAAGATTGAAACAAACAGCCCTGTTATGTGCCAAAAAGCTACCATCAGGAATAGTGAAAAAAAGTGCCTATCAGATTTTGGCTGATATTAAAAATGATGAAGATATAGAAAAGCTGTTTATTGAGTATATTGTTGAATGTGAGGATCCGCATGACAGCGTGTTACCTATTGTTGAATCCTATTGGGATGAAGAAGCATAAAATCTTATGAAGCTCTGGTATAAAATACACGTTGCTTCTTGCTTTTTGAAAAGGAAATGAGAGAAGGTCACTTTTGCAAATGACTTCAATATCAATTTTTAACGGATTCCTGCCTTTTGTATCAGACTTCAGAACAGCTATATCTGCTCTTTGCTTCTTAGTGAAAATCAAGCCTGCTTATATTACTTGCCTGTGAAGCAAGCATACGCGAAGGTATGGATAGCTCCTCTACAGAATTCTATAAAGGATTATCCTAATAACAGCAATTCTCATCCCTGTAGCTCAGGGCTGTAAGCACGTATAGCACAACTTTTTGAAATATGATAAAATCGTTATAAGTATACAAAATATGCAAAGGATATAAAGGTACATGCAGGAGGATATGGTATGGATAAAGAAAGCAATGATTATCTGAAAATGTTTACACAGCCCACAAAGGACTGGATCAACCATACCTTTTCTGCACCGACAGCCGTCCAAAAGGAAGCGTGGCCTGCGATAGCCGAAGGCGGCTCTGTATTGATCAGTGCGCCGACTGGTACGGGAAAAACACTATCAGCCTTTCTGGTCTATGTGGATAAGCTGCAGGAATTGGCAAGTCAGGGCATGCTGAAGGAAAAGCTGTATCTGATCTATGTATCTCCTTTGAAATCACTTGCTCAGGATATCCGCGAAAATCTGAATAAGCCCTTATCTGGCATTGCACAGGAGCAAAATGGACAAGGTGCTGCGGATATCAGCGTGGGGATACGTACAGGAGATACGTCACAAAGAGATCGTCAGCGTATGATCAAGCATCCTCCACATATTCTGATTACTACACCGGAATCCTTATATCTCATGCTGACCAGTGCCAGTGGACAGCGTATCCTGCGTACGGCTCAGGCTGTAATCATCGATGAGCTGCATGCATTGATTGATACAAAACGCGGAGCCCATCTGATGCTTTCAATAACGAGGCTGGAAGCATTATGTGGTACGCCGTTACAGCGCATCGGATTATCTGCGACCATTGAACCCCTGCAGACTGCGGCTGATTATCTGTCACTGCAAGCTGTGGAAATTATAGCACCAGCAATGCATAAACAGATTCACATTGAAGTAAACGGTTTAACACCTGCTCTTGGCAGACGTAAGGATCCCGTCTGGGAGGAGCTTGCAGAAAGCGTCTATGCAAAATGCCTGGAATGCAGAAGTGTGATCGCCTTTTCAGAAGGACGGCGGTATGCTGAAAAGCTTGCATATTATGTAAATCAGCTTGGCGGTGAGGAATTTTCCCGTGTTCATCACGGCAGTATGTCAAAGGAGCAGCGCCAGGAGGTGGAGACATCTTTAAGAAATGGAACACTCCGTCTGCTTTGTGCAACATCCTCTATGGAGCTTGGCATTGACGTGGGAAGCATAGATCTGGTCTTGCAAATTGGATGTCCGCGCTCTATTTCAAGCACGATGCAGCGGCTGGGCCGGGCCGGTCATAATCCGGGACGCATCAGTTATATGTATATGTATCCAAGAACATCCCTGGAAACATTATTTTGCGGGATGAGTGCTGCAGTTGCCTGCCAGGGAGGAATCGAACAGGCGGCACCACCGAAAAAATGTCTGGATGTACTGGCACAGCATTTGGTATCCATGGCCGCAACAGCGAATTCTACATATAAAAGTATGAAAAAGGAATACAGAAATATGGAAATCGCTTATACAGTTGATGAGGTCATGGAGCTATTACAGAAAACAAGCAGCTTTCAAACTGTAAGCAGACAGGAGGTTATCGGTATTTTATGTATGCTGGCAGGTGATTATGAGCACAAAAGAGAGCTGCCTGTCCGACCGCGGATTATTTATGATCGTGTACATGAATGTGTACTTGCGGATGCCTATAGCAGAATGCTCGCAGTGGCAGCAGGAGGAACGATACCGGATAAAGGACTGTATACCGCCAAAACGGAAGACGGTGTAAAGGTAGGAGAGCTGGATGAGGAATTTGTTTATGAAACACGCTTAGGTGACCGATTCATGCTGGGGGCAAATGCATGGAAGGTAGTACGGATGGATAGAGACAGTGTTATCGTTACACCAACCTATACACAGGGGGCACGCCTCCCCTTCTGGAAGGGTGAAATCAAAGGACGCAGCCTAAAAACAAGTCTGGCCTTTGGTGCCATTATGAGAAAGCTGTCAGAAGCCTATCATCGCAAAGAGCTTCCTCAGGCATTGCAGCAGCTTGGACTGAATGAGGCAGCTGTTGAGAATACCGCAGGCTTTTTGGAGCGTCAGATCAAGGCAACGACGATATTACCCGATGATCAGACTATTCTGATCGAACATTTTAAGGATCCATCCGGTAGTCCACAGGTTATGCTGCATACCATATTTGGCAGAAGAATCAATACCCCGCTCTCCCTGCTGCTGCAGGATGCTGTGCAAAGACTGAGCGGTACACATATCGGAAGTGTGGATGAAGAGGATGGAATTCTGTTATATTCCTATGGAGAAGGCAGGATTGAAGAAGGACTGCTTTATAATATTGACCCACAGCAGGTACAAAAAATCTTGGAGATCATGCTTCCTCTTACACCTGTGTTCAGTATGAACTTTCGCTATAATGCAGCACGTGCTCTCATGATGGGAATGCGCAGGAATGGCAGACAGCCGTTATGGATGCAAAGACTGCGTAGTACAGAAATGCTGGAAGCTCTGCTTCAGGAGGAACAGCATCCACTGATTGCAGAGACGAAAAGGGAATGTATGGAGGATCAGTGGGATATCCAGGGTCTTATGGAAATCCTGTATGCTATACGAAGTGGTGAAATTCGGGTGCATGAGGTACATCTGGACACACCATCACCAATGTCCTTGCCTCTGCAATGGCGTGTAGAGGCTGCAGAAATGTATGAATACACACCGACAACCCCGGGTATTCGTCAGTCTGTTTATGAGGAATTACAAAACCTGGAACAAATCAAGCCATCCATTGAGGCACTGAAAAAGGCAGGGAAGCAAAGCAAACGACCACAATCTGCCACAGAGCTGCATACGCTGCTTATGATGGAAGGCGATATGACAGCACAGGAAATAAAGGCTGTATGTCTGGATATCGAAGCTGATGAGCATTTGCTTGAAGAGCAAAAAGCAGCTGACTGGCTTAATGAGCTGGTGGCCAGGCAAAAGATAACCTACATAGAACCGGGACTTTGGATTGCCGCTGAGCATCGCAAGGAATATGAGCAGGCACTGCTTCAGAAGGAGCAGGCTGCAGGTATGCACATAATTCGCCGTATGCTGTATTACCGCCATGCACAGACATTGGAACAAATTCAAGAACGGTATTTACCAGGGAATGAAAGCATTGCCTCTTGGCTGCAGGCTCTTTGTGAGGCAAAAGAGGTAGTAGAGGATGCAGGCTGCTATTATCATGGCAGACTTTATGATCGTGCGCGGAAGCAGACGATAAAGAATCTTCGTGAACAGGCGGTAACACAGCCTCCTCATCACTATGCTGCATTGCTTTTGCACCGGGTGCTGCATAATGCACCGCCAAAGGATCAGCTCAGAGATGTCCTTGGTATGCTATGCAATCAGAAATTTCCGGCATCGTTATGGGAAAGTGTCTTACTTCCATCCAGAGTCAACGGCTATTGCGGTGAACTGCTGGATCATGAGCTGGCACAGGGAGAATATTTTTGGAAGCTGCATGATGATGGAATGCTGAGCTTTCACCGCTATGAGGATATCGACTGGGAGCAGCCAATCAATCATCAGCTGCATGTACAGCCTTCAAATGCTGAACAGGAAAATCAGGAACAAAAGGTTTACGACAGACTTTGCAGACAGGGGGCAAGCTTTCTGCATGCTCTTAACAAAATACCGGATGTCAGGGATGTACATGCCAGTCTTTTAAAGCTTGCGGAACAAGGACTGGTCTGCGCTGATAGCTTTATGCCCGTACGACAGTGGATGAAACGAAACAAAATGAAAAATGCATCGGTAAAGCAACAGCTTCATGCCCGCGTCAACGCATTATCAGCTGGCAGATGGGATGTCATTCATCCGTTGAAACCAATCTCCATGGAGGAGCTGCTGCTGTCATGCTTTCGTGAATACTGCATTGTGTGCAGGGAAACCTTTCGCCTGTTTCTGCAGCAGATGGATGAAAAGCAAAGCTTTGGCTGGAGTGAAGCCCTGGAATTGCTGAGGATTTGGGAATTTACCGGACGTGTACGCAGAGGATATTTTGTCAAAGGAATGTCCGGTGCCCAATTTATCATAAGACAGGAGTATGAAGGGATATTGCATACGTTATCACATCCGAAGAAACAGATACACTGGCTGAATGCACAGGATCCCATGCAGCCTTGGGGAAAATTACTGGAGCATTATGAAGCTACAGCGTTTATGAATATTGCAGGAACAGCAGTTGCATTCCATGCAGGTGTACCGATTATGGCGTTTGAACGTCAGGGCAGTGTGTTGAAGCTTTTTCATAAGGAATACATGGAAAAGGCCCTGCAGATATTTGTACAGGAATATCGCGGTCAGCGAATCTATCCGGATAAAAAGCGTCTGCTCGTAAAGGAATTCCCAAAGGAGGCAGTACCTTTTCTGGAGAAAGCCGGTTTTTATAAGGATATGCTGGATTATATGTTATATCGCTAGTGATGGATGTAGGGATGGTACTAATAGGTGTGGGATTTTGTAAGAAGCAGAAGCCTTTATCAGAATTTTTAAATACTGTAATATCATATTGATCCTTGATATTGTATAAGGGGATAAACAAAAACATATGTAAAATTACAGCGGTGAAACAGTCAGAGATGTACTATGAATGTGACTATGGCAGAAAGAGTAGAGCTAAAAAATATAGTGAGTGACTGTTGAATAGGGGTCAATATGAAGCTGGAGATATCTTCTTGCTGATTCTGCTAATCCTTGTGCTTAAAGCATAGGTTCCACTGTATAACTATGCTTTCCCTTCTGTCATTTTCTGACAGCTTTGTACTATAGTTTATTTTTAAGCTGAAATTTTTCATGTTTGGATAGCGGGATGGATATATCCGCATTTAAAATCATCATGTCTGGGTTATTGAGATATCTAGGGATGATATGAAATCCATATGAAGCGATGGCGAAATGGATAGCAGGATTCCGATATCGCTATGACTGTGAGGAATTTATAAAACTAAAGCTATCAATGAAATCAGAAATAAAAGGTAAAAATGAAGAAGAGAAGCGCAGGTGATATGAGCGTGTATGAGTTGTAGAAATGTATATCTTTGATATTTGGAATAGGCGGGAGGAACAAAATTCTATCGTATGTCTTTTACATAATGGAATAAGGGATCATTTCTGAGCTGTTCAGTTAATTGCTTCCTATAGACATTGTGATTTATAAGCAGGTAAAAATAGAATACAGAAAAAGGAAATGGCTAGAAAACTACCTGTGTTTGATAAGAATATGAGACCAAACAGCCTTAAAAGTTGAAAAAATGTTACATTTATAGCAGTATGAAATAAAAAAGGCAAAAAAATAGAAAAAAAGGTTATAAAATCGTTGACAATAATCTTTAAAAGATGTATTATATACAGGCACCGAACGAAAGAACGGCGCGCACGAAATAGAAATTTCGGTCTTTGAAAACTGAACAGGAAACGTCAATTATT
>OAVH01000460.1_pt1 | contig 30127 bp, 31 predicted proteins | sample 1495281 | NCBI WGS metagenome assembly OAVH01 (sample SAMEA2580082, study PRJEB22360) | human gut metagenome | biome: human gut; feature: human-associated habitat; material: faeces | place: Denmark | collected 2008/2010
GTCATAATCAAAAATGCATCAATATATTCCATAGCCATCACCAAGGTAATTATATCATAGATTAGCTATATAGAGATAGAATGCCTTGTTTTAATAATCTTTTTATTGATACTATGAGTTATCGTAAAAGTAATTGACTTCCCATTATTTTCTATGGATTTAGATGTACTTAATATTTGATATATTTCAGCAGTATTTTTTTCAATTACTTTCGCACTACACTTCCCCGATGTAATCTTATTATTGCTAACTGTGTAGGTTCCTGTAGCGCTATATATAGCATATCTAGTCTTTGTGTAATAGACCTTTTGATTTGCCCATGTTTTTGATTTTCCTGAATAGAAAGAAATCACACTACCTAAATCCTGTACACTTCTGACATATTCCATAAGAATGTCAGTAGTCTGATATTGATTTTTATAAAATTCTTCCTTATGTTGCATAACAAATGCATTCAAATCATTACCATCGATATCCTGAAAAATATAGCGGTCAGGTTGCTGATAAAAAGAGTCTAACATTTCTATCTCTTCTGTTAAATCTAAATCTTCCTTTATCTGACTATCTTGCAATGTTTCTGAAGCAAATACATTGATATTGCAAAGCATGGTAATGCATAACAATACCATAAATAATTTCTTTAACATATTCATCATCCCTTTCATAAAGAGCATAATAATATATGGAAGAAATTACAATATACATGTCATCTAAAAACACTTTTTGTCACCTAAGAGCTATAAATCCCTCTTTTCACATACTGCTTTAAAAATTCTTCTTTATATTTTTTAGTCACTTTTAAGTGCATACCATCTTGAATAAACAATTCACCTGTTTTGTAATCGTATTTTTTTACATGACGCATATTCACTAGAACACCGCGTTCAACAGGCACGAATATTTCACTATGTGTATCTTTTAAAAATTCCTTCACTTTCATCCTTTTACTAAAAACGCCGCTCTCTGTATTGAAATCCATATAGTTTCCTTTCGCTATTAGACAGGTAATATCCTTAATATGGATGGCTACGGTTAAATCATTTACATCTTTTACATTTATGATTTGATCAAATTGGTTAAAATACTCTTTTAATTCCTTCAAGGTTCTTGGAAGCATAGCCTCCAGGCGTAGCTTACTTATGAAACGAAACGCCCGATACTGATAGCCGTCCATAGAAAGCTCCTCGTGTGAAGTCAGAAAAACAAGTAATGCTTCTGGATGATATTTATGAACTTCAATCGCTAAATCAAAGCCTGAAATGCTTGGCATATCAATATCTAAGAAATATACATCATATTGTTTATTTATATCAAAGCTTTGATCAGTCGCTGTCTGTATATCAAATGCATCCGGATAAAGATCAATTATCATTTTCTTTATTTCCTCTGCATATGATAATTCATCATCGCATAATAATATTTTTCTTTTCCCCATGTGTTCCCCTCTCCTTTTATTATCCTATTATCTACATATTACTATACACATCCGATTTGTCAATGTTCTTTCCTGTCTCTTTAGATGACAAATACTGTATTTAGATGACAAATCCATTGCAATTTTGCTTTAGAATATTATTATATAGCCATACAAACGTTTGTTAAATAATTCAATGGAATAGGAGGATCTTATGAAGAAGATTATCTGTTATTTACTATTATCTGCTATGTTGTTAAATGGTTTTGCGTTGAATTCAAATGCATCTAAAATCTATGGTGCAGAACCCTGCTCCGATTGTACAGCAGAACCATCTAATGTGACGAATGAATGGTTAGATAAAAACGGTAATGAAGTAAAAATGTATGAAGAAAATGTTGAAGTTACCTATCTGGATAACGGTGACATGATTATACGCGACTACGGACATAATTATGATAATACTTTCGACATCAAGAACACTGGAACTACACGTGTTGCATGGGTCACGATTGCCACCGTCATATGGAATGCTGTAGGTGCTTGCTCAGCTGTATATTATGTGACAGGAACAGACGCATGTAGAATCGTACTTAGATATTTAGGCACTAAAAAGAAAAACCTTGTTAAGTACGTATTAACTGGAAGATTCATACCGGGAAAAATACCAGGTTGTGAGCCTAGTTATTCAGGTCCTTGTAATAGCGGCTACTGGGAATACAGGGTAGCCAGGGCTTAATATGAAAAATTTATATGTTATTCTGACTATAATACTAGGTATAATTCTATTATTTATGATAAGATATTTATATGATTATCACATAATAACATCGTCTATTGCATTTTCTTTAAATGCAATCACCCTTATCATAGGAAATATTGCGATATACACATTATCCAAAAGGGAATGATCTTTCTAAATATAGCTAAGACAATTCTTTGTTTAACATAAGTTTATAGCCTATACTAAATTGATAATGAGGAGGAAACTGTATGAAAATAAAAAAATGGCATGTTTGTCTGGCAATCGTTATCGTTTTATGTTTAGGTTATGTTCTGTATATCATGAACCCGGAATTTAATGATCTCAAAAGATTTGTTAAACCTATTTATGAAGGAGATCAATCACACAGGGTCATAAATGAGGATAATGAGGATGTTACAGAGATTTTTGTGAAAGATACAAAGACCTACTATACCTTCAGACTGTACGGTAAAATCAGAGATTATATATCTGAAAATAACCTATCTGTCTCAAAAAATTCCTGATATACAAGTTTCTCAAATCATAAAAATTAAATAAGACAGCTTCCTAAGAGTAACCTTCATTTCCCTTATGTAAGCTGTCTTTGTTGTATCCTGTATCTATTTCCGTATTGCTAATGCTTTTTCCTTTAATACCTTAGCAGCTGTACGCGGATCCTTTTGCTTCATAATGGCAGATACCACACAGATTCCCTGAATACCTGTCCCTTTGAGAATATCACAATTCTCTGCATGTAAACCACCGATTGCTCCAACAGGTATTGAAACATGCTGACAGATATCCTGAAGAGTTTCTACACTTGTAATGACTGTTTTTACCTTTGTCGTCGTCGGATAAATGGCTCCAACACCAAGGTAATCCGCACCATCTGCTTCCGCCTGCATAGCAGTTTCTACCCGTTTAGCTGTTGCACCTATTATTTTATCCGGTCCCATCAATCTGCGTGCTTCCCTCACCGGCATATCCTCAGCACCGACATGAACACCCTGTGCATCAACTGCGAGCGCGATGTCTACGCGGTCATCAATAATGAGCGGTATCTGATAGGCATCCGTTAGCTTTTTTACCTTCTTCGCCAGTTCATAGTATTCCAGTGTTGTTCTGTTCTTCTCTCTTATCTGCAGCAGCGTCACACCACCCTGTAATGCCTGTTCAAGTCTTCTTAAAAATTCATCCTCTGTCAGGCCTGTTGAATCGCTTATCAGATATAAGGTCAAATCGAATTTCATAATCTCCTCCATTATCATCACTTTGCATATGGACACAGCTATGCAGTACCGTTACTTTAAACACTTTTGACTCCATAAATTTACGCTTACACATACCGTCTTAACCTTGCTTCTGCAAAATCTTGCTTCTTCAAGTTATATAAGCTGTCAAACAGCGATGCATGAAAGCTCCCCGGCCCTTCAGCAATCGAAATACTGTGCTCTGCCGCAAGTTCAAATGTTACACATGCCGCCAGAGCTGCAGCAAGCGGTGTATCCGCAACAGACAGATATGCAGCTGCTATCACATTCAGCATACAGCCTGTTCCAGTACAAAGTGTCATCATAGGATCACCGTTCTCAACAAAATATATCTGGCTTCCATCAGATATGATATCAGTTTCACCACTGCATAATACACAACAGCTGTATGTTCGTGCAAGCTGCATCAGCCACTTTGCACTGTGAATGGGGAGCTCCTGGTCTTCCTCTCCGGTATCTATTCCCAACGCATGACTGTCGCGACCGCTGATTGTCTTTAGCTCTGAAAGATTTCCTTTGATTATGGAAAAGCTCCCTTTCCTTAAAAGCTCCAATGCATATCTTTTCCTTAATTCGCTGCAGCCGACGCCGACCAAATCCAGAATAACAGGAATTTCATGTTCATTCGCACAGATAAGACTTTTTTGCATAGCAATACAACGTGTATCCTCAAAATTCCCCAAATTCAATGCAAGTGCACTGCTGACTGCGGTCACCTGCTCACACTCCATTGGATGCTGCGCCATGATTGGCTTAGCTCCCAGGGCGAGTACAGCATTTGCACAATCATTTATGCTGATTGGATTGGTGATGCAATGAATCAGGTTATGACTGTATTGCAACTGTTTTCTCAGGTTCCAGAGCTTCTCGTTCATTCAGATTTCCTCCCAGCTTTCTCTGCATCTTCAACAGCAGCCCGCTATGCTGCAAAGATGTCAGGAATATAAAGGCGATACTTCCCCCGATCAGGGTTCCCATAAAGAAGCTCGGTACATAAAACATCCAGGTTAAGCCGGTTCTCCCCCATAATAAAGCCATAACCGGATAGGATGCAATCGCCCCGATGATCCCGGTACCGATAACTTCACCAAGTACAGCAGCCCATAGCTTCCCCTTACTCATTCTGTAAAAAATACCGGATAGAGCGGCTCCAAACACGGCCCCTGTTAATGCAAGCGGCGGAATGCCCATTACAGCCATACGAATGACACCTATCAATACAGCACATATGAGGGAATACCATGGCCCCATAAGTACAGCTACCGTGATGTTGATAAAATGCGCCATTGGACACATACCCTCCACACGCAGAATAGGGGATATCACAACTCCCAAAGCTACCATCATTGCCAGAAAAACATGGCGGAAAACACGATTTTCATTTTTCATTTCTACTTACCTCCTGTTTGCTTTCCTTAAAGAATATAAACAGGAAGCACAAAGAAAACAGCTCTCCTGGTTTATATTCCAAGATCGGTCGAAGCCATACAGCTTCCTCTCAGCCTGTCTGGCAGGCTCCCTCGCTGAAGTTCTTTGTACGGTCGGAGCTCCCCTTCCGTATGCAGCAATAAAAAAGAGATATAGCAAACGCAGGCCATATCTCAATATGTTCATTCTCGCATATCGTACACAGTTCCCTACGTCGGCATTATCCGAATCAGGTTATGGGTCGAAGCATACGCTTCCTCTCAGCCGTTTCCAGCTCCCCTCTTTATTACGATAAAATGTTACCACGGTTTTCATCGAATTGCAATGCAGAGATGGAAGAAGATAACATAAAACAGTGTTTAACCCTAATCCTTATACATGATCACTGATACTTTTTGTATATGCTATTGTTGTTTTCATGAAAAAAACTGTCTCTATTATTTAGAAAATTCCAGCATGTTGTGATTAGCAAAAACAGTGTTCATGCGTATAAAAATGACCGTTTCCCACCTGTGAGATACCGCTTGTCCCAGAACGCTTGCTTTTATCCTCGTATTCGTTATGATAGTGATACAGAGGTCATTATAGATAAACAACTGTCCCGTTGTCATGGCTTACGTGACCTCTGTTCCATAAAACATAAAAAGGGAGGGGTTATTTTGAAACAAAAGGATTTGACACAAGAGATTGAGCATCTGATAGTATCTGAACAGCCTATATTTCATGTATATGTTGATATGCGCGGCGATCAGAGATATCATCTGAACGTATATGTTTCTCCATGGTATAAGGCGTATAACTATATGTTTTTTATTCAGAATACAAAGAAGGATAAGAGCAGGCAGTTTCGCACAGAGCCTGTATCCTTGGAGAAATTTCTTGAAAATTATGTATCAAATGATAAGAATACTCATGAGCATCTAATTCGTGAATTTGTGACAGAATGGATTGAAACCGGTATTATAAATAAAAAACTAGCCAATTTCTAATTATTTTCCTTTCAGCCTGTAAATAAACAGGCTTTGCTTGACTGCAGAGTGTATTGCGGTTATAATACAGTTGAAGCGGGGTGATTATGCATGAATTTAAAGGATATTCAGTTCAATAAGAAAGAGCCTATGTATCCCCAGCTCAGCCGGTATATCAAAAAGCTGATACTATCCGACGAAATAAAGCATTATGAGGAGCTCCCCAGCCGACGCGAGCTGGCCATGCAGCTGTCCATCAATCCGAATACTGTTCAAAAAGCCTATAAACAGCTGGAAGAAGAGGGAATCATAAAGACCATCAGCAATGTAAAAAGTGTTGTTATTGTCAACGAGGAAACCTTAACCATGCTGCGGAATGAAATGATAGAGGAGACGATGGAGAAATTTATAAAAGAATGTCAGACAAGCGGACTGGATTTTCAGCAGACAATCGCCTGGCTTACCAAAAAGTGGAACCAGTGATTTTTATTTATAATTAGTGTATTGCGACCGCAATACAGAAAGGAGTTCTATGAAAGAGATAACCTTATTTATTGAGAATACATCAGCACCCTATCTGAAAAAAATTCTATTCCTGTATATGGATATATACCTGGTACAGCTTGTATTATGTTTTATCGGCATTACCTCAGATGTCAATTCCATTATGCTCCTTGTGTTTTATCCGAGTTTTATCTTTCTCTTTCTTCTTCATCACAGGCGGTATAAAGCCTTCATAAGCGAAGGTGGTTTAACCCGGGTTCGGCTTCTTCCTATCCGCAAATCCACCTTTCTTTACAGTGAGCTGCTCTTTCAATTCATGACCTATTTAGGACTTCTGTGTACACATTTCCTTGCGTGGTCTACCATCTACCTTCTGATTGCGGAACAGCTGCCCTTTCTCAGCAATTCCTTCCTATTCTTTCAGCTCTCACAGACAACCTCACATGCCTATCTTCCTTTTACCGTCATGGTACTTATCACTGACTTATTAAAGCTGGTGACACTTACCTGTATCAGCACCCTGTTACTAATCAGCATGGAAACTCAAAAAATGCTGCAGACTATACTTATTTACAGTGCAGCATTTATATGTATCCTCAGCTTTAAACTTGTAATCTTACAAATGGGATTACAAAATATGGATGATTTCGTAAATTGTATGGCTATGATTCTCCTTCTTCCCCTTCATGCCCTACAGTTGAAATCTTATTTTATATGGAAAAGGAGGCAGCCAAAATGAGGAAAACAACCACCTTTATGATTGTAATTGCGTTGATTGGAGTGCTATGTTCAAGTGTTTTTCTCTTCACGGCAAAACATGCCCGTTTTCCACTAAAAAATGAACAGGGCAATCGCTCTGTATTGAAAAGCATTCCTTTTGACAGTATTGTTTCACTGAATGATGCTTCGATACTTGTTTCTTATGATAACGATACGCAGCAGCATCACGAAATAAAAAAATCACAGAAGGATCCAAGCCGCTCCTCTTTAAACTTCACTTATGTACGTGATGACGACTGTAAGCCCATAAGTGACTGGCAAAAAGCTCAGGAGCAATATGATGCATCAACACCACTCTATGAAAGAAAACTGAATCAAGCGAAGCTTTATTTATCCGTAATGTATACAGATAAAAACAATAACTTTAAAGATTTAGGCTTTATACAAACAGAATTGATTTATAAAGCAGACGAACAGCATATCCTGAAGGAACAGGCCTATTATGAAAAAGGTACGAATGGAATTGCATCATCAAGCTGGATCGAACCTGAGAATTTTGAGGGAAGTGAAGAATGGAGTCAGCCTGTATACTATCATGGATACTATTACATCCTGCCTCCAAGCACGATTAGCATGAGCGGATACAATTATATATATCGTGCTAAAGAACGGGAATCTGTAAAACAGTACGCTATTCCCACACAGGATCAAAATTATTATTCAATGGATAATCGCCTGGATGTGGAGAAGCTTACAAAGCTGAGAACGAATCGTAATTATCTGGCCTTGCGAATATCCTCAAATCACCTGATCGTATTCAGTCAAAAAGACAATCAACTGTATATAACAAAATATGATGATAAGGGCAATCAGATAAAGGAAATAACGATAAACAACAACAGTTATTTAAGTGCATTATATCAAAATGACGAATATATCTGCTTCATATATGACAATAAGCTGCAGGTACTGAATACTGACAGCATGAAGGTGAAGGCAACAGAAAACAGTGATATTCTTTCAAAGGATACAGATGGCAATTCTGTTATTATCAATGATATTTTATATAAAAACGGAAAAATTTATGCTTCCATGTATAAGGATGCAGACTACTTTATCAATACTGTCATTGTAATGGATTTTGAAAAAACGCTTTACATAGGAACACTGGATTTATTGCATGTAAAAACAAATGCTATAGAAATGCCGGCAATTAACTACCCGGTCACATTTCGGAGGTGATGGAAATGCTGAAACGAGAACTGGTCCAGCATATGCGGCGTTTATGGAGAGTGCTGCTGGCAATCCTGTTGGCATATTTGATTGTTAGTGCGATCATTATGCAGAGAATTGCCTCGAATATTTCTTCCCTTAGAGATATGGATACCTGGATTAAATTCCTTCCCTTCTCCTATAGCTTATTTTATGGAATTACAATTGCATTCCTAGTCATTCTGTTTTTCTTCTATACGCTGCGAACGATTGCAGACTATCGTCGTGGAAAAACAAGATGGATGCTGCTGGCATACACAGAAAAGACGCGCATATTTGCTGATGCTTTGCTTTTTGCAGTTATCATTATCATATTCTATATCCTTAGTCTCTCTATTCTGTATCTTTCCTTCCAGCATCATTTACAGCTGCTGGATAACCGCCAGTTATATGTGCCCGAAGAATATCGATCCTTTCCTGCATTTTTGGCAATTCAAAATGCATATCCTTTGCTATATCCGTCATCATTTTCATCATTCGCAGTCTTACTCAGCCTGTTTCTGTCTATTGTTACAGGCACTACCTCTATTATTCATGAGCTAAAAGCAGAAACATCCAAAGCAAGTGGGTGGATCTATATCGGGTATCTGGTTCTAGTTTATCTATGCTATACCGTATGGCATTCTGCTTTTTGGATGATGCTGATTCCTCTTTTATTTAGCATCATATTCACTATAAATATAAAAAGATGCTGTTATTTCATACAGCGGAGAGGATAAAATATGCTGATATTAGAAAATGTAAAAAAACTATACTCCAATAACCGGGGATTGCGCAGCACATCCATACAATTTCGCGAGGGTGAAATAACCGGTATTCTGGGTAGAAATGGCAGCGGTAAAACCACGCTGCTGAAAGCGATCCTGAACCTGCTTCCCCTGGATGAGGGATGGATAACACTTCATAACAAACCGGTTGAGGAACAATTTGAACAGATCGCTTTCATAACAGAGGATGGAAGCTTCTTTCCTTATATGAGTGCAAAGGAATATGGTGAATTTCTGACACTGTATTATCCTTCCTTTTCTAAGAAACGTTATTTCGAGCTGCTGGATCAATTTGAGGTCAGTATCTTTGATACAATAAAAAGTCTTTCCAAAGGTCAGCAGCTAAAGGTGGAAATAAGTGCCGGCTTTGCAATGAATGCTAAACTCATAATTCTGGATGAACCATTCACGACATTGGATATCTATGCCAAAGAGGATACAGTAAGACTTTTAATCGAACAGGTGAAAGAAGATGTCATTATTCTGATTTCCACGCATAACATAGAAGAGATTGAAACCGTGATTGACCGCTGTGTTGTTCTGGATGATGGAATGATACAGGAAGACATCATGATGGATGAGCTGAATGAAAGTGGAAAAGATCTGCGCGCTTTGCTGGATCCTTATCGCCCGGCTGTTAGAAAATAGTTTTGAAAGGAGGTCTGTCCGTGCAATTAAAAAAAATGCTGTACCTTTTACCAGCTATGATTGGGGTTCTTTTGTTTGATTTTGCAATTATGAGCAATCAGTATCCCTTCGCATTGGCAGCCTTCCTGTTAATCTGGATTTACAATTACAATATCTTGCGAAGGAAACAGATGAATTGCACCTTGTATCTTTTACATCTGTTTGTTGAAATCGTGTTACCCCTGGTCTGCATGCTTACTACTTCCATATCCATCACTGCAGATCAAAAATCCCTGTTACTGTTTCAGCCGATCGCAAGAGGTATCCTTGTCATATCAGCCCTTATGATTCATAAAAAGTTTTCTTACATGGAACAGATGCTTCCGAATATCGTGCCTGATAAATAAAATCAATGCCCATATCAGACACCATTAAATCACCGCATCGCTATGATTACAGTATTTTCATACATATTTCTATGTCAGACCATACAAAGTACATTCAGCTAAATTGCCTGCTTATACGCATTTCATAAAGTTTGTAATCCAAGAATCGCTCTTTAGTTACATATACAGCTTAACTAATATCTAAAAATGGCTACTGCAGTACTAATTTAAGTCCACTAGTCTTATAAGAGGCCAGACTGATTACGTTTAATAAATATCCACCAGTCTATTGATGTTTGAGAATATCTCATATGAAAAAGAAGTCCGAGGACTTCTTTTCTTATGTTTAAATAGAAATGGTATGCATACCTTAATTGCTTTAATTTGTATTCTTAGAACCCAATCGAATATGGTGTTCTCTTTTCAAATGATGCTATTAGTGTTTGAAATGACGTACTCCTGTGTAAACCATCGCAATACCATGCTCGTTGCATACATCTATGGATAACTGATCCTTAATGGATCCTCCTGGCTGGATGATTGCTGTTACCCCAGCTTTTACTGCCTCTTCCACCGTATCCGGCATTGGGAAGAATGCATCCGAGCTCATAATAGAACCCTTTGCTTTTTCTCCTGCCTGTTCCAAAGCAATTTTTGCCGCACCGACACGATTCATTTGTCCGGCACCGACACCAATCGTCATGTTATCCTTCACAAGAACAATGGCATTTGATTTCACATGCTTGACAACCTTCCATGCAAACAGCAGCTGTTCAATTTCTTCCTCTGTCGGCTTGCGGTTTGTCACACAGCGAAGATCTGCAGCAGTGATTTTATGATCGTCAATATCCTGAACAAGCAGCCCGTCATTGACATTGGTTACCTTATATCTGGCATTAACATCCAGCGTTGTATCCAACTGCATCAAACGGATATTTTTCTTCTTTGATAAGATTTCAAACGCATCCTCATCAAAGGCAGGCGCAATAATAATTTCCAGGAAAATCTTTGACAGCTTCTCTGCCACTGCCGCATGAATCGGCTCATTAAATGCAACGATACCGCCAAAAATGGATACCGGATCTGCCTCATACGCTTTGTCCCAGGCTTCCTCAATGGTAGCACCGATGCCAACACCACATGGATTCATGTGCTTCAAGCCTACAGCGGCAGGCTGTCCTTCAAAATCTTTTAGAATTTCAATAGCCGCATTCCCATCCTGAATATTGTTATAGGATAATTCCTTTCCATGCAGCTGCTTTGCATTTGCCAGAGAATACTGTGGATTCATCCCCTTATAGAATGCCGCACTCTGATGTGGATTTTCTCCATAGCGCAAATCCTGTACCTTATCAAATGTAATGGTGAACTTTTCAGGATATTTTTCACCGGTTCTCTCTGTCAGGTAGCTTGCAATCATCGCATCATAGCTTGCTGTATGTCGGAATACCTTTGCCGCAAGATATTCTCTTGTGACAGGGCAGGTTTCCCCGTTCTCACGTAGTTCTTTTAATACACCCTCGTAATCGTTAGGATCACAGATAACTGGGATAAATTTATAATTCTTAGAAGCACTGCGCAGCATACTTGGGCCGCCAATATCGATATTCTCGATAATTTCCTCATGGCTGACTCCCGGTTTTTGTACCGTTTCTTTAAATGGATACAAATTTACACATACCAAATCAATATAGCGGATACCCAACTCTTCAATCTGGCGTACATGATCCGGATTATCCCGTACACACAGCAGAGCTCCATGAACCTTAGGATGCAGAGTTTTTACACGTCCGTCCATGATTTCCGGAAAACCTGTAACCTCTGAAATACCAATTGTTTTCAGTCCTGCAGCCTCCAAAGCCTTTTTTGTACCTCCGGTAGATATGATTTCATATCCCAGATCAACAAGACCGGATACAAATTCAACCAGATTTGTCTTATCAGAAACACTGACCAATGCTCGCTTCATTATGCTTCCTCGCTTTCTATCATTTTACATACATACTTTACAACTTTTGGAAACATATCATACTCCATCGCATGTACATGCTCCTCCAGTATATCCAAAGACCATGACGGGTCTATGCTTATTTTTTCCTGATGGATAATTTCCCCGGTATCCACACCTTCATCCACAAAATGTACGGTTACACCCGTAAAATCTACCTTTGCTTCATAAGCATCCTGAATGCTGTGTGCTCCCGGAAAGCTTGGCAGATAAGCCGGATGAAGATTGATAATACGTCTAGGATAATTGTCCAGCAGCACCTTACCGATAAAACGCATATATCCTGCCAGAACGATTAGCTCCACCTTATGCTCTTTTAATACTTCCATAATCTTTTGCTCATAGGGTTCCTTGCCTGCATAATCCTTTGGATTTACAAACACGCACGGAATATTCAGCTTCGCTGCCCGCTGCCTTGCATACGCCTGTTCCTTATCGACGATCAGTACTCTGCATACGGCATTGTTCACATGGCCGTTGTTGATTTCCTGTATAATATTCTCGAAATTGGAGCCGTTACCGCTCGCAAATATCGCGATATTTACCATTTCAAATCCACACTTCCACTATTTGTAACTTCACCGATGACATAGGCTTCCTCACCGATTTCCTGCAACAGCTGCTGTACGGTATCCACATCTTTCTTATCAACTGCCATCATGAATCCGATTCCCATATTGAAAACATTGCACATTTCTTCCATCGGAATATTGCCATACTTGGCAATCATATCGAAGATAGGTTTATGAGGATAGGCAGTTGTATCAATCGTTACGCCCTGTCCTTCCTTCAGCATTCTCGGCACATTTTCATAGAAGCCGCCACCGGTGATGTGGCTCATGCCCTTGATATCCACCTTGCCAAGCAGATGCTTAATTGCCTTTACATATATTTTGGTAGGAGTTAACAGCACATCCCCAAGCTTCTGATTGCCAATTTCCTCGTATTCCTTATGTAAATCCAGCTTTGCATCCTTTAACAGCACCTTACGGATCAAAGAGAATCCGTTGGAATGAACGCCGCTGCTTGGAAGTCCGATCAGCACATTGCCTTCCTCAATTTTCTGTCCGTCCAGCAGATTGCATTTATCCACCGCACCAACACAGAATCCTGCAATATCATAATGCTTTACATCATACATATCCGGCATTTCTGCTGTTTCTCCACCAATCAATGCACATTCCGCCTGTACGCAGCCGTCAGCCACACCTTTTACAAGCTGTTCGATTTTCTTTGGTTCGTTTTTGCCTACTGCAAGGTAGTCCAAAAAGAAGATAGGAGCTGCGCCCTGTACCAGTACATCATTTACACACATTGCCACCGCATCAATACCTACGCTGTCATGCTTATCCATTTCAAATGCAACTAGCAGCTTGGTTCCGACACCATCCGTTCCGCTTACCAGAACAGGCTCTTTCATGTTTAATACGGAAAGATCAAACATACCGCCAAAGGCTCCAATGGAATCAATCGCACCCTTTACCTTTGTTCTTGCGACATGGCTTTTAATCAGACGAACGGATTCATATCCGGCTTCCAGATCGACTCCGGCTTCTCTATATTTATCACTCATACACGTTCTCGCTTTCTTCTCTTATTTTTCCCAGGACATTTTATCACTGTCTTTTTTCTTCACCACAGGCTTTTTTTCTTCCGGTTCTTCTAATGCCTTTGTTTTTTTCGTTTCCGGCTTCTCTTTGCTTTCCGGAGCCTGTACTACGACATTGGTATCATTATCATTCGCAGGAATACCGGAGAAATTAACATTTCTTGTGACCTTGGCGTCATATGTATTCGCTCTAACAATTTCTCCAAGATCAATCCCGGTCGTTTCCTTCATGGACTCAAACAGCTTGGTCATGACACCTGGAACGTTTCCGGCTACAGAGTCAATGCTGCTGGATTCATTTCCGGAACCGATGACCGTAATCTTATCAATCTGTGTTAATGGCTCTGCAATCTTACCTGCCACATCCGGCAGAACCTTGATCAGCATTTCCGCAACGGCAGCCCCGGTATATTTCTGATAGGCTTCGGCTTTTTTATCCATAGCCTGTGCTTCGGCAATACCTTTTGCACGTATCGCTTCTGCCTCTGCCTCTCCGACCAGCTGAATCCCCTGTGCTTCCCGCTCCCGACTGTAGCGGTCTGCATCCGCTTTTGCACGCTGTGCTTCCGCTTCCTGCTGAATCTCAAATTTCTTTGCTTCTGCTTCCTTTTGACGCGTATACAGCTCTGCATCTGCTTTCTGCTGTATCGCGAATTTTTCAGCTTCAGCCTGCTTCTTGACCTCTGCCTCTAAAGCCTTTTCCTTGACCTCTGCCTCTTTTGATTTCAACAGAACTTCTCTTTCCTGCTTAGCAATATTGGCATCTGCCGAGGTGACTTCAATCGTCTTTCTCTGGTTTTCCTTTTCAATTTCATAAGCAGCATCCGCAGTAGCCTGCTTTACATCCGCAACCTTCTTTAATTCTGCTTTCTGTATACTCAAATCATTGTTCTTGATTGCAATCTCACGCTCTGCCGCAACTCTGGCATCATTTGCCTGACGATCCGCATCTGCTTTCGCAACAGCAATTTCCTTATCTGCCTCAGCCTTGGCGATTGCTGCTTTCTTTTTGATTTGTGAAATATTATCAATACCCAAATCGTCAATAACTCCATTAGCATCTGTGAAGTTCTGCACATTGAAGCTTACGATATTCAATCCCATAGCCGCAAGATCGGGCATGGCATTCTCTTTTACAAGCTCTGCGAACTTCTGGCGGTCACTCACCATTTCCTCCAGACGCATACGTCCGACAATTTCACGCATATTACCTTCCAGAACCTCACGGGCAACGCGTGCCATATAATCACTGTTCTGATTCAGAAAGTTCTGTGCAGCCAGCTCCAGCTTATTGCTATCACTGCCAACCTTAACGTTGACTGCCGCATCTACCTGAATATTGATATAATCCGCTGTGGGAACCATACTGCTTGTTTTTACATCAATGGGAATCAGCTTCAGGCTCAGCTTATCAAGACGTTCCAGGAATGGAATTTTTATGCTTGCCTTTCCCACAATGATTTTCTTCCTCAGACCGGAAATGATATAGGCCGTGTCAGGCGGTGCCTTAACATAGCCTATCGTAACGATCAGAAGAATCAGAATGATAACAACTGCTCCCGCTATATAAGGGAGATAGGTTTGTATATCCATGATTGCATCCTTCCTGCGGAAAACCCGCTGCTCTTATTTATTTCTAAAATAATTTACGCCGTTCTCGAAGATATTCTGATACTTATCTCCATCGATGTTTTTAAACAGACCATCCTCATAACGCTCACTGTGACCCATCTTACCGAAGATTCTTCCATCCGCTGAGGTAATACCTTCGATTGCATAGCTGGAACCGTTGATATTGTAGGTACCATTCATTGTCGGATTTCTTTCCAGATCCACATACTGTGTTGCGACCTGTCCATTCTCAAACAACTGTTTAGCAACCTCATCACTGACTACAAATTTTCCTTCACCATGTGACATTGCAATGGAATGTCCCTGCCCCGGTGTGAAGCTGGACAGCCATGGTGACTTATTGGATGTTATTTTTGTTGTTGCGATATGGGATACATGGCGGTTGATATTATTTCTGAACAGGGTTGGTGATTCTTCACTCAGCTTCATGATATCACCATACGGCAACAGTCCGGATTTAATCAATGCCTGGAATCCGTTACAGATACCCAGAATCAAACCGTCATTTGCGAGCAGTGTCTGTACGGCTTTATTTACGGAAGGATTACTTAACACATTGGCGATAAACTTACCGCTTCCATCCGGCTCATCACCACTGGAGAATCCACCGACTACCATCAGAATCTGCGCGGAAGCGATTTTTTCACTCAGCTCACGCAGGCTGCGTTCGATGCTTTCTACATTCAAATTGTTGAATACATAAATTTCAACCTCAGCTCCTGCACGCTCAAACTGCTGCTTAGTATCATATTCACAGTTCTGTCCTGGGAATACAGGAATGATAACCTTTGGCTTGTCTATTGTCTTTTTCGCATGAACACGCTCGTTTGCCGTATACTCCGGAGTTTCTATAACGCTTTCTTCCTGATCCACACTCATCGGATAAATGGTGTTGTAGCGTTCACACCATGCAGCGATTGCATGATCGATCGTAATGCATTCCTCATTGATGCAGATTGTGTCGGCAGCTGTTGTTTTTCCAATCAATACAAAGGCTTCCTCATGAATCTCCTCTGTACTTTCCACAACAATGCTTCCGATACTTAAATCAAACACGTTTTCACTTGTTTTAACCTCTACACCGATTTTATTACCAAAGCTCATTTTACACAGTGCTTCCGCAAGTCCGCCAAATTTCACGGTAGCCGCAGAGCAAATGCTTCCCTTACGGATCAGATCACGGACCTTGGCAAAGTTTGCTTTTAATTCGTCATAATCCGGAGTTTTGTTTTCCTTCGGTGTATGCTTGATATAATAAATATGATTTCCGACTGCTTTGAATTCCGGTGAAATAATATGCTCTGTTTTTTCCGTTGTAACGGCAAATGTAATCAGTGTCGGTGGAACGCTGATATCGTTAAATGTTCCGGACATGGAATCCTTACCACCGATTGCCGGTGTTTCAAATGCCATTTCCGCTTCAATCAATCCCAGTAATGCCTGCATTGGTTTCCCCCATTTTTCAGGATCCGTATGCAGACGCTCAAAGTATTCCTGATTGGTTAACCGGCAGGTTTCATAATTTCCGCCCATTGCAGTGACGCGTGCTAATGCCTCAACAACAGAGTAGCTTGCGCCTAAGTATGGTGAATATAAAGACAGCTCAGGATGATAACCGTGTGTCATAATGGAGCATGTATCTGTAAAACCAAACACCGGCAGCTTCTGTACACTGCCCTCTGTTTCCGTCAGCTGATATTTTCCGCCAAACGGCATCAGGACAGTTGATTTACCGATGGATGCATCAAACATCTCCGCAAGTCCGATCTGGGATGCAACATTGGGCTGCTTCAGGTTATCTTCCAGAGAGGTTACTTCACTATGGAATGGATCTGTATCGCTCAAGCCTTCACGGATGATGACGTCCTGCAGACCGCGCACACCGTTGGTATCCAGGAAATCACGGGAGATATTAACGATTTCTTCCCCATGGAAGCTCATAACTAAACGGCGTTCCTCTGTAACCTCTGCGACAATGCAGGAATCCAGATTTTCCTCATATGCCAGCTGTTTAAATTCTTCAAATTTATCTGCTTCAATCAATACAGCCATACGTTCCTGTGATTCGGAAATAGCCAGCTCTGTACCGGACAAGCCGCTGTATTTTACAGGTACCTTATCCAGGTCAATTCTGAGTCCGTCCGCAATTTCACCAACAGCTACGCTGACACCGCCTGCACCGAAGTCATTGGCCTTTTTGATCAGCTTAGTAGCCTTCGGGTTACGGAACAGTCTCTGCAGCTTTCGCTCAATCGGTGCATTTCCCTTCTGCACCTCACTGGAGCATTTGGTTAATGAGGTATCGTTATGCTCCTTACTAGAGCCTGTGGCACCGCCTACTCCGTCACGTCCGGTAGCTCCGCCGATCAATACGACGATATCTCCGGTTTCAGGTTTTTTACGTACAACATTTTCCTTTGGTGCGGCTCCAACGACTGCACCTACCTCCATACGCTTTGCGACATACCCATCGTTAAAGATTTCCTTTACATAGGTAGTCGCAAGTCCGATCTGATTTCCATAGGAGGAATACCCTGCGGCAGCTCCCTTGGAAATCCGGCTTTGCGGCAGCTTATTCGGTAATGCTTCCTTAATATCCTTTGTAATATCTCCGGCTCCAGTAATACGCATAGCCTGGTATACATAGCTTCTTCCTGACAACGGATCGCGGATTGCACCACCGATACAAGTACTTGCCCCGCCAAACGGTTCGATTTCTGTTGGATGGTTATGGGTTTCGTTTTTAAACATCAACAGCCACTGCTGATCCTCTCCATCCACATCGACAGTGATTTCCACAGAGCATGCATTGATTTCATCACTGACCTCCATATCGTCCAGCTTACCTGTTTTACGCAGATACTTGCCGGCAATGGTCGCCATATCCATCAATGTCATAACCTTTTTATTGCCATGCACGTCTTCTCTTAATTTCAAATATAAATCATATGCCTTCTGAATCGTATCCTGCAGATTTCCTGCTTCGATTTTAACATTCTGAAGGATGGTTTCAAAGGTCGTATGACGGCAATGGTCTGACCAGTAGGTATCCAAAACCTTTAACTCTGTAAGTGTCAGATCACGCTGTTCCTCTTCCTTAAAATAGCTCTGAATATGCTTCACATCCGCCAGCGTCATTGCCAGACCATGCTCGGCACGCAATGCTTCCAGCCCTGCCTCATCCAAACTTCGAAAGCCTTCTAAAACAGGAACAGGCTCTATCTCAACATCCTCTTCATAGCCAAGCACGGCAAGATCCTTTTCACGCATTTCTACCGGATTTATTAAATACCTAGTAACCGCCTGTATGTCCTCTTCGGACACAGCTCCTTCCAGAATGACGATACGCCCGCTCTTGATAACAACATCCTGCTTGTTATTCAACAGCATCAGACACTGCTGGGCACTATCCGCACGCTGATCATACTGTCCGGGAAGACATTCATATGCGATGAAGGTCTTCCCTTCCAAATCAATATCATCAAAGACCTCATCGGTTACCTTCTCGCTCAGTACCTTTTCCTTTAAAAGCTGCATATCATGCTCATCACCATGAAATACATCGTATACGTTATACATCTGTATTCCCTGCAATCCCTGAAGATCAAGATTTTGTTTCAGTTCATGAAACAAAGAAGCGGATTCCACCTGAAATGCTTCTTTCTTTTTCACAAAAACGCGATAATTCATAGTATATTCACCTTTCCCTATTCCACTTCAATGACAGAATCCTGAATGACCTTTTCAGCCATAGATTTCTTAAATTCCACCATTTTTTGAGCCATTGTCTCATCACTTAATGCAAGCATCTGTGCTGCCAGAATTGCGGCATTTTTTGCGCCTGCTTTTCCAATCGCAACGGTAGCAACCGGAATTCCGCCAGGCATCTGTACCGTTGACAGCAGAGAGTCCATACCGCCCAGTGCACTTGTCTGAATAGGAACTCCAATGACAGGAAGCGTTGTACTGGACGCGATAACGCCACCCAAATGAGCAGCTCCGCCTGCAGCAGCGATAATAACCTTGATACCACGATCCTTGGCACCCTCTGCCAGTTTGATAACTTCATTCGGCGTACGGTGTGCGCTTAATGCGTGTGCTTCAAACGGAATACCAAATTCCTTTAACTGGTTGAAACAGTTCTCCATAGTAGGCAAGTCGGAACGGCTTCCCATTAAAATACTGACGACAGGTTTCATTTCACTCATTTGTTTTTCCTCCTTGAAATAAAAAAATACATATCGTTTTCACCAATATGTACACTAAAAACCGTTTAATTGTGTAATTGTTATAGCGTATCTTCTTAAGACCATAAGTAAGACCCTCCTATAAAAATTATAAAGACGTACCTGCCTGCAATAGAAAAAGCAAACAAGTACGTCCCAGAACAAAAAGAAAGAGTAATTGTTTGCTTGTAGCCCGTTCTTTTACGGTGAACGGCTAGAAACTCCCTGACCTTATTACAGGGTATATACAAGCATGTATGTCAATACATGTCTATTTTACTAGAAACCTGATTTTATTACAATAGATAAAGTGAATTTTCTTATATGAATTTCTTAATTCTGGAATTCTGTATAACCGGATAGGTTATGTATGCGGTTTATTTTAAAGATTCTTTAACACCTTTTATTCTTACTGCATCCGATGAATTCTTATACATGCTTACAACAGTGAAATCTGACGGATACGTTTATCTTCCCTTATTGTGATGTGGTCTTCCTCGTTCAGGTGTCCAAGCAGCACACTGCTCTTGGGATCATGCAGCTTCATTCTTTCTTCAATCTGCTTTTCATTATAATTCGCATAGCAATACCGGCATCCATGTGGACAACAGTTATAATCACCAATATCTACAGACGGCATACAGCCACAGGTGGAACGCACGCTCTTTCCCTGAATATGATCCAAGGAATGCTGCACCAGTTTTTCAAGCACCTTTCGATCCATACAAAGACCCTTGTGAATATGAAAGGAGGAAAGGTCAATATCCTCAGCGCAGGTTTGTATATGCACAGCATAACGTTCAGCGACAGTTCCCAGGGCTCTGCCTATTTCCAGCATATCCTGTTCTCTCATTTTCTGAAGCTGCATGCGTTTCTGGTTTTCTGCTGTATTTTTATACATATCCACAAAAGAAATAATGACAGTATTCACATAGCCTTCCAGCTGACTGATCAGCTTATCAAAAGCTCGCTGATGGTATTCCACTGTATATTTTGGGGTAAGCAGTATCGGGTCATACCGAACGATTACACGCTCCCTTCCAAGCCGCAGTGACAAGTCTTTTATCGCATTTATAATTTCCTTTTTTGATGGTACATGTTCTTCTATATCCTGATGATAGGGAGTCAGTGTAATCTGGAACTGATAGGGAAAGGTTATTTCGTCAAGTCTGCTCATCATAGGAATCGGATTCTTTGTACAAAAGAGGATACAGTCAATATTGCGTTCATTCAGATAAATACGGCTGATTTGATGAGAATTAAACGGATTTCGTACATCGACATAGCCTTCCTGAAGCCGGTTAAAAAACCATGTACTGTAAAATGCCGGGATATCACAGCGCCCACTTACAAATAATATCATTTTCATTCCTCATTTCGATTCTTATAAAATATAGCGTAATCGTTCACATATCTGCATGGATTTAGTATTCACGAAACCTACGCTATATCAATGAATTCACTATATGATATCAGCCTAAATATCCTTTAAAGCTGTTATGACATTTTGTTTTATCTACATAATAATAGCCTTCATCTATCATAGCTTTGAAGTTCTCAATACCAATTGGCGAACGTTTCATATGATCAGCTCCCTTGTATATTTATTATACCACGCTATGAATCACGAACAAAAGAGAAATGGCACGGATAGAGTATGTAATACAAGCGTTATCAGAAAAAAGGCGATTCCATACAGAACCACCTGATTGCTTCTTATTTACACGTATCCAGTATATCCTTCATACGCTTTGCAAGACCCTTGCATTTCTCTGTACTCAATGAGCATACCGCAACACGAATACCTTTATTTACCTTCACTGTATAAATATGCTGTTTCATTAGCAATTCGTGGAAGGTATCCCGCAAATCATTATCTTCTATTTTTACAGTTACAAAGAAGCCTTCTTTATAAGGATAATAGACGAGTCCGCAGGCATCTGCCTCCGATGTGAAGATTTCACTTCTCTGCTTCAGTAAATCAACATACATTGCTTTTTCCTTCATATACGCATCATAATTTGTCGTGGTGACATACGTGAAGTTTTCCATGGCAGCATTTGGTATATTGCTCCAGGTAGCTCTTGCCGCTTTTTCAAATACGATTTCCACATCACGAACAGCTGCTTCTGCCTGCGCCATCAGAATAGCTGCTCCGCATCGTAACCCGTAAGAGGTCAATGCCTTACTGCAGCTGAAGGCAATCACTGCCATAACATTCTCAGTAAAACCATTGAATGTCTTAATATAATCGCGGCAATGCTCCAGATCATAAGAGAAATCAATATATGCAATATCATTCAGTAATACAACCGGTACTTCTCTGCTGCATTCATTCAGAAATTCCACAACCTCCTTCCATTCCTCAATACTCATAGAATAGCCGGTTGGATTATGGCATGGGTCATTGATTACGAGAAGCAGCTTTTTCTGCGTTTTCATAACCTCACGGCATGTCTCCTTTAAAGAAGTTAAGTTGAAATGATCTCCTTCAAATAAAGTATAGCTTTTCACGTTCAGGTTATCCATGGTAGCCATCAGCTTATAGCTTCCCCATGCAATTTCCGGAAGAATTACTGTTTCTCCCTCATCCAAAATTTCCTGCAATGTAATAGCAACAGCTCCGGTACCTCCCGGTGTCGCAATCACACTGTGAGCCAGTGTAGAGCCGGTTCCACCAACAATCCACTCATAAACCTGCTTCCGGAAGGAATCATTTCCAACAAAGCTGGCAGCATATGCTGCTTTTGTTTCCTTTGCAATTTCATTATAAGGTGTAAAAACACTATCAAAGGCTACGATTGTGCCCTCCTCATTATATAAAGAACCAATGGTTGCATCAACGACATGCTCAGCACCGATGGCAGCCTTCGCCTCCTTTGCTTTTTTTACGATAGCAAATACAGTATCCTCGATTGGCGTCTTATTGACATTCTCTTTAACAAAACTCATAGTTATCCCTGCTTTCTTTCTTCATTCTGGTATGCACCAAGTATTTTTACTTCTTCACATACCTCTTTTAATTCATGAATCAAATGCTGTTCCCTCGCTTCACCCAAATCCCCTTCGATTTCCACATAGAAATAATATTCCCACGGGCGCTCCTTAATGGAACGTGATTTAATGCTCTGCATATTAAAACCGTATTTTGCGATAATATTCATTGCATGAACAAGTGCTCCGGCTTTGTGATGTGTGGTAAAGGCTAGAGAGAAACGGTTTCCATGCGGTATCAGCTTCTTACTGACAATAATAAAGCGTGTCGTATTCTGCTCGCTTGTATTGATATCCTCAGCAAGGATATCCAGTCCATACAGCTCTGCATTTTCTTTTGCAGCAATAGCTGCCTTGGTTTTATCCTGTTGCTTTGCGACATACTCTGCAGCAAGTGCTGTATTCGGATATGGAATCAGCTCATAGCCACGGCCTTCAAGAAATTTTTTTGACTGGTAAATAGCCTGATCCTTTGAATAGACCTGTTTAATATCTGCAAGAGAAGCTCCCTTTATCCCTAACAGGTTTTGAGAAATCTTCAAATCATAAATATCATTGATGTATACATCATATCGCATCAGTAAGTCCAGAACCTCACCTACTTCACCAGTATATGAATTTTCAAATGGAATGACTCCATATACGATATCGCGTTCTTCTATTGCCTGAAACACATCTTCAAATGTTGCATAGCTTTTTTTTCGATGATCTGGGAACACCTTCTCAGCAGCAATATGGGAAAAGGCACCCTCTGTCCCGGAATAGCCAACCAGATCGCGATTGATAATAGATTTTTGATATTTTCTTGAAATAGCAAGCATATCTGTAATAAATTCTATGTAGCTGTCTCTGTATGCCTCCTGTTGGATATAGGATGTATTGTGTTCAATAACATATTGTTCTCTGGATGTATCCAGAACCTGCATCTGATGCTCCTGCTTATAACGGATAACATCCTCTACTGCCTGCATGCGTTCTTCAAAGAGTCTTGCCATATCTGCATCGATAGCATTGATCCGTTTTCGGGCATCATCTAGTAAACTCATAAGCTCACCCCTGTTTCCACAATATTATACAATAATTCCATATAATATCCTATCATAAATTCAAAAGTTACATGATTTAATGAAAAATCTTACAGTTGTAATGCAAATTTTCACAAATGCTGCTTTTTACCGAATGTAACGCATAACTATAAGAGAAGCGAATGTTTATCCGGTTCTTTTTCGTCTTTTGATATATGAGTTTCATGAAATACAAAATAATCAATGCTCATCCACCCTTTTGTATTTCATTTCCTTCCTTGTACCTTAACGTGAGAAGAATTGTATGTCCTATTATTCCATTTGTTTCTTCTTTATTACTGATTGTAGCTTATTCTCTTTTTTCATATCAATCGAATCATATATGACTATTTTCCATAAAATGGTTATTGTTTTTCTCTCACTATGCATTTACAATTTCCGAATAGATGTTATAATGAAATTAGCCGAAATTCACATATTGAACAATCCAATAGGGAAGATGGAATGCTTTCATTTTTAATGTGTTTAAATTAAAAAGAGGAGGATCATCATGATACATATTGGAATGTTTTGTTTTGCAGGAATGAGCACAAGTGTTCTGGTTAGCCGTATGAATGAGTATGCAGCTAAAAAAGGGATTGCATGTTCAATTGAAGCATATCCCGAAACTGAAGTTGCGAATAAAGCCAAGGATTTGGATATCGTTCTAATCGGTCCCCAGATCAAATATATGCGCAAGCGCATCGAACAGATTTGCAGCCCCTTAAATGTTAAGGTCATGGTTGTTTCCAATGTTGATTTTGGTCGTATGGATGCAGCGCATGTTCTTGATGAAGCTTTAAAGCTGATTGAGGCTGTATGATGAAGGAAAGCAGAAAAAGCAAAAAAGAGCAGCTGTTTCAGCAGTTATCAATACAAAATGCTGCAACCTTTCGAGGTAAATACTTGAACCGCATACGTCAACAGTTGAAATATGCGTCTCTTGGCAGAAGATTCTTTGCATTTCTCATCGATTTCGTATGCAGCTCCATTTTTATCACGCTTATGCCAATGCTGATAACCAGTATTATTACTCAGGAAAAATCATTTACAACAAGGAGTCTCATGAAGCTTCCAATGCCATTGCAGATACTTTGTTGTTTACTAGCTGTCAGTGCTGCGGTGTACTACTACTGTATCTATCCATCTGCTTCTGCACATAACGGACAGACGGTTGGCAAACGGCTTATGCATATCAAAATACAGAAGCAGGATGGCGGACAGATTCATATGACTGATCTTTTGAAACGTGAGCTTATAGGCTCCCTTCTGCTTGAAGGAGAAACTGCATTTCCTTCTGCATTTGTTCGCTATCTTGTATTTTTATGGATACCGGCCATACTAAGCAGGGGACTTATGATTACATCTGTACTCATTTCCCTTGCATCCATTATTTGGTGCGTAATAGATCAGCGCCGCTGTATGTTTCATGACCTTATAGCTAAAACAAGTGTTGTCGATATGTAAACATGTTTTTTCTTAACGGTAACATGTTTCAACATACCTCGATATGATAGACAAAAAGAACGAAACCTCTATAATGGGAATTAGAAGAGGTCTAGTTCTTTTTTTCGATATATAACTGCAGAATATATTCAAAGGCTAGAATCGTTAATGCGCAAAACGTGTCCGCTTCAAATAAAAGAGGGTGTCGGTTGCAGCTGATTTCCAAAACGAGATTGCTTCTCTTTGCTAACGTGCTATCAGGATTGGTTGTAAACAGGATTGTTTTGATATTTGAATTTCGGGCGATATCAACATTTCTAAGCAAATCTTCCGTTTCTCCGCTTTTTGATATCACGATGAGAAGACCGGCGTCTTTGTTCAGAGGGCCTGCATCATAGACATCCAGATGTGCGCCATTATATGCGATGAAACCAAGCATTGAAAGCTTACGGGTGATATAGTCACATGCAATTTCGGAGTAACCCAGTCCGAGGGAGCTGATGCGTTTATCCTCACTCTGCATGATGTATTCAACTATATTCCGCATTAACTCATCACTGTAATTACGCACAATATCTTTTAAAGAAAACGTAGAAGATTCTGTATTGGAAGAAGCCAGAGCATTTTTGATTTGAAACACCATTTCACTATATCCGTTATATCCTAGCTTTTTAACAAGCTTGAAAATCGTCGAGGTAGACACATAGTTGATTTTCGCTATTTCACGAATTGTGCAGTCTCCCTGTGAAAGGATCTGCTCTTCTATCGATTGAAGTATTTCAATCTCTGTCGCCTTCAGATTCGGATAGTTGCTGAAATTCTGTATGATCATACTCATCACCACTTTCGCTTTTTCCATTATAACACAACTTGGAATGAGAGGAGAACATACACAGATGAAAAGATATTCTATTGTTATTTGCGGGGGCGGCAGTACCTATACGCCGGATATGCTGGAGCTGTTATGCTTTGTACAAAAGGATTTTCCTTTAAAACGAGTAATGATTTACGATATAGATGAAACCCGTCAAAAACCAATAGGTGAATACGGAAAGATTTTATTCCGTGAATACTATCCTGAAGTAACATTTGATTATACTACGGATAAGGCCGTTGCATTTACAGATATTGACTTTGCTTTTGTTCAAATCCGTGCAGGCGGTATTGCTATGCGAAGCTATGATGAAAAAATTCCCTATCGCTATAACTGCATTGGACAGGAAACCTGTGGTGCAGGAGGACTTTCCTACGGTATCCGTTCTGTTACACAGATGATCGAGCTGATAAAGGATATACGTTCGTATTCACCAGACAGCTGGATTATCAATTACTCCAATCCTGCGGCAATCGTGGCAGAAGCAACGAAAAGAATATTTCCAAATGACCGTAAGCTGATCAATATTTGTGATATGCCGACACAGATTATGGATTCCTATCTGCCTCTTGTCGGAAAGAAAAGGCGTGATGTGGATCCAGTTTACTACGGTCTAAATCATTTTGGATGGTTTACGCATTTCATAGATAAGGAAACAGGCAGAGATGTGCTTCCTGAAATCCTGAATATCTGCAAGAGTGAACCGCAGCGTGTCCGTAATTCACTACATGCAATGTATCACAGCGATAAGCACTGGGGTGGAACCTTCCAGGAGCATCTGGATTTCGTTTTGGATTATCCTTATTCATTGCCAAGCACCTATTTACTATATTATCTGTATCCTGATAAGTGCCTAAAGCACTACAATGAAGCATATACACGCTATGATGAGGTGCTGAGCGGACGTGGGGAGAATGTAAAAAAATATTGTGAGGGGATTATTAAATTAGGAAAAATGCGTGGAACACAATATGATATCGGTATCCATATCGATCAAAATGCCGTTGATGTATCCCAGGCAACCTCTTCAACGATTGCCTATAACGATGTTCATGCAACCTATCTGATTGAGCTTGCAATTTCCATTATTCATAACAAGAATGATATTTGCCTTGTCATGGTAAAGAATGACGGTATTATTCCGAATGTGGACTCCGAGATGATGCTGGAGGTCGGCTGCCGCATTGGTAAAGAAGGAATTGAACCCTTACATATAGGTGAAATACCTGCTTTTGAGAAAGGTCTGATGGAAAATCAATATGCCTGTGAAAAGCTGCTTGTTGATGCAATTTTCGAGCATGACGATCAAAAGCTGCTTCAGTCCTTTACAATAAACCGTCTGATCAGTGATACAGATCGTGCAAAACATATGATTGAAGATTTCAAACGTGTAAATAAAGATTTCTGGCCAACATTTGAAAGGAGTGAATGATCTTGTCAAAATTTCTAAGCTCACTTGAAGAAAAAACGATGCCGATTGTCGAAGCTGTTTCAAATAACAGGATACTAATGGCTGTACGAGATGGACTTGTATTATGTATGCCTTTAATGATTGTCGGTTCCATAGCTCTTGTTATCAGCGATTTCCCGCTTCCCACCTTTCAGAATTTTATGGCCTCCCTATTCGGGGAAGACTGGAGCTGGTGGAGCGGTGTTATTTCCAGCTCAACTACAGGACTGGTAGCCATATTTACAACCTTTGGAGTTGGCTACTCCCTGGCAAAAAGCTATGATATTGATCCATTGCCTGTGGGAATGATTAGTGTAGCTGCTTATTTCATACTTCTGATACAGATCAATGAGGGGAGCGCCTTCTCTGCTGCAGATTTTGGTGCACAGGGTCTGTTCAGCGGTATGATTACCGCAATCCTTGCGGCTGTAATCTATGTAAAAATATTAAAAATGAATCTGGTTATTAAAATGCCGCCAAGTGTACCGGCATCTATTTCCAGATCGTTTACTGCCTTGATTCCCACAGCTGTAATTCTTCCGCTGTTCCTGATAATCCGCTATATCTTTATGCTGACACCATATGACAGTGCAAATGATTTCATATTACATGTTTTACAGATTCCATTGCTTGGTGTTGGCACATCACTGATTGGTACCGAGATTACTGCAGGCTTCTTTAATACCTTTTTCTGGATTTTTGGAATACATGGAACGCTGATTGTACAATCCGTTATGCAGCCGATCTGGGATGCTGCCAAATATGCAAATTTAGCAGCACATCAGGCAGGACTGGCAATCCCTTATATCGTCACAACAGAATACCTGGATCACTTCGTATTTCTGGGTGGCTCCGGAATTACTCTTCCATTGTGTTTTATGCTCGCATTCAAGTCAAAATCCAGGCAGTTAAAGGAATTGGGAAAGCTTGCACTCGTTCCCAGCATCTTCAATATAAATGAACCTCTTATTTATGGTCTGCCTATTGTTATGAATCCGATACTTGCCATTCCGTTCTTTATTACACCAATGCTTTCTATCCTGCTTAGCTATAGTGCCATGGCAATGGGAATTGTGGCGTCTCCTACAGGGGTAGCGATTCCATTTACAACTCCGGCTCTAATTGGCGGCTTTCTGATAACCGGTGACATTAAGGTAGCCATATTACAGCTTATTATTCTGCTTATGGCTGGTGCAATATATTTTCCATTCTTTAAAATTCTTGATCGTAAATGCGTAAAAGACGAGCAGACGCTTTTTGAGGAATCCGATGGAACAGAGTGAAGCTGTATGCTTTCAAATGATTGCCAGCATTGGTGAAGCTACAGCCTGTTATATGGAAGCTTTAGAAACGGCGAAAAACGGCGATTTTGTGAAAGCTGGATTGCTCATTCAACAGGGTGAACAAAATGCTTTGAGCTGCCATCGTGAACATGCTACACTACTAAGTGCTATGGCTAATCATGAGAAAATAGAAATATCTCTGTTACTGATGCATGCTGAAGACCAGATGATGAATGGTGAAATGATAAAGCTGATGGTGAAGGAATTGATAGAGGTATATCAAACAATCAAAGCCTGAAACTCCCCTTGCAGGGAGTTTTTTTACTAATCTATTTTCTTATCCCTATTTGATTGACTATTATAACGTATTGATAATGGCTAATTATATTAAAATAGGCTATAATATGCGTGAAAGAACAGGTGATATTTGTGAAACTGAAAATACCAACAGGAATTATGAATTATAGAGAATTGCGTACAAATAATTATTATACTGTTGATAAGACTCTTATGATTCAGGATTTTTTGGAAAGAGGATCCAAAGTTACCTTATTAACACGTCCTAGACGTTTTGGAAAAACTCTGAACCTTTCAATGCTAGCTGAATTTTTTGATATAACAAAAGAATCCTTTGAAATATTTAAAAACACAAAGATCATGCAAACGAAGTATGCTGCTGAAATGAATCAATATCCAACTATATTTATTTCTTTTCTAAACGCGAAAGGCGATGAGAATAATGTAATCAAATATATCAAAGAGGATCTGCTGCGTGAATATGAGCGCTATTCTTTTATCTGTAACAGATTGAAGGAACGTCAAGTTAGAAAATACCAAAGAATGATAAATATTTTTGATAATGAAAAAGAGTCTTTACGCAATGTTAATGACGCCATTTCTTTTTTAGTCTCTTGTCTGGAAGACTATTACCAAAGAAAAGTAATGATCTTTATAGATGAGTATGACACCCCTTTTATTGAAGCACATATGAATGGCTTTTATAATACCTTACATGTAGATTTAGCATCCTTATTGAGGACTGTTCTAAAAGGGAACGATTCCTTACAGTATGGTTTTCTCACCGGTATTCAAAGAGTTGCTAAAGAAAATGTCTTTTCTGACTTAAATAATCTCAAGGTATTTACAATAAAAGACAAAGAGTATGCACAGTATTTTGGTTTCACAGTTGATGAAACAAAAGAATTATTAAGTTATTATCATTTAGAATATACGCATGCTGTAAAAGATATGTATAATGGCTATAACATCGGAGGTTTAGAAATCTTCAATCCCTGGTCTATAATAAATTATGCGGATGAAAAAGAACTCAAACCTTATTGGGTTAATACAGGCTCCAACATAATGATAAAAAAGGCAATGGAACACTCTGGAAATATTTTCAGGGAAGAATTTGAAGCTTTAATACAGGAGAATATGCT
>OAVH01000467.1_pt1 | contig 29812 bp, 23 predicted proteins | sample 1495281 | NCBI WGS metagenome assembly OAVH01 (sample SAMEA2580082, study PRJEB22360) | human gut metagenome | biome: human gut; feature: human-associated habitat; material: faeces | place: Denmark | collected 2008/2010
ATATTTGCAGGATTATGCTTTATGTATACACAGCACACAAAGTCTTAATACACATATAAATAACATATAAGCTTTTAAAAGCATCTCATATAGTCATGTCTATAATACCTAACGATATAATACCTTTTGCATATATACTTTGCCATTGACTCTGCCATTAGGGGAGACTATATAATGAAAATGAATCATAAATTTCTATAAGAGAAATGACAAAGGAGTACACAATGACAAAACAGAACAGTATCGTGATTAAGGGATTGCACCAAAACAATCTGAAACATGTAGCGCTTAAAATTCCAAAAGAAAAAATCGTTGTATTCACAGGAGTTTCAGGGTCCGGTAAGTCAAGTATTGTATTTGATACGCTTGCCGCTGAAAGTCAACGGCAAATGAATGAAACTTACACAGCTTTTATACGTAGCCGATTACCAAAATATGAAAAACCTAAAGTAGATTTTATTGATCATTTGAGTGCATCTGTAATTATTGATCAAAGCAGACTACAGGGAAATGCCAGATCCACCGTAGGTACAATCAGTGACCTGTATTCAATGATGCGTTTATTGTTTTCGCGTATTGGTGAGCCGCATATCAAAAGTGCGTCCAGTTTTTCATTTAATGATCCTGCCGGTATGTGTCCGAAATGCTATGGTCTAGGTAAGATTGTGGAACTGGATTTACGCAAGGCATTAAATCAGGATAAATCATGGTGTGAGGGGATGGTTGACTTACCAGCGTTTCATCCTGGAAACTGGTATTATCGCCAGTATACAGAATCCGGATTATTTGATGTAAATAAAAAGCTGAAGGATTATACAGAGCAGGAATATAATCTTTTACTATATGGAGCGTATAAGCGTGGAGGTAAACGTTTGAATAAACGTATTGAAGGTATTCATAATCATTTTTCCAGACTCCTGATCAATCGTGACCATATGAATTCATCTGATATTTCAAAGAAGCGACTCGATGAAATGACACAGGAAAGAGAATGTCCACTTTGTCATGGCCGGCGTTTACATGAGAATATATTATCATGCAGAATCAATGGCTACAATATAGCTGAGCTATGCGAAATGGAGTTTCTGAAATTACGTGATGTTTTACTAGATATCAAAGATACAAGAGCTGAAACAATTATCGAAAATCTGATAGCCTCATTAACACGAATGATTGATATCGGCCTCCCGTATTTAAGCATGAACAGAGAGTCCTCCACATTATCTGGGGGTGAAGCACAAAGGTTGAAACTTGTACGCCATATGGGAAGTTCTTTAACAGGGCTTACCTATATTTTTGATGAACCCAGCACAGGTATGCATCCCAGAGATGTGTATCGTATGACTAAGCTGCTGAGAAAATTAAGGGATAGAGGGAATTCCGTTCTGGTAGTTGAACATGATAAGGATGTGATTAGTATTGCTGATGAGATAATTGATGTAGGCCCGTTTGCTGGGAAAAATGGAGGACAAATCATGTTTCAGGGAAGTTATGAGCAGCTTCTGTGTTCACATACATTGACTGGACAGGCAATGCGAGAACAGGTCAAAATAAAAGAACAGCCAAGAATACCACTTAAATATCTCCCCGTCACGGATGCATCAATACATAATCTGAAACATATCTCCGTTGATATTCCCCTTCAGGTTCTTACAGTAGTGAGTGGTGTTGCAGGTTCTGGGAAAAGCTCATTGATTCGTGATGTTTTTGCAAAACAATATAAAGACCGTGTAGTAATGATAGACCAGTCTCCTATAACAGCAACAGGAAGATCTGCCCCTGCCACATTTCTGGATTTCAGCAATGATATTCGAAAAATTATGGCTGTGGAACATCAAATTGATGTTGGCATGTTCTCCTTCAACAGTAAAGGAGGCTGTCCCCATTGCCATGGAAAGGGTGTCGTAGTAACTGAGCTTGTTTTCATGGACCCAGTAACCACAAAATGTGAAATGTGTGAAGGAAAGCGTTATAGTGAAGAAGCTTTATCCTATCGCTATCGTGGAAAGAATATATCTGAGATCATGGAGCTCTCGGTTGAGGAAGCTTTAAAATTTTTTTCAGATCATTCCAAAATATACAGAAAGCTACAAACGTTATCAGAGGTCGGCTTATCCTATCTTTCGCTTGGTCAGCCGCTATCGACACTTTCCGGAGGTGAGCGTCAAAGAATTAAGCTTGCAAAGCATTTAAAGAACAAGGGAAATATTTTTATTCTCGATGAACCCACCACCGGTCTTCATGCTTCAGATATTAAAGGTATTATGAAGCTTCTGGAAGGTTTTGTAAACCGAGGAAATACAGTTATCATAATTGAGCATAATCTGGATGTACTGAAGCAGGCAGATTATGTTATTGATATTGGTCCAGACGGTGGCACCAACGGCGGTGAAATTGTGTTTATAGGAACCCCCAGACAGATGCTCGAAAATGCAGATACAATTACAGCGCAGTATTTGAGAAAATCATGTGCTGTATGAATGAAAGCAGAATCCGGTAAGACGCAAACTTATATTCACTTTTAGATATTTCTGGTCAGGATATATGAATACCAGCTACCTATATTTGAGGGCTTTTGTATCCTTCAGTGCTTGCATGAATGTTCACAAAATTTATATAAGTATTCAAGCGCAAATGTACAAATTCTTTTTCTGAAGTGCAAAAACAAATGTTAGACAAGCTTCCAAAAATAACTCTCTGCAGATTCCATGTCCATAACCTCCTTCAGCTATCTAACATAAAAAATCCGGAACATTTAAGCATCTGCAGCTTCCGGATTTTCTTCAGCATCACTAATCACGACAAGGATAAGAAATGAGCAAGGATTCCAATCACCTCTCCCAGGATAGTTGACATAATCAGCATTGGTACAACTGATTGCTTGTCATCTTTAGAAACAATAATTACCATAGGCAGTGCCAACACTAATCCTATCACTCCTCCCTTCAACCACCATGTAAGGCCAAGTAAGTCCATATTCACTACGATAAACGGTAATGTAAAATAAAACACGAACGCTGATAGTACGGAATATTTATCGAGCTTCATTTTTATCATCGGCAATACATCAATCGCTCCAATAACGATTCCTAACAAACAGGTTATAAAAAATTTTTCCATAATTCCTCCTTATTTTCCTACATTAAATTAGACGGAGGATGAAATATTTTGTGACAGCATTTCATGATTTTTTATTATGGAAGTTCTCATTGTGTTAACAATAATAAAAAAGGGCATCAATTATCGTTAATCAATGCCACTCATAATTATTTGGATTTTACACCCTCCAGCAAACTCTCTTTCTCCTTTAAAATAGAAGCTGCTGCTGCACATGCCGGACAGTCACAATAAATTGCACCATTCTGTTTGATCTCCTTTGCATGCTTCGCTATATGAGCCGCCTGCTCAGCTCCAAAAAGCTGTTTTCCCTGATCTGACTCTGCCAATCCTATCAAATCGTCAATTGCAACAATATCTTCTTCCAGCTCTTGAAGAAATGCTTTTGTTGCTTCCTCTATGCGATCTGTTCCTGCCGCGTCCAGCCATGCCTGTGCTGCAGCCTTTGCCTCGGCACTACATGTAATTGCATTCATAAGCTCCTGTGTCTTTTCTGTGATGTAATTCATCAATTTCTGATCCATATCATACCCTTCTTTCTTGTTATTATGCTTTCATTATACATCGTTCTTTTTCAATTGTCATTTCAGCAGTTCAGAAAATCAGAGAAAATCCTATTTGCATGTAAAACTATCATTATGAATCAATTAAAAAGCCTATATACATAATGAAGCATCTGTTTCATATGAAGCCTTCAACATTAGCTGTATCTGATTTAAGATTATATATGCGTTTATGATTTCTTTCCCTACTCCGCAGATTTTACTTTCACAAGCCTGAGAATCTTAAAAAATAGATCTCATGAAGTTATATCAACCTGGCATATCACACAAAGCTATGAAAGTGAAACCCAGCATAAAAATCATCCGTTTACAACTGTTCGCATTATGAAAAATTTATGTTATAATACTTTCATGTCAAATTTTAAATTAAAGCTTTTAATATATTTCGCAGCAGTTTCTGCGAGTGCGCTGCTGATTTCAAATCTGGCAGCAGTTAAGCTATGGAATTTTTTTGGTATCGCAGTTGATGGAGGTGTGGTAGTGTTCCCGATTACGTATATCATCGGGGATTTGATTGTTGAATTTTATGGGAAAAAGAACGCCAAAAATATTATCCTAGCCGGATTTTTTATAAATATACTTGCAATTATTGTATTCTATATCGTGATTGCATTACCACCCTATGACGGTTGGACTATGCAGAACGCACTGGCAAGTGTGCTTGGATTCACACCACGTATTATTATAGGATCACTAAGTGCCTATGTTTGTTCAAATATCTTAAACAATTATATTTTCACAAAGATGAAAACCGGAAACGGTCTGTTCGCTTCCAGTTTTATCGCCCGTGCTTTGGGTTCTTCCGCCTTTGCACATATTATCGATTGTGTCATATTTGAGACAGTTGCCTTTATTGGTGTTCTAACCTTTAAAGAATTTTTGGCACAGGCAGCATTTGCCTATGTTATTGGAATTGGCTTTGAGATCTTGTTCTCACCAATGGAAGCATGGATTGCAGAAAAGTTAAGAGGTAAAATGACAAATGACGAAGTATAAGAATAACAACACATTTAGTTTTGAAATTACAAAAAGGATTCCAGGTAAGCTTGGACGCGCCGGTATCATACACACACCGCATGGGGATATTAAAACTCCTGCATTTATGTGCGTTGGTACAAAAGGCGAAGTAAAATTTGTATCCATGAAGGATATGTATCAGATAAATGCACAGGCCATGCTTAGTAATGGATATCATTTACGGAATACTTCCTTTGAAATTGCTGATAATGGAGGACTAGCTCAATGGTCAGGCTGGGATGGCCCGACTTTAACGGATTCTGGTGGTTTTCAAGTTATGTCACTGGGCTCTGGAATGGGTAAAGTTGTCAGTATGAAACGGGAAAATGCAGTAATCAATGCAGATCCTAAGGATCGTCTGGCTCACGTAAGTGAAGATGGTGTCAAGTTTCATGATCCCTTCACTGATGAGGAGGATTTCATAGGCCCTGAGGAATCTATGCAGATACAGTGCCGTATTGGTGCTGATATCCATATGGCGTATGATGAACTGACATCCTTAGCCGATAGCTATGAATATAACGTTGAAGCCTTGGCTCGAACAGAGCGCTGGGCTATTCGTAGTCTGGAAGAACATAAAAAGCATTGTGATGATCTTGGCTATCATCAGTCCTTATATGGAGTTTTGCAAGGAGGACGCTGGGAAGACCTGCGCCGGTCAACCTCCAAAAAATTCGCTAACATGGATTTTGACGGCTATGGATTAGGTGGAGCATTTCTAAAGGAAAGTCTTGGTGAAATTTTGCGATGGTGCTGCGAGGAGCTTCCGGAAACCAAACCACGGCATCTGCTTGGTTTATCTCATCCTGATGATATCCTGATTGGAACTGAGATGGGTGCTGATACATTTGATTGTGTAGCTCCTACGCGGGAAGCAAGACATGGGAAGCTATATACAAAATACGGTACCTTCAATTTAGCGAAATTCACAGATAGTCCGCTGGCGATTGATGAGAATTGTGATTGTCCTACCTGTAAAGCCGGCTGGACACGTGGGCAGCTTCGTGTATTGTGGAAATCAGAGAATAGTGAAGATAGAGAAAAATATTTCAACCTGGCGTCCATGCACAACTTGCGCTTTATCATTCGCCTTACAGAGGATATACGAAAAGCCATTCTTGAGGATCGATTCGAAGAATTTAAAGAGAGCTTTTTGAAAAATTATTATCCCAAAAAATAAATATACCACATTAAGGAATATGTAGAGCATTCATTTGCTCTACTGTATTCCTTTTTTAACAGCCTTCCTGTATAGATTTCTATACCCTTTCTAAATCTATTCATGAAACCAACAAAAAAACCCCATAAAATGGGGCTTTCGTGTGTGTACATAAATGTACGTGAGTGTAGAAAGTATGTACTTTCTATCTCTTTGAGAACTGAGGTGCACGACGTGCCGCTTTCAGACCGTATTTCTTACGTTCCTTCATACGGGAATCACGTGTTACAAATCCTGCTGCTTTCAATGCAGGACGGTAATCAGCACTAGCTTCCATTAAAGCACGTGTGATACCATGACGCATTGCACCAGCCTGACCTGTATAACCTCCACCTTGCACGTTGATTTTAATATCAAACTGACCTAAAGTTTCTGTTAATTCAAGTGGTGAACGAACAACCATACGTAAAGTTTCCAGTGGCAAATACTCCTCTAATGTTTTACCATTAACAGAGATGTTACCACTACCCGGAGTCATAAAGACACGAGCAACAGAAGTTTTACGGCGTCCTGTACCATTGTAAGTTACTGTATTTTTCTTAGCTGCCATTTCTTATTCCTCCTAACCCTTGATCTTCAGCTCTACTGGTTTCTGAGCTGTGTGTGGATGTTCACTACCTTCGTAAACAAACAGATGTCTACGCATTTTGTCACCCAGTTTTGTATGAGGCAACATACCGTAAATAGCTCTTTCGACCCATTCTACAGTATAGTTATCCTTCATAACACGTGCTGTACGCGTACGAAGTCCTCCTGCATAACCAGAGTGGTTGTAGTATTTTTTAGTGTCCAGCTTGTTTCCTGTAAGTTCGATTTTGTCAGCGTTTGTAACGATAACGAAATCACCACAGTCTACGTTTGGTGTGTAAGTAGGTTTGTGTTTACCTCTTAATACTGATGCTACTTCTGTAGCTAAACGACCTAATGTCTTACCCGTTCCGTCAACAACGTACCAAGTACGTTCAACTTCAGCAGGTTTTGCAAATGTTGTTTGGCGCATGTTGATATCCTCCTATGTAGTTTCCGGGGCTACAAGGGCATAAGTGCCTAACTAATATTCTATATTCAAACCCGCATTAAGTCAACATTTATTTTTCTTTTTTTCAGCATTTTTCAGCTATGTTTTTAAAAGAGACTATTCTTCCTGCCATTATGATAAATGCCAACAAAATCACGGTATTTGCCAGTATCATGATCCATCAATCTGCTGTCTCTTCTGCTCGTATTACCAAATTGCATTTCTTTACTCTATAATTTCAATATAAAGCGATTCTTCAGATTTCTGCTTGTCGTAAAATAAAAAACAAAACCATATCCAACACTTATACATTTCATCTTTAAACAATCCTTATTCACTTAATCCTCATTCCACCTGGATCACACAACAGAGAACCATATATGCGAATTATATGTGCGATCTGCTTATGTTTATTTAATTTCATTATTTACATGCCCCTCTACAATCATTTCTGTTGATTTATTATGATGATACATCCGCCATTCGTCAATGAAACAAAAGAAATTCATAATCATACACTTTGCTGCAATCAATATGATTAGGGTTATTACTGCATCATATTTTTCTCACTCATCCATTAAGAAACATGACGGTCTGCTGTCTATTACTCCAGGCTTTGATGATGTCCCTAATGATTTCTTCAAATAAACACTGCCTATGCTCATAACGTAATATCAAAATTACATCCACGCACCTGCATAAAAAAACAGAAGCACTTCAAAATAGCGTGTCTCTGTTCTTTTCTAAATATCAATCCAGAATCTGTACGCAGATTCCCAGTGTACCCGGGCCGGTATGCACCCCAAGTACTGGTGAAACCTGCTTCATGATAAATACATCGGTCCCAGGAAGTCTATCCATAATACAATCACGAATTTCTTCAGCAACCTCCTGCGCATCTCCATGCATAATCGCAATATTATACCGATGGTGCCCTTTCGCAAACTCCAAAGCTAAATCCTTTGTTTTTGTTATGGATTGCCGTCTTCCCCTTACCTTGGCAACTGTATAATAAATACCTTCATCATTACAGGAAATAATAGGCTTCAGATTTAATGCATTCCCAAAAAGAGAAGCAACCAGACCAATTCTGCCGCCTTTCTGTAAATACTCCAGTGTCTTTACAACAAAGAAAACCTTACACTGCGCAATGCCACGCATAAGCTTTTCTTTGATTTCTTCAAAGGACAATCCTTCTTCTATATAACGGGCTGCCTGTATTGCATGAAAACCACCACCAATCGAGATATTCTTTGTATCCATAATAAAGACATCCAAATCCGGTATCTGATCCGCAATCAGATGAATCATATTATTTGTTCCGCTGAGGCCACTTGATAAGGTAATTGCAATTACCTTTTCATACCCGTCAGTGCGTATTTGATCAAATATCTGATTGATTTGCTCACCATTAGGCAGCGATGTCTTTGGCACCTCTTTTTCAAGTCCCTGATATACCTGCTCCGGTGTAATATCCACGCCATCCAGATACTCAGCATCCTTATAAATAACCTTTAACGGTATAACATACATATGGTACTGCTCAACAAATGTCTGAGGAACATCGCAGCAGGTATCGACGAGGACAGCAATTTTTTCTTTATTCATTAGACAACCTCCTGTTTCTAAAGAACGAAACTAAATTCTCATATTACACTTACAGTATAATATAATCACCATAATTAGTCAATCTAGTTTTTATAACTATTTACTTCTAATAAATAAGGTATCCCACTCCTTCATGAGATACCTGTCACTTTATTTGCTTTTCCTTTGCGTTAATCCAATTCAAACTGACCCGTATAAAGCTGATAATATCTTCCTTTATCTGCAAGCAGCTCATCATGACTTCCACGCTCAATGATTTCTCCATGATCCAGAACCATAATCGCATTGGAATTACGCACAGTAGATAGCCGGTGTGCTATAACGAAGACTGTCCGGTTTTCCATCAGACGATCCATCCCCTTCTCAATCAGCTTTTCCGTACGTGTATCAATCGAGCTTGTAGCCTCATCCAAAATCAATACAGGAGGATTGGCAATAGCAGCCCGAGCAATGGCCAGCAGCTGTCGCTGTCCCTGTGAAAGATTGGCTCCATCGCCACTTAGCATGGTATCATACCCCTTTGGAAGCCGCTTGATAAAGCTATGTGCGTTCGCCAGCTTGGCAGCCTGAATTACATCATCCATATCCGCATGCAGATTACCATAACGTATATTATCTGCGATCGTTCCGGTAAATAAATGAGTATCCTGCAATACAATGGAAATAGAGCGGCGTAAATCATCCTTACGAATCAGCTTTACATCAATACCATCATACGTGATACTGCCGCTTTCTATATCATAAAAGCGATTGATCAGATTGGTAATCGTTGTTTTACCGGCACCGGTACTGCCTACAAATGCGATTTTCTGACCGGGCTTCGCATACAAATTGATACCCTTTAAAACAGGAACGCCTGGATCATAACCAAAAATCACATCATGAAAACGCACATCCCCACACAGCTCAACCAGATCCACACTGCCATCCTCATGCGGATGCCGCCAAGCCCAGTGTCCGGTATATTCCTGACATTCATGAAGGCTACCATCCTCATGTTTACGGATACGCGTCAGCGTTACATGTCCCTCATCCACTTCCTCACATTCCTCCATCATATCGAAAATACGCTCTGCACCAGCCATGGCAGCCAAAATAAAATTCAGCTGCTGCGTAAACTGATTGATTGGCATAGCGGTCTGCCGCACATATACAAGATAAGAGGCTAAAGCCCCCAGCCCGATTTCCCCACCTATCGCAAAGAAGCCGCCGATACATGCAACGATCGCATAATTGAAATATGAAATACTGACAACCGTTGGAATAGTTCTTCCCGAATACGTTAACGCCTCCGTGCTCGCCTCGCGCAGTCGCTCATTTCGGCGCTCAAACTCCTCGTAGTTCTGTTTCTCATGATTGAATACCTTAACTACCTTTACACCATCTACCATTTCTTCAATAAAGCCGTTCAGCTTTCCCATCGCAGCCTGCTGATGAGAAAAATAATATTTGCTCTTCTTACTGAAATACTGAATCATCAGATACATGATCACCATAAAGACCATGACAATCAGTGACAGCTTCCAATTCAGAATAAAAATAGCAAGCAACGTTCCTGTTATCATTACAAAGCTTTGAATCAGATTATCAAAGCAGTTATTCAATGCATCCTGTACCGTATCTAAATCATTTGTAAAATGGCTCATGACATCCCCATGCGTATTCGAATCAAAGAAACGAAGCGGCAGCTTCTGCATTTTGGAAAACAGATCCTCCCGAATTTCTTTAACAATGCTTTGTGCTGTATGTGTCATCAGCTGCTTATATATTGCTGTACACACTACACCACCTGCATACATGAGTGCCATAAACAAAATAGCTGCTGCCAGACCGTCATAATCATGTGGAAGTATATAGTTATCTATGATAGGATTCAATAGATAGGTTCCATACAGATTTGCACCTGCACTAACAATTACCAGCACACCGACAAACAACAGAGCAAATGTATGATTACCCAGATAACGAAGAAAAGTCCGTATTGTTTTTTTCATATTCTTCGGCTTTTTGCCTGTGATCTGCCTTGCCATTATAGACCAGCTCCTTCCTGTTGTGAGTAATAAATATCCTGATAGATTGGATCCTGTTCCAGCAGACTCTCATGGGTACCAATCGCATGAATTCTTCCATCATCCAGAATAATGATTTGATCAGCATGCTGAACAGAGGTAACACGCTGTGCAATAATGATTTTCGTCGTATCCTTTAAGGAAGCAAGACCTTCCCGGATACTGGCCTCCGTCGCCGTATCCACCGCACTTGTGGAATCATCAAAAATTAAAACCTTTGGTCGCTTCAGCAATGCTCTGGCAATACACAGCCGCTGCTTTTGCCCACCGGAAACATTGACACCACCCTGTCCAAGATCTGTATCATACCCCTTTGGAAAGCTTTTAATAAACTCGTCTACGCAGGCAATATGACATGCCCACGCAATATCCTCATCGCTCGCATTTTCATCTCCCCACAACAAATTATCACGAATCGTTCCACTAAACAGTGTGTTTTTCTGAAGTACCATGCCTACAGCATCGCGCAGATGTTCTACGGGGTATTCCTTTACACTTCGCCCATCAATCCTGATTTCTCCATCACTGACATCATAGAGTCTTGGTATCAGCTGAACCAGGGTTGTCTTTGCAGAGCCAGTTCCTCCCAGGATGCCAACCGTACTCCCCCTGTCTATATGCAGTGTGATATCACTTAATACATATTCCTCGGCATCCTCCTTATATTTAAAATACACATGGTCAAAATCTATTTCTCCACCCTGTACTGCCGCAGCTGCCTGGGGAAGATCACGAATATCCACTTCCTCATCCAAAACCTCAAGGATACGCTCCCCACTGGCAATCGATCTTGTCAGCATCAGAAATACGTTACTGATCATCATCAGGGAGTTTAAAATCTGTAATACATAGCTTAAAAATCCGGTCAGCTCCCCAACCTTCATCGTTCCTGCAAAAATCATGTTACCGCCAAACCAGATAATACATACAACTGTCGTATACATAACCAGCTGGAACAGAGGTAAATTCCATACAGAGGTGCGAAATGCATGCTCACTTGCTGAACGCAGACTGTTATTGACCTTCTCAAACTTCTCCTCCTCATAGCTGCCGCGCACATACGATTTCACAACCCGGATAGCATTCAGATTTTCCTGTACAATGGTATTCACCTTATCAATGGATGCCTGCATTAAACGATACAGCGGGCCGACTTTATGCACAATGATAAACAAAGAGATGCCCAGAATCGGAATAGCTATCAGAAATACGATGGCGAGCTGAGCATTGATGGTAAAGGTCAGAAAAAGTGCAGTAAGCAGCATTACAGGTGAGCGGACAATTGGGCGGACGCCATTGCTGATTGCTGTCTGCAATATGGTCACATCACTTGTCAGTCTGGTAATCAGTGAGGATGTGGAAAAGTGATCCGTATTCGCAAAGGAAAAGCTCTGCACCTTCGCAAATTCATCCTTGCGCAGCTCTGCACCAAAGCCCTGTCCTGCAGTTGCGGCATAACGCGCATATAAGATTCCCAATACCAGCGCAAGCAGGGCACAGATAATCATCTGCGCTCCCTTGATCAGAATGTAATTTTTATCTGCATTTGCCACGCCGACATCGATGATATCCGCCATAATAATCGGTATAATCAGCTCAAAGACAGTCTCCGCAACAACACAAAGACAACTGATTGCCAGATATTTTTTATATCGGCTCATATAGGGCCACATTCGTTTTAACATCTGTTTTTCCTCCTTGCTATTTTATTCCAGTGTTTTACCAGTCAGATTATGATACATTCTTCCCAGATATTCCCGGAACTGCTCTTTTTCTTCTTCGCTGAAGCCCTGCAGAGACTCCTCCTCGACCTGATGGCAATGTGTTTCCCAGGCCGTCAGCGCCTGTTCTCCCTTAGGAAGAATCTGCATGGAAAGCGCGCGCTTATTGGTCTCCACAACATGGCGCTTCAGCATTTTTTGCTCCTCCAGATTATTAAGTATACGGGACACTGTCGCACATTCCACATCACAGGCTGCCGCGATATCCTTCAGCATACAATTCTTGTTTGCTGCCACATACCGTAAGACCTTTGGCTGACCAGGAGATAAACCAAATTCCTGCATATTCTGGCGAATCCGGTTTCTCTGTGCATGAAATGTTTTAAACATCATAAAGTGAAATGCTGTTTTCATACTGCCACCTCCATTATTAGCAACCTAATTATTAGCATACTAAATATACTGCTTCCATGCAATTCTGTCAATGCCAGTCTCTGCTCTTTAGCCCCTATCAACAGGTATACGCTGTGCATAGTCCAATAACCATGATGATTTATATGCACATACCAAAATAATGCGCAAGAAAAGCTCCTCCTTTACGCTATTGTCATACAAGCTGCTTTCATTGACATTATCACCCTCATTTCATTTGTAGGTATGTTAACAAAACCAACAGCTCTTTTGTATTCACCCTATTTGCATATTATTGTAAGTCTAGCTGATATCCTTTATATACGACTTTTCATCAGAGCTGCTCTTTTTATATAAGGCTTTACATTCAGAATATGCTCTTTTCACTATATGTTTTTCATGCTGACCTCAGCGCTTTTGTTCCTATATACCCCAATATATTTCAGAGTAGTTGACAAACAGGCTTATCTTCCCTTCGATTATCAAAAAGCATGTGAATAAGGCACAAAAAAAAGGATGCTCTTTTTCTGCAATCTGAAATGAACCCCTTTCATTTGGTTGTCCAAATAATTGGGTTCACTTCAATCTTGTCTACAGCAACAGCATCCTGGTAAAATACAAGTTGTTATAAAATGATTCATATCATACAGTTTGTATATTCGCTCTTACGTATACATTGTAATAGAAATAAATCAGCGGATATTTATATAAAAACAGAAATTATCAGCATTCCATGTATATGATGTAAATAAACGGTCTGTGAGCATGCATGTATGCATGACAGCAAATTGATTAGATATCCACTCTTCTTTTCACCTTTTTTTCAAATGCCCTCCACGCCCTTTTTATACATATAACCTGCGCTTCTCTGTCCTTTATTTCTGAGGTTTACTCTGCTTACCAGCGGGATTTTGTACAGCCGCACGATATCCGTAATATGTAATCACAAAATAAGAGCCGTAGATCAGCAGAACAATTCCCCCTGTCATCAGATTGGTTTTCCACATATCCTGAAGTCCAAACAAGAAGGAGAATGCATTGGATACCACGGGAACTCCCACCATCGCATGAACAACAGCAAGACTTAACGGAAGCATAAAATATATGGCAATCTGTCCGCATATGGAACGGTTAATCATTCGCTGCGGTGTACCTATTTTACGCAGAATATCATAGGTAGTCTTATTGTCATCCGCATTACTCAGCTGCTGTAAAGCAAGAACTGCCGCACTGGATACCAAAAATACAATTCCCAGATATAATCCGATATATATAAACAGCATTCCGGAGCCAAGAGAGCTTTCCTTCACCTCATCACGGGTAACTCCGGAATAATGATATCCCGCAATCGCAGACTGCCTTGCATACTCTTCAAGATTCTGCTTCACGGTCTCATTGTACCTGCTTATTTGTTTTTCCTGAGAAAGATTGATATTCCAGTAGGTACGGACGGGCCTTTGTCCCTGTAGTACTGCGTCCGGAACAACAACCGCCAGCATGATATCCGGCATATACCCTGTACTCAGCATACTCACTTCGTTTTTCTTATCCGTGAGCGTCAGCTTATCATCAAAAACGGTTACTGCTTTATGCTGTTGAGAGGATGCTGTAAAAGCATCCAGAATATCCTTTCTTCCACTTATGAAAAATGCTTCATCCTCTGCTAAGGAAACACGTTTCTTTCCCTGTGCTGCCATAGCTTTATTATAATCGCTCAAGGATACATAATCCAAAGCTGCATCCTGATACAGTGTATCCTTATCTGCCCCCTGCATGAGAGGAAGAACCGATTTCAATGTAGTCTTATCACCATATACATTTACCTGATTCCATTCTTTGCTATTGTTAACCATGAGAAGCCGCATCATATCCTGTTCACTGATTACCTCATCCTGCATGTATGTATACATATACGGTGTTGTCTGTTCTACACTTTCCAGCAGTGTATGATGCAGGGAGAAGCCGCAGGAGAGAGCACCGATAGCCAGCAGAAGCATCAGACACACAATCCCCATCGCTGTACTCGCAGAGCTGATCTTTGCATTGATTTGCCGCAGTACGACCATGTGCAAATCACGGTAATAGGTTCGTTTACTAAGACGGATAAATTGAATAAGAAAGCCGGATAAGGACACAAAAAACAATATTGTCCCAATCCCTCCGATCAACAATATCGGAAGCAGCATAACAGCAAACATCTGTAATGAAGCGGTCGCCATGTAGTAAGCAGTACCAAGGAGTATAAGAGAAAGCAGAAGAACAAGAACTGAAATCCACGAGCTGCGCATTCTTGTTGTTTCCATCTTTTTCTTTGCCTGGAGGAGATCAATCAGCTTTACCTTTGCAATGACTCTGGTATTCAGCAGCATAATAACTATGAAGATCACGGTGAATGACACGATTGTGGATACTGCACTCGATAACGAAAAAATAAAGTGAAAGCTTACAGCAACCTGCAGCATACCGGCACTGAAAAGTCCCAGCAGCCAGGAGCAGAGAATCCCCAACAAAAGCCCGCTCAGCAGAGAAAGCACACCGACTGCCATTGTTTCATAAACCAGAATTTTCGATATATCCCGCTTTGGCATCCCCAACAGCATATATACACCAAATTCCTGCTTCCTTCTGCGAATTAAAAAGTTATTGGCATATAAAATCAGAAAAGCCAGAACAATAGCTACAAACACAGACAATACATTCATAAATTGCCCCACTGTCTGCAGCACCGTCGATTGTGACGCATTCAGATTTAAAATCTGTTCCTGTGCAGAAAACGAATTAAACGTATAAAACAAACATACAGAAAACATCAGAGTCATAAAATAAACAAAGTAATCCTTATAGCTTTTCTTCACATTGCGAAAAGCAAGTTTTGAAAATTTCATACCAGCACCTCATCTCTAATGAAATTATAAAAAAATCATCAGCTCTGTGCCATGGATGTCCCTTACATTCACCTTTCATAATTGTAATACTAAAGCATTTCCGTTTCACGTTCCATTCGTTAAGCATCCGTTTCCTTGTCATTAGGATACTGATACCATTCCTTTTCTGCCATGAAAGGATTTCAGATTACTATATGGTATACAGGCATAAATACTGCAAAGTAATTAAAAAAAATAATCGTCATAAGGCTCTCACTCACTTTTGCGTATAACAAAAAAGAGATTTTAACACCCATTGACCTATATCCAATAGCTTTTAAATCCCTTAATCTTTCAATCTCCATGTTCGTATAGGTGCTTTTATGATAATAACTTTGTACAAAATCAACATGCTTCCTCACGCTTAATCCTGCACGAATCATCCCAGAAGATACTTATTCTCTCGATTCGCTATCTGTAAGGGTATCAATTTATACTTGACATAACCGCCAACAATTAGTGGTTCCTGTTCACAATGCACTTTCGCTTCTTCGCAATTATTTGTTTTCAGAGTATACATCCCTGCCATTCCTGGATTCCCTTAACGTACACCGCAGATTTCTAATATTTCATCAATGTTTAGCCATCTTATGGGATTCACATGCCCCATAACTACCTTTTTATTGGTCTGTGATAGCTCCAGCTTTTCTCAAGCATTCCTATATACATATACGTAACCATATGAACCCTCTTTTCTGATTATGAATATAGATATATCTTACCAGATAACATGATATTACACAGCTTCGATTTTCAAATAGCCGATAATATCCTCAAAATCAATCTGCATCGTGTCATAAAACGTTCCCTTATAATATAAAGCAAAATGGTTTCTTTCCTTCCCCCGTACTGTAACAATGCAGCACTTTGGTAATACAAATGCCGTTTTATTCGTATATGTAAGCTTATCCTCATGCGCAATACCAAAATAATTCAATGCCTCTATCACCTTGGAAAAGGAGCATTGCCATGCCTTTGCCTGCATAAAAGCTATGACCTCTTCCACAGGCAGTCCTGTAAGCATAGCGATACAGCATTGTCCACAATATCCTGTTTTGGAATACGTAACCCTTTCTATATGGTCAATTTTGCGTATAGGATTTTCTATTGTATAGGGACTGTCATGATTGATTCGTGTTAGCTCAGGTATTATTTCAAAGGAAACATTTATGTCGCGGTCACAGGTAATGCTATGTGCGACAGCCTTTGAAACAGGAATCACATAAAAGCCGCTCCCTTTTGGAATCAGCCTGCATTCAAACATAGCTTCCTCCAGCATAACCCTTACAGGAATAACTCCTTTTTTATTGCATTTCTCATATACATTGAAAGGAATTCTGATAAAATAACGATTTCCCTGTCTGTATATACGCTCCGCGAATGCATATTCCATCCCTTATCTACCTCCTGCTCTGGCTGAATCAGTCTTCACATCCGGCTTGTCTCACAGCCTGCCTGAAATTTACTGAAGTATATCAGATTCGACGGGCATGCAAATCATAATTGACCTGCCAGCTGCCATCATCCTGTACCATAACATCCTGCCAGTGAAAGCTTTGATCCGCAATTTCAACAAACACCCATTTTCTTCTTTCATCCTCTGTATTGGTAAGGACGATTTTATTATCAACCTTGTTGGCTTCAAACCGCATTATTTTCCCCGTATAGCCATAGGCGATATCCCAGGCATTGGTAGCCGGATTATAGATACGAAGCGTAGTTCCATATTCATAACCAGGTAATAGAATTACATCTTGAATAGCCATTCCATCTAAAATCCAGGAGAAATGCCATTCCCCTTTCAGCACCTTTAATGTTTTACAGTCGATATACTCAATGCTCCAGCTTCCAATCAGCTTTTCAAAGTAATTAGCCTCCGAAGGTAAAGCGCTATTTTTTCCATCACATGTCAATCTATTAAAAAAATTATGCACGAAGCGTCCTCCTCTCATAAAACAGTAATTTCAGCATAGGTGTCCACGATTTCCCTACGCATTATACAAATACAGCTGCTGCGTATCACTGACTATCCAGTAACGGCTGATACATCATCATGGCATGATTCTCAGCTACCATAATTTCCTCCAGCAGCGTTCCTTCCTCAGACAGTGTGAGCCGATAGAGCTGGTTATGTCGGCTGTAGCCACCCCACCATTCCCTGCGTATTTCATGATTACGCTCAATGACTTCATAATGCACCTTTAACGGATTAAGCATTCTCCATTCTCCGTGCAAATATGTTTCTCCCACATGCAGACATAGCTGAAAGGGCTGCTCACTCGGATTGTAGATCATCAAATCGCCATAGGGATAAAAGCAGGTAGCACCGCTTCCAAAGGGCTGTGTCCGGTTAGCGTCCGGAAACACATCATAACCGTGGCGATGCCGTTCGACAATCTCCAGCGGTGTATGCAGCGTGATCCAGAACAATAGATTTGACAACTGACACAAGCCTCCGCCAATGCCGTATACAATCGTACCATCCTTCAGCATCATACCCTTTTTATATCCTTTTGCCGCTGACGGCTTCCCTATTATTTTCCAATAGCTCAATGTCTCCTTAGGATTTATGATTACCTTGTCCAGCTGCTTCACTGCCAGACGCAGATTCACTACTTTATTTTCCTGATATACTTCTTCCTCTTTTGTAAGATTCCGTTTCAGCAGACTCTTATGGGAAAAACAGACAATGGGATACGTTTCCTTTTCACATTTCAAGGCAAACGTTCTGTCAGAGGTATACCAGGATATATATCTGCGCCATGTATAATACCAGCCTCCCAGCATCAGGCGAAAATCTGAACGTTTTTTTGTACGCAGATCATTTTTTTCATTTATCATAACCGTACTCCTTTTCCTATAGACGATGATGCTTCCTTGAATTCAAATGGCTGCTGTTATTTAAGCACCGTCATGATACAGGCACGAAATAAACCAAGGAATGCGATACCACAAAGCGTCCCTGTAAGCAACCTCCTGCAATTTGTCGATGGCCGTATTTCTGCCGCCTGCAGGCCCCAGTCCGCAAGCATTAGCAGCAGGAAGCCTCCATAAATGTACAAGGGTAATGTTATGGAACAAACCCACATGAAAATACCGATGGCATAACCGAGGTATACCCCGCAGCATCTGGCACAGACCGGACACTGGTAGCCATGCACAAAAAAGCTGCGCTCCACCTTTTGATGGCAGGAATGAGAAAACAGATGCATCAAAAAAAGCCAAATTCGCTGTGCCTTCATCGGTTAAATCTGGCACCGCAGTCATTACATATACAGATGGTTCTTCGCCGTTCCCCATCAGCACAGCACAATCCGCAAAGCATACCGATCGGGCCAAAACAAATTGCCCCCAGAATGCCGCTTGGCAAATCATAGCTTTCATTACTGCGTTCTTCAATAATTCTCAGATTTCTACTACCGCATTTGGGACAGCAGACATTATCATATTCTTGATGATACATATGGTTACCTCCTGATGAGACACACTCATTCTCTGTTACTGATAAAACTAATGTAAACCTGCACAATCCTGTATGTTTTTGAATTGCACTCATGATATTCATATGATAACAGTTATTTGTTTTCTGAAGGAAAGTGCTGATGGAAATCAAAGGCTCTGTAGCACCGGTGAAATATCCGTTCAGCTAAAACTGCTTTTTAAATATACAGGAAGCAGAGCTCTTTTGCTTTCATACCGAAATCGCCAGTACCGAATATTTTTCGCTATCGCGCAACATCCGCTATCTAACCGCTATACATAAGTACCTTCTGCTTCCATTGTATAGGATAATGGACAAAAAGAAAAGAGGAAAGTTCATTCCTCCATCTTGGTGGATAGTTTATGATACTGTCTGTCAACTGAATACAGTAAGATTGGAGCTATGCTATATCAGAGGCAATATATCCGCTAGATTCCCTGTCTAAGCAAAATAGGAAAACGGCAGATACAGAAGACCTTTCAGCAATTATCATGTCCTATCGTAACCTTGTCATAGATAAGAAAATCGTTTATATATAGCAAAATAGCAAAAATCATACCCCAAGCTATTAACGGCTAAGGGATTTGCATACATACTGCAAAAATAAGCATATTCTGTAGTTCTCTCATAAGCCCTTAGGCAGCTATGGTTTCCTTCTGACTCCATCTTTGAACCGAGGAAACACGCTGTCCGTTTTTCTCATCCGTAGTCGCAATCAGTGTCGCATCCGCAACCTTGCTCAGATTGGATATCTTATCTGTAGGCGTTACGATGATTGCCTGAAAGCCAAGTGATTTCAACAGATAGATGCACTCCTCTATACGCTCATTATCCATCTTGTCAAAGGCCTCATCGAAAATTGCCAGCTGCAATCCGTCATTTCCTGCATCATATACACTGAATAAAGAAACAAGCACAGCGACATAAAACGGAGTCTGTGTTTCTCCGCCGGAGCTGGAGCCAATCGTTGCACGCAGCGAATTTCCATTATCCAGAATATCAAACTTCAGATATGTGGTGAAGCGTGAAAGCATCTGTACCTCTTTTTGCAGCTCCTGATATTTCTTCGGATCCTCCATGGAAGAAAGAGAGGAAATTTTATCAAACAATTCATGAATGAGCTCTTCATTTTCCTCATATACCTTTGTATTTAACAGATTGTGACCGTTTAGCTCCTTATTGGTAATCAGATTGTAATACTCCCGGTAATCCTCATTACAGGTACATACGAACTCATAGCTGGAGCGTCCGAATTTATGCTTTCTGATGGAACGGTTCAGGCGGTCAATCTGTGTCCGTACATTTTCAATCTTACTGTTAATGGCACTGAAGAAGTTATTCTGAAAGCATTCATAGGCCTTCTGCTCAGCAAGCGCACATTTATCAATATATGCCTCTACTACATTTTCAGAATGCTTTTCATACTCCCGCTCATAATCATCGCACATAAAATTTGGATTCAACGCAATGCGGAAGGTATCGTTGTAATGTGTTTTTTTCGTAATCAGTTCCACCTTGGACAGTTCCATATGATTATTCAACTCACGCAGTGCTTCCTCCAGCTGCTTCTGCTTTCTGCGTATGGCATCCACTGCCGTGACGGCCGCAATCGAATTCGGTATGCCATTTTCCGGTTTCTTTGCTTCCTGAAGACGCTGCTGTAGCTCCTGTATGCGGGAATTGCATAGCTTCATGTCGTCCTCCAGCCTGTGGCGGCGGCTTCCCTGCTCCACCTGCAGCATGTAAAGCTCATTCTTCTTTTTCTTTGCTTCCTCAATCTTTTGATCCAGCACCAGCAGCTCCTGCAAGGATTCCGGTGTCTGCGCAGCACGCAGCTCTTTAATTTTGTGCTCCAGTGCTTCCACATCCTTTGCCTTGTGTAAGCCGTCCTTTAACTGACGGATGAAGTCATCACTGATGATCTGCTGCAGGTGCACGGCCTGTAATATCTGTGTGATTGCTTCCAGCTTTTTGCATGACGCTGCACTTTTCTGAATCTGCAGTATCGTTTCCTGCAGCTGCTTTTCAATGGAATCCGAGCCGATGAATGGTACCTGATACAATGCCGGATTCATATGGGATACCGCATATCCGCTGTACAGCATACAATCACTGGTAATGCTTACCGGATAGCTTCGCAATGTGTCTTCTTCCTCACAGCAGACAACCCTGCCCAGCAGATACTCCACATAGGGCGCTACATCCTTTCGCTCAACATGAACACAGTCATACAGCGTTTTCGCATCCGGGCGTTTTCCTGGCTTTGCTTTGGCGATATCCACAATGGAATAGGTATGTATGTTTTTTTCTTCTTTGATCGCACGATAAATACGGTAGGCATCCATAAAATACTCTGCTTCCACCACCAGATTCAGCTTCTGGTTATGGATATAGCCTTCAATTGCATTTCTCCAGCTTTCATCCTCAATACGGAACAAATCCGCAAGTATGCATACCTCCACAGGTCTGCCAACCTGCTGTGCCAGCCGCTTTGTTAACTCCTGCTTTAATAGAAGAAGCTTTTGGGGATAGGTCTTTCTTCCTGCCTCCAGCTCCTGCCGACTTGCGCGAAGTGCGGCAAGCTCCTCCCTCTTTTCCTGCAGCGTATTGTGCAGACTTCCGCGAACAGAGGCTATCTGCTCCTCAATTTCCTGCATTTGTGTTTGCAGCTCAAGATAGGCTTCCAGATCAAAAGCTGACAGCTGCTGTGCCGCATGGATGGATTTTCTTACGGCCAGCTTCTTGGCGGATAAATCAAAGGCTTCCAGCTGTAATGCCTCATAATCTTCGATTTCCTCCAGCTGCTCCAGCTGTTCTTCCAGAACTTCCCCCTTCCGTATCAGCTGCTGCTGAACAGCCGCCGTATCCGTTTTCAAAAGATTTTGCTGCTCCACATAATGCTGTATCTTTTGCTCCAGAATATCTGCTTCATTATCCTTACGGGCATCCCGCAGTTCTTCCATATCCTTCTCAACAAGCTTTCGCTGCTCCTCGGTTTCCTTTGATTGCTGCATCAGCTTCTGATATCCCCTGGTATAGGCTTCATACTGTGCAGCTGCTTCCTTATGCTCCAAAACCATACCGTGATATTTTGCAGCCTCCTGCTCGATACGCAGCGTATCCAAACGCTCCTGTTCCCTGCAAATATCCGTATACTGCTCATGAATTAGGGATAGCTGTTCCTTTTTTTGCCGAACGGTTTCCAGTTGTTCCTTCATCTGCCGGTAATCCTTAATTTCCTCCTGCATTTCCTCCAGGTTCAGGTCTTCCTCCTCCTGACAGACATTCTTTACAATAAATTCCGAGATATTCATCATCGGAGTATAGGCTACTGCCATCTTGAATACATCAAAGAAACGCTGATCCTTTATCAGCATCCGCTGACGGAAATAGTTTTTATAATCCAGATGTGTCGTAAACATACGGCAGCTGCGATCCTGAAAGCTGTCCAGCAGCTTTCTCATACGCCGGATATCAAACACGGTTCCCCCATCCATAAAGCAATGCTCGGGAATCGGCTGATTCATCATGTAATAGCGGTGCTCCAGCTCTCCTCGCGTTGGCCCGCTAACATCAAACACGATACCAAAGCAATATACATTCTGCTTTTCATCCTCAAATTCCATACACAAATGCGAGCTGAACATTCCTTTATCGCGTTTAAAGGTACCATCTTTATATTTTCCTTTTAAATAACCCATCAGATCCCTGGTGGTTTTATCATTTGCTGACTTATTGAAAATGGAATTATCCGTACGCCCCAGTATTACCAGCTGCATGGCGTCAATTAAGGCAGACTTCCCCTCTCCGGTTTTCCCGCTCAGAAAGACGATATCCTCAAAGCTCAGAATCGTTTTCTCGTAATACAGCCAGTTGATCAGCAGCATCCGCTTCAGCTTCATCGTCTTCCTCTCCTTCCTCATTTCGTATCTTCATCAGTATTTCCTCCACCCGCTTTGGTGTCAGAACACAGGTGATATAAGGTAACACCCAGATCAGGTCTTCCTCTCCCTGTGCATATTTCTGAATAATATTCAGTCTCTGCAAAGATTGCAATGCCGCATGCACCTGCTGCATAGGCGGTCTGGCATTTACCATGGCAAATACATCCACCAAAAGCCGCAACAGCTCATTGACTGAAATACGAATCGTCAATGATGCATCCAGCTCCAGCATTTTCTCTTCATAATAATTGCGAAGTATGAGCAGCAGCTGTGTTTCCAGCTTTGTCAAACGGTAACGGCAAGCGCAGTCCTCACGTTCATTGACAAGATAAATCATTCCCATATAGGAAGATCGTTCCTTATATAGCAGCCATCCCGCAAAGCGCAGATATTCTTCAAAGCAGTCCCAGTGATCATTGATAAATACATAATCTGCATTTCGCTCCTTCTTTTCAAACTGCTTGATTTTCGCATACTGATAGATACAATTTTCTGCGAGAAGTATATTCACGATCCGGGCAAATTCCTCCCGATCCTTCAAATCCAGTTGTTCTACTTTCATTTTGTTTCCTTCCTTTTAATCAACAGATTGGGATATTGAAAATTCCCCTCTGTAATGCCCTCCTCATGATTGGGCAGCAGCGTCGCATGTACATCCATCTTCCGATCACGTCCATACACATAGACCAGAATGGAGCGGATATAGTCATCCATATCTCTGACACCGATATCCTTCAGCTTACCGTAAGCTTCTCCCTTCAGCTTTTCCGCATAATAGGCGGAGATGCTTTCTCTGGTAAAACGGGAATAGCGGTCAAAGCCAATGCGTTTTTCAAGCTCCTCCTGATTCTGCGTCCCCTCCTCAAAGGCAAAGGTCATGACCTCGCGCTCATCCCTGCGCGTGCGCCGATGAAAGGTATACACCTCATCACGTTCCATATAACGCGTCTGCTGAGCATTGATTGTTTCACTAACGAGATCACACATTTTCTGCGGTTCTTCTTTCATATGATGCAGCAGCTCCACAAGCTTTCCCTTTAATCCCTGATCACTATTGCACAGATACATGATTTTCTGTTTTGCGAGACGACGGTAGCCTGCATCGCTGTCTACCAGCTGTGTTGTCAGGGTTTCCACAATGTAGAGATCGTTATACATGGAATACAGCATATCCTCTATATGCTTTCTGGCTGTATCCCGACTGGATACACGGTAATGACTAACAGCACTGTCAACGATTTTCTCTTTCAGAGCTTCTTCCTGTAGCAGGGCTTCCAATATGGTTGCGACAGGATTCTTGAATCGCTTCAGGCTATCCTCGACAAGTGTGGGAAACACATAACCCTCTACAATATCCCCATAGTATACATCAAAAAAATCATGATAAATTCTGGTGGATGCCTTTTTCACCTGAATTGCATAATAGTCCCGTATTCTTGCATTCGTCTGTTCCAGTGTCAGAATCAGCTCCTTGAAATCCGCATAGGCATTACGGATATGCTGGTAGCTATCCTCTATTTTCACAGGGTCTTCCATATCCTTCAGGGAAGCATGAATACGAATCAGATAACCAATCTGTTCTCGTTCCTTGATAATATCATTCACAAAGGAAATAAACACACGGCTATGATATGGCAGGGATACCATTTTTTTCATTGTGTCCATATGCAGATCAACATGAATCCACGTATGCTTTTCAAACAGCCGCAATAGAAACTGTATATCGCGTCCATACACATCCTTTTCCTGACGAAGCTCTTTTTCTATATCACTGTATTCTGCTTCCTCCCGGAAGTCGATTTCATATTTTCGATCCTGTACATAATCCTCCAGTAAATCCTGAAGCAGGGCGCGCTCCATGCTCATGGTCTGATTACGGTAAATACACGTATGAATCTGCAGAAGCAGATCAACATAAATATCCCGGTTCTTCGATACCAGTATGGTAAAGAAGGAGGGATCCATTTTTTCAAATAAGGACATGTCAGCCCACCTCCAAAAACATTCGTCCTTTTATTTTACTATAAGAGAGGTAAAATATCCATGACTTTAGAAGCATGAGATAAAATAAAAACAGTGTCATTCTGTTTTACACGTATGAAAAAGAAGCCGGCAATGGCAAGCTCTGTAATCGTTGCTGATACAGAAATAAAGGCTATTCACATTGAGATATCTACTGAAGCATATCATCAGAGGAAATATCGACTGCATGCATAGAAAAGAGGTTACTTTATACAGACGCTTATCACTTCAGAATACAGGTATAGCATATAAGACATAAAAAATGTAAAAGAGGAAGGAATCGAATGTGTTTCTTTCTCACTTTCAGGCACGCGACGAGATATGAAATACAAAAGGATTGATAAACCTTGTATATAAATTCACAATTCACATATACCCGAATGTCGAGATAAAACCATACATCTCTGAAGCCTTCCTTTTTCAGATAAAGCAATTTTACACGTAGGCATTCTTTTCTATATGCAAGCGCCTTACAGGTTTATTTATGCGGTAATAGATGCAAAGCACGCCTTTATCACCATAGTTCCATAACAAAACATGGAACAGTAACGGAAGTGAACCTCTTTTGCTTGGTTATCCAAGTTTTGGATTCATTTCATACCCTTGTCCCATGTTTTTTAAATTTATGATATGTCCTATTCTACCGATTTCAAAGATTCCACCATCGGTATTTTTTTCAGCTTGCGATACATCACAAGATTCACAATAATGGCAAATACCATTGTAATCGCTACAGAATACAGGAAGGACAGCTTTTCAATATTCCGTCCAAACATCACCGTATCCAGTTCTGCCAGCGACATAATCAGGGAATGCAAACCAATTCCCAGCAGCAGTCCGGCAAGTGCCCCTATCAGTGTGAGAAATATGTTTTCCCTATATACATAAGCGCTCACCTCTTTGTCATAAAAGCCCAGTACCTTGATGGTCGCAATTTCCCGAAGCCGCTCAGAGATATTCACGTTTGTCAGATTATAAAGAACAACAAATGCAAGCAAGCCCGCCGAGATAATCAAAACCACAACGATAAAGGAAAGCGATGATATCGTATCCTGGAATGATGCTGCAATTCCCGAATAGAAGGATACAGAATCAATGGTATCCTTTTTCATAAAGGCATTGCCAAGTGCCTGTTCACTCTTTTCCGTACTATCCTTTAAGATTGCAAACATACCGGTACTTTGCGGGGTTTTGTGATATACACTCTTATAATAAGACGGTGTCATATACAAAATATGTCCTACATAATTTTCTGTGATAGCAGCAATCTTCACATTCTTTTTCACGCCGTCACCATTATCCACAGCGAACGTATCGCCCACCTTCAGATTTTTATCCTTTGCGATTTTCTCTGTGATAATCGCACCATCATTGTTTAAGGTAATCGTATCACCGGCGCCTCGTTCACGCAGGGATACATAGGTGCTGAATGCTTCGATATCCTGCGGCACATACAAATCAATTCCCTTATCCTCGCCCTCATCCGCATAGAAGCCGTGATATACAGCCATGGATGTAGCTGATTTCACACGGGAATCCTTTTGCAGCTCCTTGAGGTCATCCTCCTTCTGACTCAGTGTATCCTCACTTTTATATGACATGGTCACATCGAATTTAAAGATATCGCCATACTGCTTCGTGGCGATTTCACCAATAGAATCCTGGATACCGAACCCGGCAACAAGCAAAGCACTGCAGCCGCTGATTCCAATTACCGTCATAAAGAAGCGCTTTTTATAACGGAAGATATTCCGAGCTGTTACCTTGTGTATGAAGTTAAATCGTTTCCATATAAATGGTATTCGCTCCAGTAAAATTTTCTTTCCGTTTTTCGGAGCCTTCGGACGCATCAGCAGGGCCGGTGTTTCCACGAGCTCCTTATAGCATGCCGCAATAGCTGCCGCCACGGTAATCAGAGAAGCCAGACCAATCGCAAGAGATGCAAGCCCTATATCCGGCTGCAGCTGAACACTTGGCAGCGTATACATAATCCCCCATGCATTGAATATCACCGTTGGAAATACAATCATACCGATGACAGCACCAAAGCCTCCGCCAATGATACTGGCAATAGCCGCATAGGCCACAAACTTCATCGCAATATCTGGCTTGGAATAGCCAAGTGCCTTCAGCGTACCGATTTCCTGACGCTCCTCATCCACCATCCGCGTCATGGTAGTCAGACATACCAGCGCCGCAACCAAGAAGAAAAACAACGGGAACACCTTCGCAATCGCGCCCATACGGTCTGCGGCACTTCCATAATCCATATAGGAATAATGCGAGTGGCGATCCAGCACATACCATTTTGGTGTTTCCATACTCTTGATATCTTCTTCTGCACGATCCAGCTTTTCCTTTGCCTCCTGCAGCTTGGCCGCGCCATCCTTTTCCTGCTTTTCCAGCTCCAGCTTCCCAACAGCAATCTCCTTTTGTCCGCTGGTAATCTTACTCTGAGCTGCTTCACTTTCTTTTTCCGCTGTAACTCTGGCAGATGCAAGCTGCTGCTTCCCTGTTTCAATCTGCTGCTGGGCTGTATTGATTTGTGCTTCCAATGCAGTCAGCTGTGTTTGTCCCATATTCACCATTTCCTGCATGGTTGAAATCTGTGTTTCCAGCATATGCAGGGTAGGCTCTGCCACCTGACGGGATGCCTCCAACGTCGTTTTCTTTTCCTGGAGCAGCTGTTTCTCCAGTTCTGTAAGACCCGGCTCCTGCAGCTGTGCATCCACCTTGGCAATTTCCGCATCCAGAGAAGAAAGCTGTTCCTTTGCCTGAGCAATCTGCTTTTGCAGCTGCGGCAGATTTTCCTCCAGCTTTTTCTGCTGCGTGTCCAGATAGCTTTTTGCGCTGTTGTATTGTGCTTTCAACTGCACCAGGGTCTGCTCACTTTGCTGCAGCTCTGCTTCCTTTTCCTGTATCGTTCGCTGTGCACTGCTTTTTTCAGCGTTTAATGTTGCCTGTCCAACCAACAGCTCATCTCTTGCATTTTCCAGCTTTTGTTTGGCATTTTTTATTTCTGTTTCATATTTCGTCTTATTCTTTTCATATTCCTTACGACCTGCCTCCACCTTGGCGAGTGCTTCCTTCCTAATATCATCAAAGCGTGCCTGTGCCCGTTCCTCCCCTAAGGATGTGATGGCTGTCTTTTTGGGGTCAATGATATCAAAATATGCATCCGCATAGGAATTCGTTTTTTTGGCATTATCGATTGTGACATAAACCTCTGTAAAATATGAGGATTTAAAATTTGTATCCGGAATAACCGCATAATTATCAATACTGCCGCTGCCAATGGAGGAGCTTCCCTTCTCATAGGAAAGATAATACGGCATAGTTACTTCACCGACGATTTTATAGGTGGTGCGTTTCAGGCTTTTACTGAGCTTTTCATCCGTTCCGCTCGTAAAGCTGATGGTTTCACCGATTCTGGAATCTGTCCCCTTGATATTCGTATACTCAATTACACATTCATCCTCATGCTGCGGAAGCCGCCCCTTGATCAGACGCATTTGATTGATATAATTCTTATCAGATGCTTTTGCGTGCATGGGATAGGATAACAGCTTGTATACACGCTGCTGGTTATTATGCGTATTCAGCACATCCATGCTGTAGCTGCCATAGACACCCGCTACACCATCCACAGCCTTTATTGCGGATACATCCTCCTTTGTCATACCGATGGTGGACATAATCTTCAAATCCATGAAATTATAGTCATCGAAATAGGTATCCGCAGTATTTTTCATTACCGGCACACTATCACGTACCCCGGCAAAGAAAGCAACACCGATGCCGACGATGGCAAAGATGGAAAAGAAGCGTCCGAAGGATTTGCGAATTTCGCGCAGAGTATCTTTCAGAAGAGCTTTCTTTTTCATGTCAGTATTCAATCCTTTCCACAGGCAAAGGATGTTCATTGATGGTGATGCTGTCAATTTTTCCATTGCGCACCTTAATAACCTTATCCCCCATCGCAGTAAGCGCCAGATTGTGTGTGATTACAACCACACTGACGCCACGCTGGCGGCAGGTATCCTGTAAAAGCTTCAAAATCTGTTTGCCGGTATTGTAGTCAAGCGCACCCGTTGGCTCATCACACAGCAGCAGCTTGGGATTTTTAGCAAGTGCACGCGCAATCGCCACACGCTGCTGTTCCCCTCCGGAAAGCTGTGCCGGAAAATTGGAGGCGCGCTCCTTCAAGCCAACTGCTTCAATAGTTTCATCGATATCCAGCGGGTGCTTACAAATCTGAGTTGCCAGTTCGACGTTTTCCTTAACAGTCAGATTTTGTACGAGATTATAAAACTGAAATACAAAGCCGATATCATAGCGCCGATAGGTTGTGAGCTGCTTTGCATTGAATTTGCTTATTTCGGTTCCATCCACAAAGATATTTCCGCTGGTTGAGGAATCCATCCCGCCCAGTATATTTAAAATAGTACTCTTTCCTGCACCGCTGGCTCCGGCAATCACAACAAATTCCCCTTTATCTATCGTGAAATCCACACCGGCGAGAGCCTGTATTTCCACTTCCCCCATTTTGTATATTTTTTTCACGTTCTGAAATTCAATATAAGCGCTCATACCGGTTCCTTCTTTCTTCTTTTCTATATTATACTAGAAATATTTATGAGAAAACAGCCATTTTCAGTAAATCAAAGCTTTTCTTTTTTCTTTGATTTGCGTTTACCA
>OAVH01000472.1_pt1 | contig 29508 bp, 29 predicted proteins | sample 1495281 | NCBI WGS metagenome assembly OAVH01 (sample SAMEA2580082, study PRJEB22360) | human gut metagenome | biome: human gut; feature: human-associated habitat; material: faeces | place: Denmark | collected 2008/2010
CGCCCAGCCTTAAGAACGCCTATGAGGATGAACTGATTCCCATGTTCCAGGAGCAGTATCCGGGCGTGACAGTGAAGGGTACCTATGACAGCTCAGGCAAGCTTCAGACACAGATTGAGGAAGGACTGGAGGCGGATGTGTTTATGTCGGCTGCGGCAAAGCAGATGACAGCCCTGGACGAGGAGGGCATGATTGAATCTGACACCATCACCAGCCTGCTGGAGAACAAGATTGTGCTCATTGTTCCAACAGGCAGCAGCACGGGCATAGAGAAGTTTGAGGACATTGAGAAGGCAGAGACCATTGCTCTCGGGGATCCTGCCAGCGTACCGGCAGGACAGTATGCAGAGGAAGCCCTTACCAGCCTGGGAATCTGGGATAAGATACAGGACAAGGTAAGCTTTGGAACCAACGTGACAGAGGTGCTTAACCAGGTGGCCGCATCCAGCGCTGACGCGGGTATCGTATACGCTACCGATGCAGCCAGCATGGCGGACAAGGTGGAAGTGGTGGCAGAGGCTCCGGAGGGAAGCCTTGCCAAGAAGGTCATTTATCCTGTGGCGGTGGTGAAGAACACGGCTCACCCGGGGGAAGCAAAGAACTTTGTGGAATTCCTTAAGACGGATGAAGCCATGAAGGTATTTGAAGAATACGGATTTACAAAAGGCGAGTAAGGAAAAAGGGAGGAACCATCCATGGACTGGTCACCGATACTGATATCTATGAAGACAGCCAGCCTGTCGATTTTCATTACGTTTTTTCTGGGAATCTTTGCGGCGTGGGCTGTGGTGAGCATGAAAAATGAAACATGGAAGCTGATTTGGGACGGCGTGCTTACGCTGCCCCTTGTCCTTCCCCCTACGGTGGCCGGTTTTTTCCTTCTCTATATGTTTGGGGTCAAACGGCCGGTAGGACAGTTTTTTATTGAATATTTCAGTGTTAAAATCGCATTTTCATGGACAGCTACGGTGATTGCAGCCGTGGTCATGTCCTTTCCTTTAATGTACCGCTCTGCCAGGGGCGCATTTGAACAGGTGGACCAGAACCTGGTGGCGGCAGCCAGGACCCTGGGCATGAGCGAGTGGGGCATCTTCTGGAAGGTGCTCATGACCGGAGGCCTGCCGGGGGTTGTCAGCGGAGGCGTCCTGGCATTTGCAAGGGGACTGGGAGAATTTGGGGCCACTGCCATGATTGCGGGAAACATAGCAGGCAAAACAAGGACCCTTCCCATGGCGGTCTATTCAGAGGTGGCCGCAGGCAATATGGATACGGCGTACCGCTATGTGGCGGTTATTGTGGTCATCGCATTCCTGTCCATTATATTGATGAACTGGGCAGCATTAAGGCCCGTGAACCGGAAGGGATGAAAGGGGAACAGCCGTGAACTCAGAATACAATCTTCATTTGGAAGTTGATATAAGAAAGAAATTAAAGGATTTCAGCCTGGACATCAGCTTTGAGGCCGGACGGGGATGCCTGGGCATACTGGGGCCGTCGGGCTGCGGCAAAAGCATGACCTTAAAATCCATAGCCGGCATCATCCGCCCGGACCAGGGCAGGATTGCCCTGCGCTATGCCCAGGGAGAGGCGGCCGGGGGCCGTGTTCTCTATGACTCTGCCCTCAAGATTAATGAGAAGCCCCAGGTAAGGCGTGTGGGCTATCTGTTCCAGAACTATGCCCTGTTTCCGGGCATGACCGTGGAGCAGAACATCATGGTTGGATTAAAGGGGGGACGGGGAAATGTGGGGCTTAGAAGGCGCCGGCCCATGTCCGGGGAAGCCAGGCAGCAGAAGGTGTCCGAGATGGTGGAGCGGTTCCGGCTCCAGGGGTTGGAAAAGCGATTCCCGGGCCAGCTGTCGGGAGGACAGCAGCAGAGAGTGGCCCTGGCCAGGAGCCTGGCCTATGAGCCTGAGGCGCTGCTGTTAGACGAGCCGTTTTCAGCCATGGACACATACCTGAGGGAAGGGCTGCGCCTGGAGCTGGCGGACGCCCTTAAGGATTATGACGGTGTGACCATTATGGTGACCCATGACAGGGATGAGGCCTACCAGCTCTGCGACAATCTGCTGCTCATGGACCGGGGATGCGTGCTGGCGGCCGGAAGGACACGGGACATCTTCCAGAACCCGGTTACATGCCGGGCAGCCAGGCTTACAGGATGTAAGAACATATCCAGGATTGAACGGCTGGGGGAACGCAGAATACGGGCCGTGGACTGGGATGGGCTGGAGCTGGCCACGGACCGTCCCGTGGGCGACGCCATAACAGGCGTGGGCATCAGGGCCCATGATTTTGAACCCCTGTCGGAGAGCAGTGCCAGGGCTTATATGGAGCGGGAAGACGCAAATCTTATAAAAGTATGCGCTCCATGTATTTCCGAAATGCCGTTTGAGTGGTATATTACTTTACAGAACGGTTTGTGGTGGAAGAAGGAGAAGGATATCCACACCCACGATACGGCGGGAGTGGTTCCCCGGTGGCTCAGGGTAGAGCCCTCCGCCCTTTTGCTCCTGACAGGTGAACTTTAGGGGCGCGTACCAGACTGTTAATATACCAGGAAAGGCGGAACAGACTTATGAAGACAGGGGCTGTCATTATCGCAGCAGGCCACAAGAGCACAATCAGCCGTTTTCAGCCCATGCTTCCCGTGGGGGACAGCACGGTTATACGAAGAATCATCATCACACTGAAACGGGCGGGAATCGATCCGGTGGTAGGCGGACGAGGTGGAAAAACATATTGCCGGACTTCGGGTCATCTGCCTGCGCAACCAGGATTATGAGCAGACTCAGATGTATTACAGCATCTGTATGGGGTTAAATTATATAGAGGATTTATGCGACCGGGTATTTGTCCTGCCTGCCAAATTCCCTATGTTCCTTCCTGATACCATACAGCGGATGATGGGTTCCCGGGCCATGGCCGCCTGTCCTGTGTATGACGGGAAACGGGGCCATCCGGTTCTGGTGTCCAAGGCAGCCATTCCGTCTCTTTTGATCTATCACGGTGAAAGAGGACTCAGAGGGGCCCTGCGCCAGCCGGAAATCAATGGGCATCTGGAAGAGATTCCGGTGGAGGATGAGGGGATTATCATGGCCGTGGAATCGGACGAGGACTGCGCCCTGGGCAGCCTGGGCAGGGAAAAGCTGGCCGTATATCCCCAGGTACAGCTGACATTGGAGCGCAATGAAGGGTTTTTCGGACCCCAGGCAGCCCAGTTCCTGTCTCTGATCGACCACACAGGCTCCATGCAGACAGCCTGCAGGCAGATGCATATGTCCTATACCAAAGGATGGAAGATTTTAAAAGAGGCGGAGCGGCAGCTGGGCTACCCGCTGCTGATTACACAGTCAGGAGGGGCGGAGGGAGGATTTTCACAGCTTACGCCCAAGTCTAAGGATTTTCTGGACCGCTACCTGCGGATGGAAAGGGAACTGCGCATGGAGGGGGAACGGCTTTACAAAAAATATTTTACCGGGGAGGAAGAGACGGAGTCATGAAAACATTATTTACAGAGTTAAGACAATTACTGGAACAGGGGGAGGAAGCTGTCCTGGTGACTATCATTGCCAGTTCCGGCTCCACTCCCAGGGGAACCGGATCCCGGATGCTGGTAAGGAAGGACGGGTCCATAGAAGGAACCGTGGGCGGGGGCGCCGTGGAGTACCAGGCAATACAGGCAGCCCTTAAGGCCATGGAGGACAAGGCTTCTTTTGCCAAAGGATTCACACTTACCAGGAACCAGGTGGCGGATATCGGAATGGTGTGCGGAGGAAATGTGGTGGTATATTTCCAGTACATCCGTCCCGGCGACCAGGTGCTGACCGGTTTCTGCGGCCAGGTCCTGGACGCCCTCTCAAAGGATGAGGACAGCTGGCTTATACTGGATATCACCGACGAGACATGCTGGCAGATGGGCCTTTACAGCCCCAGTCTGGGGCTGTCCGGTATTAAGGGGCTGGGACAGCTGTTAGAGGGGGAACTTTTCGGCAGCAATGCCCTTCAGAAGGAAGTGGATGGACGAACGTTTTATATCGAGCCCCTGGTACAGGCCGGGACTGTCTATATATTCGGAGGCGGTCATGTGGCCCAGGAGCTGGTTCCGGTGCTGGCCCATGTGGGATTCCGCTGCGTGGTTATGGATGACAGGGAGGCGTTTGCCAATCCCCAGGTGTTTTTGCAGGCAGAGAGAACCGTGGTGGGGGATATGGAACATATCAGCGATTATGTGGATATCCGTCCCAGAGACTATGTGTGCGTCATGACCAGAGGGCACCAGTTTGATTATTACGTGCAGAAGCAGGCCATGGCTCTGCATCCTTATTACATCGGAATCATGGGAAGCAGGAACAAGATACGGGTGGTGACGGATAAGCTGCTGGCGGACGGCTTCTCCCTGGAGGAAATCCAAAAGTGCCATATGCCTATCGGTACGGACATAGGAGCAGAGACTCCGGCGGAAATTGCCATCAGCATAGCAGGGGAACTGATCGCCCGCAGAGCTGAAAGGATGGGTAAAAAGAAATAAATACAAAAATTTTTAGGCAATCTAAAATATTTTGCATTCATGCACAAAAAACAAATGGGTGTTCACCAAAAGATTAGATATAATGCGGATTGCGCAACCGGTCTGCCTGACATATAATGAATCTATCACAGTGATGGAAAACATTTTGAAAGGAAGGAATCAGTTATGGCAGTCATCGGAGTTATATTAGTGTTTGGTATCCTGAGTTTTGATTTGTATGGTGTGATCAGGAATAACATCCAGAAATAAGGACAGGGTAAGGATGGAATAAGGCCCGGGCAGGCCGAAGTAAGGCCGGAGTAAGGCCGGAGCAAGGCCGGAGCAAGGCCGGGCAGGATAAAATCCAGCAGAGATAGAACAGCAGGAATAGAAAGCAGGAATAGAACAGCAGCCGGAAGCAGGGGATTCCCCTTGTTTCCGGCTGTTTTTGAATGATGATTTTTGGATGTAAGTTTTGAATGGAAGGGAAAATCATCTTTCCCAATCCAATGTTTTATGATAAAATAGTCAAAGTATCAAAATAAGGGTTTGCATTAACTGTAAAAATGGAGAAATTGCCATGAGGGCTTATTTTTACCAGTGCGGCATATGGACCGGAACAGACAGCCTGTGGCATGGCCTGGGGCTTAATGGACGGATAAAGCAGGCACGGTCCGGGAAAGGACCGGGCCCTTTTGTGGTATCTCTTGCAGGAGCGGGCGGCAAGACATCCACTATCCGCAGACTGGCCTGGGAGGCTGTGGGACGGGGACTTAAGGTCCTGGTGGTTACCACGACCCATATGGCCCGCCCCGGTGCGTTCGGAGTATTTGACGGCAATGCAGAAGAAATCAGGACCGTTCTGGAACGCCGCAGCCTGGCGGTAGCCGGAAGGCCGGCAGAGAAGGGGAAAATTACATTTACAGGCTGGGGATTATATAAAGAAGGCTGTTCCCTGGCGGATTTGGTGCTGGTGGAGGCCGACGGCTCCAGACGCCTGCCTTTGAAGGTGCCGAGGGCCGGAGAGCCGGTGATACCGGACAATACAGATATGATTTTATGTCTCAATGGCCTGACATCCCTTGGAAAGCGGGCTGAGGAATGCTGCCTGAGGATTGAGGAGGCCGGGGCTCTGATGAAACGATATGGCCGGAAGATGTATGAGGATAGCCGGGAGCAGCGGGGCAGCGGGACAGATGCATTGGAGCTGAACGCAAAGCATAAGACAGACTGGATCATACAAAAAGAAGATATGATGACACTGATGAAGCATGGATATCTGCTGCCTCTGCGGGCAGCCCATCCGGGAACCGAGGTCCTGCCTGTATTCAACCAGGCCGACACCCCGCAGGAAGCAGCGCTGGCCGGAGAAATGCTGGATTGCATGGGAGAGACATCAGGGATTGCATGCGGACATCTTGACAAGGACGGCTCCGCCCGGTTATTTTAAAGGATGGTTAAGGGGAATGAGGATTTCATTTATCTATATGGCTTCCGGATTTGGAAGCCGTTTTGGCTCTAATAAGCTGCTGGTACCCTTTAAAGGAAAAGAACTTTACCGCCATGGTCTTGACTGCATCTGCCAGGCAGCAGGGGAGCTGGAGAAAGAGGGGCACCAGACAGAGGTTCTGGTGGTCAGCCAGTATGAGGCGATTTTAAAGCAGGCTGAGAGCCGGGGACTTCTGGCAGTTCCCAACAGATTCAGCGGTGAGGGAATCACCGCCTCTCTCAGATTAGGGACTTCATCGGCCTCTCCTGAAACAGAGGCCCTTCTGTTTTCAGTGGCCGACCAGCCATATATGAGTACGCCCACCCTGAAAGAATTCATACATGGTTTCCGGCTGTCAGGGAAGGGCATGGGCTGTGTGTGCCATCAGGGAAGGCGGGGGAATCCCGCTGTTTTCAGCAGCTTTTACAGGAAAGAACTTATGGCACTTCGCGGCGACAGGGGAGGAAGCGTAATCATGAAGGCGCACCCCGGGGATGTGTGGACCATGGAGGTGCCGGAGGAAGAACTTAAGGACATTGACCGAACAGAGGATTTGGGCGCGGTATAGACATTGCCGGCAGCATTTTCCAGGTATATTTGGTGCGGCCGGGTCAAAACAGACAGAATGTATGGAAATGTGGTGGGAGTATGAAACAGTCGGATAATCAAATGGACAAACAATCGGACAATCAGAAGAAAAACGATTTTTCCAGGGGCAGTGTGGTGGGAAATATCATGAAGCTGGCGGTTCCCATGACCCTGGCGCAGCTCATCAATGTGCTGTATAATATTGTGGACCGCATTTATATAGGAATGATACCGGAGAACGCCACCCTTTCCCTCACCGGGCTGGGTCTCTGCCTGCCCATCATATCCATTGTGATTGCCTTTGCCAACCTTTTCGGCATGGGCGGCGCTCCCTTGTGCTCTATTGAAAGGGGAAGGGGAAATGAGAAAGAGGCGGAGGCCATCATGGGCAATTCCTTTGTGATGATGGTGGCAGTGGGAATCCTGCTGACGGTCCTGGGCCTGATGTTCAAGCGGCCCATGCTGTATCTCTTTGGCGCCAGCGACGCCACCATACCCTACGCAGACGCTTATGTGACGATCTATCTCATGGGCAATATCTTTGTCATGACAGGCCTGGGCATGAACAGCTTTATCAATTCCCAGGGCTTTGGGACCGTGGGTATGATGACCGTGCTTTTGGGGGCGGTCACCAATATTGTACTGGATCCTGTTTTTATCTTTGTTTTCCACATGGGGGTAAGGGGCGCTGCCCTGGCCACCATTCTTTCACAGATGCTGTCGGCCCTATGGATTCTGGCCTTCCTCACAGGCAGGCGCACCATACTGAAGCTGCGGCCTTCGGCCATGAAGCTGGACGCCGGCCGGCTGCTTCGCATCGTGGGCCTGGGAATGTCCGGATTTACCATGTCCATCACAAACAGTCTTGTACAGATCATGTATAATTCCATGCTCCAGAAATTCGGCGGCGACCTCTATGTGGGAATCATGACCGTAATCAACTCGGTCAGGGAGGTTATTTCCATGCCGGTAAACGGCCTGACCAACAGTGCCCAGCCTGTGCTGGGGTATAACTACGGAGCCAGGGAGTATAAAAGGGTACAGAAGGCCATTGTATTCATGTCCGTGGTCTGTATCCTGTATACAGTTGTGGCATGGGGATTCGTGGACTGGTTTCCGGCGTTCTTTATCCGCATCTTCAACCGGGAGGGAGACATGGTGGAGGCGGGAATTCCGGCTATACGCATGTATTTCTTTGGATTTTTCATGATGTCCCTTCAGTTTGCGGGCCAGTCCGTGTTCGTGGGACTGGGAAAATCCAGAAACGCGGTATTTTTTTCCATTTTCCGCAAGGTTATCATTGTCATACCCCTTATCATCATACTGCCCACTGTATTCGGAATGGGAACCCAGGGCATACTGATGGCAGAGCCCATATCCAACTTTATCGGAGGCGCCGCCTGCTTCGGGACCATGCTGCTCACTGTGTGGCCTGAGCTGAAACGAGGCGGAGAAAAGAACCACAGCTAAAGGAGAAAGAACCAATGAAAAGACCATGTATGAAGGCCGCGGTTATACTGGGGGCGGCAGCGTTCCTGTTTACATCCGGGTTTGCCAGGGCAGAGGACCATGCTGCGGGGACAGCAGGTTACCTCAAATCAGCCACCTATTATTCCGATGACTGGGTCATCAATTTCTGGAACAGCGAGAGTGGCAATATGGACCAGGAGCTGGCCCGCATTGCCCAGGACGGCTTTAACAATATTATCCTGGTGGTGCCCTGGAGGGAATTCCAGCCCGGCATGACCCCCTGTACATACAACCAATATGCCTGGGACAAGCTGGACCGTGTTATGGATGCAGCTGCCGCCCAGGGACTGAGTGTGATGCTGAGGGTGGGATATACCTGGGATTACTGCGGGGGCGGCAATGTGATGGACCGGTACCAGGGGCTGATGCAGGAGGGGACAGAGCGGTCTGCCTGGCTGGAATATGTGGGCCGTCTGTACCAGGCGGCATCCTCCCATGAGAATTTCTGCGGAGGGTTCCTGACATGGGAGGACTTCTGGAACTTTACGGATTCCAGCGCGTCCCTGGGAAACGGGGTAAAGGGGCGCAGCATGGCCAAAGCCTTCGGATATGTGGATTACGCCATGGAAAATTATGAGCTGGAGGAATTGGAGGAAATGTACGGCCATGAGCTGGCCAGTTATGACGACCTGTATTTTCCGGCCAGGGATTCCCAGGCCAGAAGTGTATTTTATGGGTTTTACGACCAGTTTTTAAATGAACTTCTGGCTGACAGCCAGACGGTGTTTCCCGGTCTGTCCATGGAAGTGCGCCTGGATGTGGACCCGGTGGAGCACAAGGACGGAAGCCAGGAGGGCTTTATGCATTCCTCCACCTTCCCCAGCGGCAGCGCCGCCTATACCAGCGCAATGTACGGCATTCCCATGGGCTTTATGAATGAGCATGAGCGCGTGACGGCAGCGGAAGCACTGGAAAAGATTCCCGTGTTCCTGAACCGGCTTCATGTGTACAGCGGAGGCAAGCCTGTGTATCTGGACCAGTTCCTGTTTACGGACAATACAGTTGGATACGAGCACAATGCCCAGCTGCGGGATGATGAGAAATCATTGTACCTGGATGGCGTTGCTCCCATTCTTAAAAATTCCACCATGGGGTACGGCATCTGGACCTACCGGGATTATGGGGATAATAAGCTGTTCAATGCCCAGTTTGCACTCGGTATGGACGGATGGCGTTTTTCCGGAGGAAGCTACATTGCGGAGGATGAGACCGGAAAATCCGCAATGATTCCGTCGGGCGGAAATATATACCAGAACCTGGGCGGCCGGATGACCGGCAACACAGGCAAGGATACCTATGTGAAGCTGAGGACAGGGGCAGAGGAAAAATGCAGGCTGACCATACGCATGGGATCCCAGACAAGGACCGTGGACGTGAAGGAGGAGCGGAAGGTAGAGCTTAAATTCAGCAACTGCCAGCCTTCTGATGTTACCATCAGCGTAAGCGGCGGCAAAGGCGCCTATGTGGACGATATCCAGGTATATACCTTTGTGACCAGAGGAGAGCTTTATAACATGGACGGCAGTGAAGGAAAATGCATTGAAGCCCTGCGGCTTATGAATCAAAAATTATAATCCGTACATACTATCCTTGTCATTTGGTAAACATGAAGACCAGGAGAAGGAGGTAAGGACTATGACCAAGCTGGAATGTAGTGTAAAGAACTGCCTGCACAACGCTGACAACTGCTGCTGTAAGGCGGCCATTGCGGTGGATGGCAACAAGGCTAAGACGGCGGAGCAGACCTGCTGTGCAAGCTTTGACGAGAACAAGGGAGGCAAGTTCACCAACCTGTTCAAGACCCCTGAGACAAGGCTGGAGATTGCCTGCGACGCAGTAAAATGTGTCTACAATGAGGAGCACCGCTGCAGCGCTGAGCGCATTGATATAAGCGGTGACGGTGCCTGCGAGTGCACGGAGACCAGGTGCAGTACCTTTAAGGCCAGATAGATTCAGAATCAGGACAGGATGGGCGGGGACGTCTTACGGGGAACCGGAAGGCGTCCCCGCCCTTTTGCCGAAGACTGTAGAAGGGGTTATAAAGGTTTAGAAGAAAAGCATTATAAGAAATCATAAGAAAAGTTTTAAAATTAGAGTTGACAAATACGATCAAATGTAGTAAATTAATATAAGTTGTGAGAACGACTGACAGGAAAGCAGGTATCCGCCTCACCCTGGCACGAACATGTGACCCGGGTTCATAGATGAAACGATGTGCTGTATTATTTCAGGGAGTTTCCGTGTGAGATAGGGCAGCAGATGGTTTTATATGAGGAAGTGGATAGCCAGGCTGTCCGCTTTATTTTTTGCCCTACAGGGAAAGAACGGGGCATGCCGATTCCAGAACAACATGACTTATTTGGAGGTGTACGACTATTAGCGAATTAATGATTAACGAGCAAATCAGAGACAAGGAAGTACGGCTGATTGGCGAGGACGGGGAGCAGTTAGGCATCGTGCCGGGAAAAGAGGCACTGAGGATGGCTCAGGAAGCAGAGCTTGACCTGGTGAAGATTGCACCTACGGCAAAGCCGCCGGTATGTAAGATTATCGACTATGGCAAGTACCGTTATGAACTGGCACGCAAGGAAAAAGAAGCCAAGAAGAAACAGAAGGTAATCGAGATAAAGGAAGTTCGTTTGTCACCCAACATTGACACCAACGACTTGAACACCAAGGTGGGAGCTGCCAGAAAGTTTTTGGAGAAGGGCGACAAAGTGAAGGTGACACTTCGTTTCCGCGGTCGTGAGATGGCCCATATGTTCAAGTCCAAATACATCCTGGATGATTTCGCTGAGAGTTTAAAGGATATCGCAGTTATAGATAAACCCTCCAAAGTTGAAGGAAGAAGCATGGTTATGTTTTTAACTGCAAAACGTTAAAATAGAAAGTTTTAAGGAGGAAATTTACAATGCCAAAGTTAAAAACCAGCAGAGCAGCAGCAAAGCGCTTTAAAAAGACAGGAACCGGTAAGTTAGTCCGCAATAAAGCTTACAAGTCTCACATCTTAACTAAGAAATCCACTAAGAGGAAGAGAAATCTTAGAAAAGATATCGTTACCGATGCTACCAACTCAAAGGTAATGAAGAAGATTTTACCATATCTGTAAGTTTGAATTGTAGAAGGAGGAATTACCGATGGCAAGAATAAAAGGCGGTTTAAATGCAAAGAAGAAACACAATAGAGTCTTAAAGATGGCTAAGGGCTACAGAGGCGCCCGTTCCAAGCAGTACAGGATTGCAAAGCAGTCTGTAATGCGTGCCCTGACCAGCTCCTATGCAGGCAGAAAAGAGAGAAAGAGACAGTTCAGACAGCTGTGGATTGCACGTATCAACGCTGCAGCACGCATCAACGGCCTGTCCTACAGCAAGTTCATGTACGGCTTAAAGTTAGCTGAGGTTGACTTAAACCGTAAGGTTCTGTCTGAAATGGCTATCAATGACGCAGAGGGATTTGCAAAGTTAGCTGAACTGGCTAAGTCCAAGATTGCTTAACTTAGAATTGATATAGGATTACAAGAGGGTATTGCAGGACAAGCTGCAGTGCCCTCTTTTTTGAAACGGACTTTTCGCGGCTGTTTCAAAAAAGGGAGGAGAATGAGTTGAAGAAAGCGCTGATATACGGGATTCTGGCATCCTTTTTCTTTGCGTTTACCTTTATCCTGAACAGAAGCATGAATCTGGCCGGAGGATACTGGATGTGGGCGGCCAGCCTCAGGTATCTGTTTACATTTCCCATATTGTGGATTATGCTGGCAGGGAGCCCCTCGGCGGGCAGGGTGTGGAGCGCCGTAAAAGAGGCGCCTGTCTCATGGCTGGTATGGAGTACGGTGGGTTTCGGACTGTTTTACGCACCTCTTACCTTCGGATCCGTGTTGGGGGAATCCTGGCTGGCAGCGGCTACCTGGCAGCTGGCCCAAGGGGGTGGGGGGGGGGTCATGCCGTGGCAGCTGACCATAGTGGCTGGCGTGCTTTTGACGCCGTTATTTGGAAAAAGAATACCAATCCGGAACCTGGGGTGGTCTGTTCTCGTACTGGCAGGCGTATTTATGATGCAGGTGCCTCATCTGAAGCGGATGGAGGTGAGGACTGTGCTCTTTACGCTGGCACCCATACTGGTGGCGGCATTTTCCTATCCCCTGGGAAACCGCAAAATGATGGCGCTTTGTCCGGCAGGCATGACCACCCTGGAACGGGTTTACGGCATGACACTGTGCAGCATGCCCTTTTGGATTTTCATGTCTGGCTGGGCCTGGGTAAAAGCTGGGCCGGGGACAGGTATTCCAGTCCCTGTGCGTGGCTCTGTTTTCAGGTGTTATTGCAACGATCCTGTTCTTTAAGGCCACGGACCTGGTAAAAGAGAATCCGCGCCATCTGGCAGTGATAGAGGCTACCCAGTGCGGTGAGGTGGTATTTACCCTGCTGGGAGGAATCCTGCTGCTAAAGGACAGAGTTCCGGAGCCGGCGGGACTGGCCGGAATTGCGGTGATTGTGGCCGGCATGGTGGGAAACAGTCTGTCCGCGGGGAAACAGTGCGGTGAAAGCGCGGTATACCCGGCGGATTCCCGGCAGTAAATAAGGGAAAAAGCATCCTCCAAGCGTTATAATAACCAAAGGAGGTTGTGGGCAATGATTAAGGATGCATATGTACAATACCAGTCGCGGAAAGCGGCAAAGGACCTGTTTGATGCAATGGAACTGCTGCCGGGGCGGGTGAAGATGGAGCGGGATGTCCACTATATTGACGATAAGACAGCAGCTATGAATCTGCATCTGGTCCTGATGATGGCGGCCCTGGAGGACGGGTTATGGCAGTGAGGCTGTTCATGGAAAGGCAGACCACAGGAAAGTAAGGGAGAAAAAGAGGGACAATGAAGAAGGCGGATAATAAAGATGAGAAACTGAATATGAATCTTTCATGGAAAATACTGGATGAGACAACTGTAATTAAGGATTCATGGATTGATATGCGCGCCAGCACCTGCCAGCTGCCAGGCGGCATGGTCATTGCCCCCTTTTATGTCAATCATCTGCCGGATTTTGCGGTGGTAGTGGCGGTAACGCCGGAGCACAGGGTGATAATGGTGCGCCAGTACCGCCACGGTGTGGAGAAGGTGCTTCTGGAGCTTCCGGCGGGATGCATCGAGGCAGGAGAGGATCCAAAGGACGGTGCTGCCAGAGAACTGCTGGAGGAAACCGGATACAAGGCAGGGAGTCTGGAATTCCTCTTCAAAATCGCCCCGAATGCCAGCAACTGCACCAGCTATGCCCAGTGCTACCTGGCCAGGAATGTATTCCCGGCCGCACCCCAGAATCTGGATGAGACAGAGGCCTTGGAGGTAGTGGAGTTGGAGGGGGAGGAAGTGAAGCGTTTGCTGAGGGAAGGCGGGGTAGAACAGGCCGTACATGTGGCGGCGCTGTACAGGGCGGCTGAGCTGGGAGCATTAGGTTAAATGGGATGACTGTAAACCGTATGGGTGATGCTATGAACAAAAAATGAAACTTTGATTTGATACAGGCGGGCGCCGGATGTGGCCAGGCCCGCCTTTCCATACCTTTAATGCTCTCCTGTTTTATAATCATCTCTTGCCCAGTTGGGAGCATTGATAGGGCCTGCCTTGGCGTTTCCGTTTTTGGCAGCCCCCTGGATTTCGGGAACCTGGGCCTGCTCATTTTTGGGATGGTTCATTTTGTGGTGGTTCTCGGTTCCGTGATTATCAGCGTCGTAAGGGCTGGGCCTTCTCATTCCTGCTTTTGCCATGGTGATACCTCCTGTCCATAGTAGTTTTTGTATGATTGGCGGAAAATATTCAGGAGAAGGTTCCTTTCCGATTTTGCATTTGGTTTTTCCGCCAAATCCACATATTGCCAGCTGTGAATTTGCCTGCGTACCCGATACAGAAACATTAAAAAAACAGTACTGAAACATTACAGATAACGTTGAAAACAACGAAAAAACGTTACTGTCATTATGGCATAGTTAAGGAATCGTTAATAATTATTATTTTGCATTCCCTCCCAATATATGGTACACTGAGTCCTGTATCATATATTGTTTTTACGGGAGTGATTGCGGCGATGCTGGAGATATCAGGAATTTATAAGTCCTATCACAGACAGAATATTTTAGCGGGAGCGGACCTGACAGTGGCTCCGGGAGAATGTGTGGGCATTGTGGGGTATAACGGCTGCGGCAAGACGACTCTTTTGTCCATTCTGGCAGGTGCCCAGAAAGCGGACCGGGGCAGTATCTTATATAATGGCAGGGAGGCGTCGGGCCATCCGCGGGTATTTGCGGAGGAGGCGGCTTATGTGCCCCAGGAGAATCCTCTTATGGAGGAACTGACAGTAAGGGACAACCTGCTATTGTGGTACAGGGGAAGCAGAAAGCAGATGGAATCGGATTTAAAGGACGGAGCAGCTTCCATGCTGGGTGTGGACTGCATGCTGGATCGTACAGCGGGAAAGCTTTCCGGCGGGATGAAGAAGCGGCTCAGCATAGCATGCGCCCTGTCCAACCATGCTCCTGTTCTTATTATGGATGAGCCGGGGGCTGCCCTGGATTTGGAGTGTAAGGAAATTATCCGGAATTATCTCAGGGAATATATGGCTTCGGGCGGGGCTGTTATACTGACGTCCCATGAGCTGGCGGAGCTGGCCTTGTGTACCAGGATGTGCATACTAAAAGGCGGAGTTTTAAGGGAAATCGAATGTGGACTGTCGGCAAAAGAGCTGATTAGCCAATTTCGATAGATTCATAACAAAAGGACAGCCGCAGCAGCATTTAAGGCGGCGGAAGGATCCTTTTACAAGGGAGGAGAGAGAAATATGAAATGTACCAAGTGTGGAGCAGAGCAGGAAGCAGATGTGAAATTCTGTACCCAGTGCGGGGCTCCGATGGAACATGAGGATCAGACACCGGAAAACAACGGCCCGGAGCCGGCAGACAAGGAACCGGCGTCCGGCGCGGAGGCAGTAAAGTCGGAAGAACCGGCATCCGGTGCGGAGGCAGTAAAAGCAGAGGAACCGGCGGCCAAAGCAGAGACAGTAAAAGCAGAGGAACCGGCGGACGAAGCAGAGGCAGTAAAAGCAGAGGAACCGGCGGCTGAAGCAGAGAATGTAAAAACAGAGGAACCGGCTCCGGCAGCAGTGACTGTGCCGGAAGAGCCCCAGCCAAATAAGAAGTTTATCAAGATATTGGCTGCGGTCATCGCCTTTGCCGCTGTTATTGCCGTTGCAGCGCTGGCCTATGTGAAGATGACCACAAAGGATCCAAAGCAGGTGGTCATTGACGCTTTTGAAAATGTATTCCCGGAAGGACAGGTTTACCCTTCTGAGGAGCTGTTCGGCCTGAAGGACTTTGCTGAGACAGTGAAGACAGCAGACAGCCAGGGCGGCCTGACACTTAAGATGGACAGCTGCTCGGATGCGACAGTCAATGCTTATGCAGGAAGCGGCCTGCGCTTTGAGGCAAAGGACGACAAGACCAACGGCAGGAGCTTCTTCAACATGGGAGTTATCTACAGCGGAATGGACCTTGCCAATCTGAACGCATATTACGGGGATGATACCCTGATGCTTGCGGTTCCGGAGCTGTCCGCCAAGGTGTTTACCGTGGACCTGGGAGAAGGACTGGCAGACCGTATTAAGAATTCGCCTACCGTGGGACCTCTGCTGGAGCAGAACGGCGTGGATGTAGAAGGCATGGCTGTTTATTTCACAGAGCTGATGGACGAGGCTGAAAAAGCACAGACAGAAGGCAGACAGCCCTTTGATGTAGAGGCGCTGATTAACCGTTATAAAGAAGGATGCAAGGCCCAGGAGAATTTCAAGGCTGCCCTGACAGTTGAAAAGGCCGCTAAGGGAACCTACACCATAGACGGCGCCCAGGTAAGCTGCAAGGGATATAATGTGACTGTCAGCAAGGATTCCATGATTGAATTCCTTCGCCAGTCTTCTGATTTCTTCCTTCAGGACGAGACCCTGAAAGCAGATTTTATGCGTCAGCTGGAGACCACCGTTAAGATGAGCGAGCTTATGGGAGGAACCATGTCAGGGACCGGAACCATGTCCGCGGAGGAGATGCAGCAGCAGTCCTACGAGGAGGCAAAGAAAATGGTGGACCAGATGATAGAATATCTGGACAAGGCGCTGACTGATGTAAACATGACGGTTTATGTGGATAAGAAGGGACGCCTGGCAGCAGTGGAAGGCTCCACCAATCTCTATGTTGAGGATACAGATGTTTCTGAAGAGGGATATATTGCACTGACCTTTAGCTGCCAGCTTCAGGGCGGCGCCTATCTGACTCAGAATGCCCTGGCCAGCATTACGTTGGAGGATGCCACGGATACGGTGAGCATTGATATGGTGAAGCAGGGAAGCTACGATAAAAGCGTGCTGACCAGCGACCTTTCCCTGGATTTGACTGTTCCCGGTGATGAGACCTATAACTTTACATACACCAGTACATATGATTCCAAGGACGGAAGCTACCACCTGTCAGGCGAGGTAGGAGGAAATGGCTCACAGCTTGTGAAGATTTCCGCTGAAGGCGCAGTGGACCAGCTGGAAAAGGGAAAATCCGTCCATGTGAACATTGATTCTCTGGAGACATCCATTATGGATGATTCCGTGAATGTGGTTCTCAGCGGTGAATACTACTATCAGCCGCTGGAAGGCGAAATCAGTCCTTTAGAGGGCGAGACCATGGATGTGCTGTCTGCCACGGAAGAGGATTGGACCAATGTAGGGATGGAAATGCTGTTTGGCGTCATGGGATTAGGCAGCCAGATGGGAGTATCCATGTATTAATAAGATAAAAGGAATGGGAAGATATGTCTGCACGTCTGGTTTATCTCAGGCTTGAGTTGAAACGAGCATGTAAAAAGCTTCCCCACATCTTTGCAGGGGCAATCGTGCTGTTACTTTTAGCGGGTACGATTGCCCTTTTGTCAGCCAGGATGCTGTATGGGGAAACATCGGCGGGGAGGATTACCGTAGGGGTAGTGCTTCCTGAAGGAGATGCTGTGGCGAAGAAGGCACTGGCCATGGTCAGTTCGCTGGAAAGCGTCAAGAGCATCTGCGATTTTGAATATATGAATAAAGAAGAATGCCTGGATAAGCTGAAAGCAGGAAAACTGTACGCAGTGATGGAGGTGCCGGAGGGATTTGTGCAGGATATTATGAATGGAACCAATACCCCGGTGAAAATTCTGCTGCCAAAAGGAGCGGGTCTGGAAAGCCGCATTTTCAAAGAACTGACTGATGCAGGCGCCTCTACTCTGGGAGCCAGCCAGGCGGGAATCTACGCGGGGGACGAACTGCTGTACCTTTACGGCATGGCGGATTCGGTGAGCAGCCTGGAGGCGGACCTGAACCGGATTTATATGGGTTACAGCCTGCCGCGCATGGATTACTTTAAGAATGTAAGAGTCAGTGCCACAGGGGACGTGGATACGATTCACTTTTACGGCATCAGCACAGCTGTACTGTTTCTGCTTCTCTGTGCCATTCCCGTATCAGCCTATCTTGCCTCCGGCTCTGCGTCCATGAAGGGCCAGCTGGCCCTTATAGGAGTGGGGAAGGGGACTCTGGTTGCAGCCAGGATTTTAGGGGTGGGGATGCTGTTTCTGTCGGTGGCCCTGTGTACGGCTCTGGGAGCGTCTTTTGCGGGGCTGATAGAATTCAGCCTGCCCGGGCTGGCAGCCCTGGTGATGGTCTGCCTGGGGGCCGCGTCCCTGGTGGTGTTCCTCTACCAGGCGGCCGGAAGCCTGATGGGCGGTGTCATGCTGCTGTTTCTGGCGGTGACTGCCATGCACTTTTTGTCCGGGGGATTTCTTCCCCTGGTATTCCTGCCCACCACCTTCCGGGCTGCAGCGCCGTTTCTGCCCACCTATGTGCTGATGGAGGGGATGAAGTTGGTGGTCACATCTTCTTTTAGCCTGGCAGTATTTATAAAGCTGGCAGTCCTGGCCATGGCCGGGTTTCTGCTCAGCGTGGGAGCGGAGGTGGTCAGGGAATGAAGCGGGTCGCTATGTGGTTTTTTCTGTCATGCAAGCGATATATGAGAAAATGGTCCTTTCTTTTCATCCTCCTGCTCCTTCCTGCCGGGGTGCTGGCAGCCGGCCAGGCCCAGAAAAAGGGAAGCCAGGACATAAGTATAGCCATCAGTGTGGAAGAGAGCGGGGAGAACTCCCTGGGTGATGCCCTGGCGGACAGCCTTGTGAACCGGCCGAGAGGAGAGGATGCGGGAATGTTCCGTTTCTATCTGTGCCGTGACGAGGAAGAGGTAAAGGCAGAAGTGGCGTCCCGGCGGGCGGAATGCGGTTATGTGATATATGCCGGACTGGAGGAGAAACTGGATACCAAATCCTATAAGCGTTCTATCGGCGTATATTCGGCTCCGTCCACCGTGGCTTCGGCTCTCTCCACGGAGACTGTGTTTGCAGCCCTTATGAAGATATACGATGGGAAATTGCTGGCAGATTATGTGGCTGAAAATGAACTGTTTGACCATCTGGGAGCACCAGGCGGCGAAGCCAGAGAGGAAGCAGCCGTACAGGCAAAGGAGCTTTACACAAAATGGCTGGAGAGTGGTTCCACCTTCCGGTTTGAATACCAGTTTCAGGGCAGGGATGGAGAGGAAATAGATGTTGCCAGCAGCCGGACAGATGTCTTTCCGGTCAGGGGCCTGGTGGCTGTTTACGTGTTCATTACCGGGCTATATGGAGCTGTGGTCATGTGCGGCGATGAGGAGAGGGGATTATTTCTTCCTCTTTCATACGGATACAGGATACCCTGCCGCGTGGCTTCCATGGCGGCTCCTGCCGTCATGGTCAGCATATCAGGGCTTCTGGCCTTGTGGGCGGGCGGCGTGATGACATCCTTTCCAAGAGAGGCTGCGGCCATGGCCGGTTACTGCTGTGTTGTCATAGCATCGGCCTGGATTCTGCGCCTGGTGTGCCGCAGGCCCCAGGTTCTCTGCTGCATCATACCCTTCCTGGTTATCGGAAGCCTTGTGTTCTGTCCTGTTTTTGTGGATGCAGGGAGGTTCTTTCCGGGACTGGACCAGGTGGGGAGGCTGTTTCCTCCCTGGTATTATCTGCAGATGTTCAGGTGATTTGATCATTAGATATAGTAACATTTTTACTGCGGTTCAAAACAAACCGGAGCTGAAATCCTCTAACACAGATTTCAGCTCCGGTTTTAATTTCTAGTATCAGTCTTTTGTAAAGTACATGGAGATTCCCTGCCCGCCGCCAATGCACATGCTTACCATGGCGTCCTTTTTATCGGTCCGCTGCAGTTCATAAAGTACCTTCACGGCCAGGATAACACCGGTTGCTCCGATGGGATGGCCGATGGAGATTCCTCCGCCGTAAATATTTACTTTTTCGGGGTCCAGTCCCAGGTCGCGCCGTACGGCAAAGGCCTGGCTTGCAAAAGCCTCGTTGATTTCAAACATATCAATGGCCTTAAGGTCCAATCCCAGTTTCGCTGCCAGCTTTTCACTGGAGAGCTTGGGAGCGTATCCCATGACGGCTCCGTCGTTGCCGGCAACCGTGCAGCCCTTAATGGTAAGGAGAGGCTTGACGCCCAGGGCGTCTGCCTTTTCCCTGGACATGACAACCACAGCGGCAGCGCCGTCGTTCAGACTGGAGGAATTGCCCGCAGTCACGGTTCCGTCCTTCACAAAACATGGTTTTAAGCGCTCCAGCTTTTCTATGGTCTGGCTGGCTCTGGGGCCTTCGTCAGTGTCAAAGACAGTGATGTTTCCTTTTCTGTCCTTTAATTCCACCGGGAGGATTTCGTCTTTGAACTTACCGGCTTCGATGGCTGCCGCTGCCCTCAGGTGGCTTTCCAGGGCATACTGGTCCTGCTCCTGGCGGGTCACATTGTATTTTTCTGCTACATTTTCAGCTGTCACGCCATTGTGGTAGGGGCCTAAGGGCCAGGTCAATATATCAATGACGCCGTCCTCAAACACCTTGTGTCCCATCCTGGCACCCCAGCGGGCGTCCTTCACATAGTAGGGAAGCTGGGAAATGTTCTCGGTGCCCGCAGCAACCACCACGTCTGCAAACCCTGTCTGTATCTCCATCACTGCGTCGGCAATGGCCTGAAGGCCTGAGCCGCACTGGCGGTTGACGGAATAGGCGCATGTTGTTTCGGGAAGTCCGGCTTTCAGGCTGACGGCTCTGGCTACAAAACCGCATTCCGCAATCTGGCCCACCTGGCCCACAATAGTCTCATCTACATCAGAGGGCTCTATACCGGCACGCTTCACGGCCTCTTTTACAACCATGGCGCCCATATCAATGGCGGAAATATCCTTGAGGCTTCCGCCGAAAGAGCCGACGGGAAGCCGGACTCCGCTGACAATTACTACTTCTTTTAAATTCTCCATATCCGTATCCTCCTCATTTTATATCATTAAAGAATCATACCGCCGCCCACGTTGATTACTTCGCCTGTAATGTAGTTTGCCTCGTCAGAAGCCAGGAAAGCAACCATATTGGCTACGTCCGCAGGGCTGCCGGCCCTTCCCATAGGTATCTTGCTTATCATGGTATCCCACACCTTTTCAGGTACGCCGCGGGTCATGTCCGTGTCGATAAAACCAGGGCAGATGGCATTGCAGGTGACGCCCTTTCTTGCCAGCTCGCGGCATGCTGTCTTGGTGAGGCCCACCACGCCGGCTTTGGAGGCGGCATAATTGGCCTGTCCGATATTCCCCAGCCAGCTGGCGGAGGAGATGTTGATGATGGCGCCGCTTCCCTTTTCCCTCATAATCTGGGCAGCATACTGGACGCAGTAGAATGTGCCGGTCAGGTTAACCGCAATGACCTGATCCCACTGCTCCACAGTCATCTTGTGCAGCATGGCGTCGCGGTTGATTCCGGCGTTGTTGACAATAACATCCAATGTGCCGAAAGACTCCACGGTAAAGTCCATCATTGCCTTTACCTCGTCCTGCTTGGCGATATTGACGGCAAAGGCCTTGGCTGTGCCGCCGGAAGCGTTGATTTCCTCAGCAGTTGCAGAGGCTGTTTCCATTGACATGTCGGCTACGATGACCTTGGCGCCTTCTGCTGCCAGTTTAAGGCAATCCCTTTGCCGAGGCCGCGGCCGGCACCTGTTACAATTGCGGTTTTGTTTTCGAGTCTCATGATTAATCCTCCTTAATGTGAATATGTTATTGGAACTGTTCAGGACGGAGTCTCATCCTGACCGTCCCGAACTGCTGCGTATTAATTAGAAAATATATACTTTCTAAGTCCGAAGGGAGCACCCTCCATGAAAATGGCTGTATCCATCTCCTTCAGATCAGGGCTGATCAGGGGAGTGAATTCCATCAGGTCCAGGACCTGGGTCTGGATATCAATTCCGGGGGCGATTTCGGTCAGGGTCAGTCCCTCCGGACGAAGCTCAAATACGGCCCGTTCCGTTACATAGTGCATTTTCTGGCCCTTTTCTCTGGCGATTCTGCCGTTATAGGAAACCTGCTTAATCCGGCTGACAAATTTAATTAAAGAACCCTCCTGGTTGATATGAAGCCTTCCTCCTTCAAAGGAGCAGTCCAGTCCTTTGGCGGTAAAAGAGGAGCAGAAGACCACGTGCTTGGCATTGGTGGTAATATCAATAAAACCGCCTGCTCCCGTGGGCTTTGGCCCTAAACGGGTGGCATTGACATTTCCCTCGGCGTCCACCTCGCCTGCACCCATGTAGGTGACATCCACACCGGGTCCGTTATAATAGTCAAACTGGTCGTCGTGCCGGACCAGGGCAAACTGGTTCCTGGCAATTCCAAAGTCGATACCGCCCATGGGAATGCCACCGTAGATACCGGATTCCACGGTTATGGTCACATCCTCCGACATCCCCTCCTCTGTGATAATGGGGCCGACGACATCATTGGGAATCCCGGTTCCCACATTCAGCACATCGTCGGGCGCCAGCTCCATCAATGCCCTGCGCCCGATAACCTTGCGCAGCGAGATGGGGAGGACGTCGTCGGATGATACAGGCGCCTTGGTATCTCCGCAGTAGGCAGGGTCCATATAGAAACTGTGGGTCTGCCTGTGGTCCTCTTCGGGATTGGGACAGATGACAACCGCATCAATGAATACCCCTGGCACAATCACGCGTTTGCAGTGGAGGGAACCGGCCCTGACTTTATACTTTGCCTGGGCCAGCACCTTTCCGCCGAATTTTTTGCATGCCATGACGGCGGAGAACACTTCCAGCTGCATGGCCTCCTCGTCTGTGGTCAGATTGCCGTATTCATCCACATAGGTTCCCCGGATGATGCAGTAATCCAGAGGGATGGGTTTATAGCGCATATATTCCTCGCCGCCGATGGTAACCACCTCATTGATATCGGGAGCGCTCATGGTGATTTCGTTCATTTTGCCTCCGTCAATCCTGGGGTCGATGAAGGTGCCCAGGCCCACCTTGGTGATTTTTCCGGGCTCGCCTCCGGCCATGCTGCGGTATAACTGGGCAAACTGGCCCTGGGGAATGCAGTAGGCCAGAATCTTGTTGTCGGCAATCAGCTGCATCATTCTGGGCTGCAGTCCCCAGTGGCCCCCGATGATTCTGGAGAGCATGGTCTCATGGGCAAAATGCTGGATACCTCGGTCTCGGTCGCTCTGCCCGCAGGAATGGACCAGAGTCAGTCCTCTGGGACTTCCTGTCTCTAAAAAGCGCTGTTCAATGGCTTTGAGAATGGTTTCGGCTGCCGACACCAGGGTCATGCCGATGGTTGCCACGGTTGCGTTGTCGGCAATCATGGCAGCGGCTTCTTCGCCGGTGATAAAAACTGGTTTTCTCATTTTTGTGTAACCTCCTTACTGTTCTGGCTGCATGAAAAGTTTCCGTATGGCTGATTTATTTACTTTGTTATTGGGCGTGAGAGGGAGCTCGTTCAGGAAAAGAATGCGGGAAGGAATCATGTATTTGGCAATCCTGCATTTCAGCAAATCCTGTATCTGCTGTTCCGTCAGAATGCTTTCAGGAGACAGCTTCACCGCGGCCACAGGCACTTCGCCGTAGATATCGTGGGGAATCCCCACCACAGCCGCCTCATCAATCCCGTCCAGCCTGTACAGCTCATTTTCAACATCAAAGCTCCATATTTTTTCTCCGCCCCGGTTTATCATGTCCTTTTTCCGGTCCACGATAAACAGATACCCCTCCCCGTTAAAATATCCCAGATCTCCGGTACGGAGCCAGCCGTCTCCGTCCAGCTCCCCGGTTCCCTTTTGATAATACCGGTCCAGGAGAACTGTCCCCCTGACTGCGATTTCCCCTACCTGGCCTGTCTGCATCTGTGAACCTGAGTCATCCAGTATACAAAAGCAGGTGCCGGGAATGGGAAGGCCCGAGGAACCAATGTAACTGCTGATGGAAGCATCGCCCGGAAAGATGGTGGCAGGCGAACATGTCTCGGTCAGCCCGTATACAGTGTGAAATACGGCGCAGGGCAGCCAGCGGTGGGTTTCTGTCAGCTTTTCCTTTGACATGTTGCTGCTTCCGCAGGCCAGAAGCCTCAGACTGGGCAGGGAAGGAAAACTGTCCTTCTCCCTCAGCAGCAGGGAAAATACGGTCGGTGCGGCGTGGAGAAATGTGATTTCCTTGTCGTTTACATCCCTGAGAACCCGTTTGGCATCAAAGAACTTGTGCAGGTAAACGGTTCCGCCTGCATACAGGGTCAGTCCCAGAAGCGCCACCAGCCCGGTTACCAGGTATATGGGAATGGGAATAAGGGTGGTGTCCCGGTCCGTTATCTGGAAAATTCTCTGGTAGGAGACAATGGCGTGCATGATGCTGTAATTTTTGATAATGACTCCCTTGCTCTGGGAGGTGGTGCCGGATGTGAACATGATGAGCGCGTCATCCTCCTCCCTGCCAAGGGAGGGAACGGGGCTGAGATAGGAGGCGCACAGGTGGGAAAAACCAAATCCGTCCTGACTCCGTCCGGGCTTCATCAGATGGACGCCGGAGGTTTCCAGCGGTACGAACCAGTCATAAAATTTTTCATCACACAGGATGTACTGGAGATCGGCCTTTGCTGTCAGTGAAAGCACTTCGTTCCGGCTGTATTTGCTGGGGAGCGGTATTACCACGGCTCCCAGTTTTGTAAGAGCCAGGAAGGTCACGCAGAATTCAACGCTGTTGAACATCATGATGCCTGTCTTGGTTCCCGGCTTGATATCCGATATGTAATATAGGTAAGAAGAAAAATGGTCGGCCATGTCCCTTAGTTCTGTATAGGTATAAGTAGCGCCGCTGTCATCCACAACTGCTGTCTTGTCCGGATGGCGTGCGGCAGATAAGGATAAGGCGTCGTATAAATTGGCAGGAAGATTGGGATAGGTCAAATAAGTCTTACCGGAAAAGGTCTTTTCTATCATATCTGAAGTATAAGAGCGATTCCAAAGAGTTGTTCCGTTAATCATAATTAATACCCCCGTGTATTAGAGAAACCGATTTCGTTCTTTAAGGCTAATAGTAAACGAAAATGATTCAATAGTCAATAACAAAAATATGTTTATTTTTGGCATTCTATTATAATAGAGACAATGTGATATAAAAATATGTAAAAAATATTATGCATATTGTACATTTGGTGAAGAGGCGAGCCAGATTTAAAACGGGTAAAATCTGACCATATGCACAATAACATTGATAAAAAATAAACAATTTTTGAAAAATAGACAATATATACACTGAAAATTTGTCAAAAAAGTAAAAAAGCATTAAAACAAGAGGAAAACCAGAATAAACTTATTGATTTTAACGAAACCGTGTGCTATGCTTGGAACAATGTAATGAAACTGTTTTCTAAAAAGAACGAAATATTACGAAACTGATTCGCTAATTACGATTGGCGGACACAAACTGTATGATGCAAAAGGAGGGGATTGAATCGTTGAGATACAGGGAAAGAAAGGGGGAAGATGGAAGATAATGATACTTGATTTAGAAGGACGCCGGGCGGTTGTCACAGGAGGCAGCCGTGGACTGGGATATGGAATTGCCCAGGCGCTGCACGATTCAGGTGCAGAGGTAATCATAACCGGCAGGACCGGGAAGGTGTGGGAAGCTGCCGCAGAAATAGGAAGCAGCGGACCTCCGGCTTATGGAGTGACAGGAGATTTAAGCAGGCAGCAGCAGCGGGAAACGGTCTGTGAGCAGATTTTGGAGATTTACAATGGACGTGTTGATATCCTGGTTAATGCGGCCGGAACATTAAACAGATGTGCCGCTTTTGAGGTGACGCAGGAGGATTGGAATGAAGTGGTGGAGCTTAATCTGAACGCTGTGTTCTTCATGTCTCAGAGAATTGGAAGGTCTATGGCGGGCCGCCGTTACGGAAAGATTATCAACATAGCATCCATGGATTCCTTTTTTGGCAGTGTTCTGGTTCCGGCCTACAGTGCCAGCAAAGGCGGGGTTGCCCAGCTGACAAAAGCATTATCAAATGAGTGGGCGGCAGAAGGAATCAATGTCAATGCCATTGCCCCTGGATACATGGCCACGGAGCTGACAGATACCATGAAGGTAAAGAATCCTGCCCAATACGAGGAAACCACCCGCAGGATACCCATGGGAAGATGGGGGACTGCGGAGGATCTTAAGGGGCTGGCAGTGTTTTTGGCTTCCGATGCCTCTGCTTATATATCCGGGGCAGTTATACCGGTAGACGGAGGTTTTTTGGGAAGGTAGAAACGGGTGGAAACGTGTTCGTGAACACGGAGCTGTTATCAAATTAGTTGGGAGGTAGTAACATGAATATATTTTTGCAGGCGGCTGCCAATGGGATTATGGTGGGCGGAATTTATGCACTGATAGGTATGAGCCTGACGCTGATTTTCGGAGTTATGAAGATTATCAATTTTTGCCAGGGCGAGCTGCTGATGCTGGGTATGTACATATCCTTTGTTCTGTTTGACCAATGCGGTCTTGACCCCTTTGTGGCAATCCCCATTGTGGCGGTGGTGATGTTCGCCTTTGGGGCGCTTTTGCAGTCAACGCTGATTACGCGGTCCCTGCACGGCAATGACGATACCAATGTGCTGTTTTTAACGGTTGGACTGGGAATTCTGTTCCAGAATGTAGCGCTTCTTTATTTTAAATCGGATTACAGAACGGCCCAGAGTATGTTTTCCGAGAAAATCGTGCAGCTGGGAGCCATAAACTTAAGCCTTCCCAAGGTGCTGAGCTTTGTGATTCTTCTGGCGGTAACCATCCTTTTGTTTGCTTTCTTAAAGTATACCAATATAGGAAAGCAGATTCGCGCCACTTCCCAGAACAGTACCGGAGCCCAGGTCTGCGGTATCAAAACAAAGCTGGTCTATGCCACTACATACGGTCTGGGAGCTGCCATTGCCGGAATCACCGGAGCCTGTCTGATGTCCTTTTATTATGTATTCCCTACGGTTGGCGCCGTGTATGGGACGAGGTCCTTCATTGTGGTAACCATGGGAGGACTGGGAAGTGTTATCGGAGCCTTTGTCAGCGGCATTGTATTGGGACTTATGGAAACCGTGGGAGCCGTGGTTGTGGGTTCCTCCTTTAAGGATACCATCGTGTTCCTGGCATTTATATTGATTCTGGTAGTGAAACAGACAGTGAAAACAAGACGGGGGTAGATAGCAATGAAGAAAAAAATAGGTTCCAGACAGATTTTATTATTGATTTTACTTCTAATCGCAGCTGTGATACCCGTATTTGTCCGTACACCGTACCTGCTGTCGATTTGCGTGATGACATTTTACATGGCCAGCGCGTCCCTGGCCTGGAGTATCCTGGGCGGGCTGACAGGCCAGATTTCCCTGGGACATGCCTCCTTTATGGGGCTGGGCGCATATATGTCCACTCTTTTGCTGGTTAAGCTGAATGTATCGCCGTGGATCAGCATTCCTCTGGTGTTTCTGTTTGTGGGAGCGTTAACCGCATTGCTGCTGTCGCCCTGTTTCGTGCTGAGGGGGCCGTATTTTTCACTGGTTACCATTGCGTTTGGAGAGGCGTTCCGCAATCTGATGACCAACTGGGATTTTGCCGGCAAGGGGCAGGGGCTTTTGCTTCCCTTTGGCGATAATTCCCTGGCTCTGCTGCGATTTAAGAGTAAAGTGCCCTATTTTTATCTGTCCCTTCTTATGGTAATAGCGGTATATCTGATTGTGCGCGCAATTGACCGTTCCAAGTTTGGATATGCCTTAAAGACAGTGAGGGAGGATGAGGACACAGCCAATGCAATCGGAATCAATCCTCTCAAATATAAGGTGCTGGCCACCTTTGTCAGCTGCGGCCTGATTGCTGTATGCGGTGTGTTCTATGCAAATTATATCCGTTTCATTAACCCGGATATCATGATTCAGGCACAGTCCGTGGAATTCGTTCTTCCGGCTGTAATCGGAGGAATCGGAAGCGTGACAGGCCCCCTGATTGGAGCTATTATTCTTACACCGTTAGCTCAGTATCTCAACTCTACCCTGAGCAGTATAGCGCCCGGAGCCAATCTGCTGGTTTACGCCATCATTCTGATTGTGGTTATCCTGTTCCAGCCAAGAGGTATTATGGGCTGGTATAACGGCAGCAAATTCAAGGTAAAGGTCAATGATATGTTTGACAGGATGGACGGTAAAAAGTAAATCAGGAGAGGAGGGGTTTTAAGTGGGCAACATATTGGAAATAAAGGATTTGAGTAAGAATTTCAAAGGACTGAAGGCTGTGGACAGTGTCAGCTTTGCTGTGGAGGAGGGCGGCATTACCGGGCTCATCGGTTCCAACGGAGCCGGAAAGACAACGGTATTCAATATGATAAGCGGCGTGTTCCCGCCTACGGCCGGCCATATTATCTATAAAAACAAAGAAATTACCGGCATGAAGCCATATCACTATACGTCCATGGGAATTGCCAGGACATTCCAGATCATGAAGCCTCTGGCTTCCATGTCTGTATTGGATAATGTTGCTTCGGGTGCTCTATATGGAAGAAAAAAATATAAATCAGTAAAAGAGGCAAAGGAATACGCAGAGGAAATCCTGCATTTTACCGGATTGTACGAGCGGAAGGACTGGCTGCCGGGAGAAATGGGCACTCCCTTTAAGAAGCGCCTGGAGCTGGCCAGGGCCCTGGCCACGGATCCTGATATGCTGCTTTTGGATGAGGTTATGGCTGGCTTAAATCCCACGGAGACAGATGAGGCGGTGGAGCTGATTCGTAAAATCAATGAGAACGGGACCACCATACTGCTGATTGAGCATGTAATGAGAGCAGTGGCCAATCTCTGCCAGAAAGTGGTTGTTATGCATCATGGTGAGAAAATAACAGAGGGAACGCCGGAGATGGTAATGAATGACCCCTATGTCATCGAGATTTATCTTGGTAAGGAGGAGCATTGATATGGCAGACAGGTATTTTGAGGTAAATAAAATCAATGTCCGGTACGGGGACATTCAGGTGCTTTGGGATATTGAATTTACGGCGGATAAAGGGGAAATCGTAGCCCTGGTGGGAAGCAACGGGGCGGGCAAGAGCACCACGGTTAAGACCTGCGCCGGCCTGATCAGGCCGTTTCAGGGAAATATCCGTTTGGACGGACATGATCTTACCGGAGCGGCTTGCAGAACCTTTATTGACCACGGGGTTATCCTGGTTCCGGAGGGCAGGCAGCTGTTTCCTTCCATGACAATCTATGAGAATCTGGAGATGGGAGCCAGCAGCAAGGCGGCGAAAGCGGCTAAGAAGGACACCATTGAACGGATCTATAACTGGTTTCCTAAGCTGAAGGACAGAAAGAACCAGCTGGCAGGCACCTTAAGCGGAGGCGAACAGCAGATGCTTGCCTTTTCCAGAGGCATGATGGGACTTCCGAAGCTTCTTATTATGGATGAACCTTCCCTGGGACTGGCCCCCAACATCGTGGACAACATATTTTCCATTGCCAAAGAGGTGGCGCAGGAATCCGGGCTTACCATTATCCTGGTGGAACAGGATGTGAGGAAGGCGCTGAGGATTGCCAACAGGGGATACGTGATTGAAAACGGCCAGATTACCGTATCGGGCACAGCCGAAGAGCTTTTGAACAACGATGAGGTGAAAAAGGCGTATCTGGGATTTTAGAGCGCGGTTGGCAGCTGTGTTCCTGCTGCTGCGGAAACAAACTAAAAATGAAAGATGGCCCGTATATGGGTTAATCAAATAAAAGGAGGAGAAATACATGAGGAAACAATTGGTGGCATTGACATTAAGCGCGGCTATGGCAGCGGGTATGCTGTCCGGATGCGGGGGATATGGTTCTGGTTCAGGAGGACAGAAGGATGCGGCAGAGGCAGCAGGAACGGCAGGGGGGGGGGGGGGCCCGGCCCCCGAATCAAACGT
>OAVH01000477.1_pt1 | contig 29209 bp, 28 predicted proteins | sample 1495281 | NCBI WGS metagenome assembly OAVH01 (sample SAMEA2580082, study PRJEB22360) | human gut metagenome | biome: human gut; feature: human-associated habitat; material: faeces | place: Denmark | collected 2008/2010
TTATGCAAAGCGCTGTATGCCCGCAGCTTTGGCCCCCAGCCGCTATTTTCGCTACCGTCAGGGTGCTTTGCAGCAGGGTATAGCAGCTGCGCACATGTAAGTGGACACTCATTCACAACACCTCATTTCTTCTTATTATTTTATCATAGATTCCCCATTCTTAATACACGCGTGACCATGGTTTCTTTATATTTTTCATTTATTGTGTATGCTGTACTCCTGCCTTTTTCCAACGCAAGCAGTTTTTCGCAAATACAGGGAAGCCGGCTTTGCTGTAGCGGCTTTGCTGTATTTCTATAAATGAAAAAGTGAAAAAGCGTCTTTATCTTTCATTTCCGCTTTGGCAGCTCCCTCCAGCATCTTTTTCATCTGTTCCTGCTCCTTTTTTTCTAACTCTTCCATAGCTTTTTTCTGTATTTCCCGCAGTTCTTCTTGTTCCTGTTCCTTTTTCACCCGTTGCTGCCTTGAATAATTCATAAAAGATGGGATCAGGAAGGTAAGAAGCAGCATGATTAGCAAAAGCAGAGTCAATGTTCTGCGCTTTTTCATATAGGCTTGGGGCTGTGCTTGAATTGCCTCTTTAAATTCCTGTTGAACCGGCAGCAAATTATCTTTTAATTTAAAATAGGAAAAAAGCAGCTTCTGTGTAGCCTTTACATAGTGATAATTTTTAGCCTGTCTGCCAAGATGAACCAACAGCTCCAGATCCTCTGGATTCATGTTCTGTTTTTTTAGCCACTTTTTCCATTCTTCCGGTGGTCTGTTCCGGCTGGAAATCGCTGCAAATTGATGTACCTGCCCATAGATTTCCCTTTTCCAGCTTATGAAATCCTGCTCGGAAAAGGAGGCATCTTTACTAAGCAGAAGCTTCAGCCTTGCGTAGGTTTGCTTTTCATCCGTGAGAAGATGCTCCCGGATATGAAGAAAGGAATAAATCTTCCCGGCTACTGCACTGCTATGGGCGTACATTTTTCTCATTTCCAATTCCACGATTTTCTCAGCCATCTGTGCATCCGGATCATCATCCTCCCAGTTCCTTTGATTCAAAAATTCAAGCCATGCCTCTGTATCTTCCTGAGGCTGAGAACACAATTCCTCCCACGTTTGCAACAGATATTCCTGGTCCCTTTTACACGAAAACCGATAGCTTTGAAATACAGGAATCCCTTTTTGAATACTGTCTAACAGTTCCTCCTGCACAGGGCGTAATTCGGAGGTCTTTAAATGAAAAGCCTGTTGCAGCTGTTGCCTTATGGTAAAGGGTATTTCGTTATCAGATTTACGTAGTTCTCTGCCTAATGCATTTAAAAATATATCTTCTTGAAACAGCATGCATTTTTCGCATTCCTGTAACAGCTCTTGCAGCTGATGATGATCCTGCAGCCTCACTGCTTCAGCGATAGCCTGGGGAAGTCGTTCATGATTTACTGCAGTGTCATCCTCCAGCGTTTCAGTTGCCTGTGCTGCTTGCAGGAAGGACTTTTTTTCAATTTTTGTAAAAGCTTCTTCGCCAGTTGTTTCTTCCCTTGCAGGTATGGATTCCTGAACAAGTACAGACTGCTGTGCGCGGGCATAGCGGATTGCCTCATGATATGCCTGCTGCAGCTCCTGGAAAGCGATTGGATCTTCCTCTGGATGATACAGCTTTACCTGCTTTGCATATGCTTTTTTTACAGCATGGATATCATGGATTTCATCAATATCCAAACGTTTTAAAATTTCTTCTACTGTCACGCTATGTACTCCTAACTAAAGAATATCGGTGTATCCTTTTCCAATTCGTCAAAAGCAGCTTTGACTTTTTTGTAAGATTCATGAATCTGATGCATGTTTTCTCGCTGTAAGGCCTGCTCAAATTCGTCCAGTAAATCAGAAATATTTCTTCTTCGCTCCCCAACACTTTCATAAAACAACCGTTCCCCGCGCTCCAGCAAATTTCGGAAAACTTCCTTTTCATGAGAAGGCAGTTTAAATTCCTGCAGCTCCTTCAAACGGAGTTTAACTTCCTCCTCCTTCATACGATTCATTTTGTTTTGAATCACGATGCGCTGTTCACTCTTTGTCTCATAGGTATTGGTTTCCACTTCCAGTAATCCGTTTATATCATACGTGAAACGAACGGAAATCGGCTGATATTCCTCTCTGGTCTTGGGAACCTTGATTTCAACTGTACGCATAAGAAGATTCGCCTCTGCCTGTCGATGCTCTCCCTGTAAAACTCTGATTTCCAATTTTCCATTTTTTGAACGGTAGGTAAACAGACGAAGCACACTGCACGGCAATGTAGAATTCCGTTCTATGATAGGCGCCAGAGCATAGCTTTCTGTTGCATCATCATAAACAGCTATCCCCAATGTAAAAGGACAGATATCACTTAACAGAAGATCTCGAACATCACGATTACGCTCCTTAATTCCTCCGGCCACCCCGCATCCGATGGCAATGGCCTGATCAGGCTCATGTGACAATGTTACATTGCGTTGTAACAGGTACTCTAAAAACTGTATGACCACCGGCATACGGCAGGTACCTCCCACCAGAATAATTTCCTGAATATCTTGAAGATGTAGCCCGCTGTCCTTTAATACCCTCTCCATGGGGATGCGGATGCGTTGCAGCAGGGGCATACAAACAGATGTCAATTTCCCACGATTCCATTTCATTTCGCATTTTTGTTCATGCAGCATGACCTGAAGAGTACAATCCGTTTGTACACTGAGCTGCTTTTTTGCTTTTTCCACTTCATTCTTGAGAAGACCCAGCTCCTGTGCCTGCAGCTCCTGCTTTTTCATTCCCTGTTCCTGTAAAAAGCTTTCCAGTATCGCTTCATCAAAATCACTGCCGCCAAGATGATTATCCCCACTGATTGCACGGATTTCCACTACATTGTCAAAAGCTTCCACAATGGATATATCCAGTGTACCTCCACCAAAATCCACGACCAGAGCAAGCATATCCTCCTCTAAATTCACCATATGGTGTGATAATGCTGCAGCACTGGGTTCGTTGATAATTCGATCTACGCGAATACCAGCTAATTGTCCTGCGATTTTTGTGGCCCATCGCTGGTCATCATTAAAATAAGCAGGGACACTAATGACTGCTTCCTCGATATCCTCATGCAAAAACACACTTGCATCCTCTACCAGCTTACGAATGACCAAGGCACTTAAATCTTGGGGCTGATAAGCTTTACCATATGCCATATAGGTTTTATCCGTTCCCATATAACGTTTAAATTCAGCGAATGTCGTAGAGGGATGTGTTACTAAACGCTGCCTTGCAGCTTCTCCTACCAATATTTCCCCGTTTTCCAGGAAGCTTACAACTGACGGTGTAAGAAATGCTCCAAATGCATTCGGAATCAGTACGTATTTATGATTATCCCATATACAGGCTAATGAATTTGTTGTACCTAAATCTATTCCTAAAATTGCCATACACACACCTTCTTTCCTTTATTCATCCAGTTTGATTGCTTTATCCACAACAGGCTGGATATAGCCATACTCCACATCATAGATACCTCCTTCTGCATACGTTCAACACAGCATGAAGAGCATACAGCGCCAATAAGCAGCCGCAATCTGAGCTGTAGCCACATTCGCGTGATATATGTGTTCTGCATATAAAACAGGTAACTTAAAGCAGCGAAACCAATTTGGAACAGGAGTCATTGTTCCATACCGCATGAGCATTCTTCAGAAATCGGATAAGCTTCTAAAGCATTGTATATTTTATGGATTTCCATTATGAGAGGTGTATTTCTTTATAGCCTGTAATAAAACGCAGTTCATCTGATTTTCCACCTTTTGCATAAAGCTTATCATAGATTGTTTGTCTCCACAACCTTGCATTATAAAAAGTTTATATTTGCAGTAATCTCTGCATTAGCTTTGCTTGGTACTGCCAGGGTTATTATATTCATCTTCTATTATATGATAGTTTATGCAAAACATATGCCCTTCATTTTGTTGCGTAATCATCGAAATAATCATTGCTGCCTGACACCAGCTCATGCAGTGTGTAAAAAAGAACAGCATATACTGGATATACTGTCCTTATTTTTCATCCTTTACACGCTCGCATAAATCCTGCAGCAGGCTCTGAATCGTTTCCTCATACAAGCCCTTCACGCCACAGGCAAAGCGATGTCCCCCGCCCTGATATTTATTCGCTATATCATTGATGGTACGGTTTTTGGAACGCAGACTGCCGTTATACACACGTCTGCCGTTTTCATCCCGCTCTTTTTCTGTAAATAGCGCCCATGCTTCAAATTCATCGACACCACCCATTACAAACACCTTTTCCTTTGCTTCATTGAAGGTCAGCCCAAAGCGTTCGTAATCCTCGCGGTTGATAATCATATAGGCAACATGCCCCTCCATCAGCTGGCAGCTGCTGCGGATGTAGTTTTCAAAGCAATACAGCCGGTAGGAGGTTGAAAAATTATCCTCATTTGCTTTTTTTACATCAACGCCCATCTCCAGCAGATACGCTGCTGTACGCAAAGTGCGCGGCTTTATGGTCGCTATGGAAAAGCGCAGGGTATCCGCAATGATCCCGCCATACAGATACTGTGCACAGCGCGCAGACAGCACCAGCTTTTTCTGTTCAAACATATACGCCAGCATTTCACAGGTAGCTCCAAACAGATCCTCAACGACCTCCACATCCGCAAAGCGTTCGACAATGATGTGGTGATCGATTTTCAAGGTATATGCAGCCGTACTCCAGCGCTCATCATCCACACGGGCACCGTTTGCAGTATCCAGAATGATAGCGAGTGATACAGCAACCGTTTCATCGTCTGCGATATCCATATCGGGAAACAGGGACTGCTTGCTGCCGGCATCCCTGCCAAGCGCATATACCTGCTTATCCGGATAGGTCTCCTGTATCCACTGCTTTAATCCAAACTGCGAACCGAGAGCGTCTGCATCGGGAGATACATGTCGGTAAATCGTGATGATATCATATTGTTCGACAAGCTCAAATAGAATATCGGTATTCATGATTACGCAATCAGACGGTATGTATCACGGGCAATCATGAGTTCCTCGTTCGTTGGAATCAGCCATACCGCTACCTTACTTTCCGGAGTGGACAGCAGAACCTCCTTGCCTCTTGTCTTTCCATTCAATTCTTCATCCAACTGCACACCGAATGCCGCAGACAGACGATCACAAATCATCTTACGCATATTGGTGTCGTTTTCACCGATTCCTCCGGTAAATACGATGGCATCTGCACCACCAAGCTGTGCATAATAGCCGCCGACAACATTGATTACACGGTTTACATATACTTCCGCAGTCAGTAGAGCTGCTGGATTTCCTTCCTTGCAGCCATCCTCGATGTCACGCGCATCGGAGCTGATGCCGCTGACACCCAGCATACCGGACTGCTTGTTCATGATATCATCCATTTCATCCGGTGTTGCGCCGGTTTTCTTCATGATGTAGGTTACGATTGCAGGGTCGATATCTCCACAGCGGGTACCCATCATAACTCCGGCAAGCGGGGTAAAGCCCATGGAGGTGTTAATGGATTTACCGCCGTCCACAGCAGTAATGCTTGCGCCGTTTCCTAAATGACAGGTAATGATTTTGGTATCCTTTACATCCTTGTTCATCAGCTCTGCACAGCGCAGAGAAACATATTTGTGGCTGGTACCGTGGAAGCCGTAGCGGCGAATCTTATATTCATCGTAATACTTCATCGGTAAAGCATAGATATAGGATTCCTTCGGCATTGTGGAATGAAACGCCGTATCAAATACAAATACGTGCTTGCAGCTTGGCAGATTCTCCTTAAACGCACGGTATCCGACAAGTCCCGCTGGATTGTGCAGCGGTGCCAGCTCATTTAAGGATGCGAATTTTTCAACGACATCCTCAGTTACCGGAACGCTTTCCTTGAAGATTTCCCCACCGTGTACCGCACGGTGTCCGGCACCGGTAATTTCATCCAGACTGCTTACAATCTTATATTCCACCAGCGCCTCCAGCAGCATGCTGACAGCCTTGGTATGATCTGGAATCGGCAGCACTTTTTTTATTTTCTCGCCGTTTACCTTAATGGTGAAGATTGCATCCTCAAAGCCGATTTTCTCAACGATTCCGCTTGTCAGAACCTCCTCGCTCGGCATTTCAAATAACTGAAACTTTAATGATGAACTCCCTGCGTTCACTGAAATAATTTTTGACATATTCTCCTCCTAAAGTCATTCTAAATTTTCTAGCTGTTCTACCAGTTGTTGTATTTCATCGTTTCCGACTGTTTTCATTTTATCATAAATCCTGCTTCTTGTTTCATAATTTTGCACAAGATGCAGCTTTTTTTCGTATTCTGTGAGAATATGCGTACTGCGCTTAATGTGATCATTGACCGCTGCACGGCTGATTCCCAGATTTTCCGCGATTTCAGAAAATGAAAAATCCTCCTTGTAATACAGATTCAGGATTTCCTGCTGCTTCTCTGTCAACAGCCCTTCATAGGCATCGAGCAGTGCATTCATCCGTTCCATCTGATCAATCATGCTGTAAGATGTCCTCACACAGACCGTACAGATAGGAATCAATATCAAATGGACGAAGATCGTCCTCCTTCTCTCCCAGACCGATATATTTTACCGGCAGACCAAGCAGATCACGTATGGCAATGACAATGCCGCCCTTTGCCGTACCGTCCATCTTTGTCAAAATGATTCCCGTCACCTTGGTCGTTTCCAGAAAAATCTGCGCCTGTGAAATACCGTTTTGCCCTGTTGTGGCATCCAGCACCAGCCACACCTCATGCGGTGCTCCCGGAATTTCCCGTTCGATGACTCTGCGCATCTTGCTGAGCTCCTGCATCAGATTCGCCTTGTTCTGCAGACGTCCAGCAGTATCACCAATCAGATAATCCATGCCGTTATCCTTGGCATATCGACAGGCATCCACCAGAGCTGCACTAGGGTCACCGCCTTCTCTTCCCTTGATACAGGCAACACCCAGACGGTCTGCCCATTTCGCCAGCTGGTCGATTGCCCCAGCACGAAACGTATCCGCTGCCGCTAAAACGACACTGCTTCCTTCATTCTGAAACAGCTTAGTCAGCTTCGCCGTGGTCGTCGTCTTCCCGCTGCCGTTGACACCAACCATCAGAATTACCGTAGGGCCATCCTCATTTTTATGAAAATCCGCATCCTCATAGCTGGTATACAGCTCATGCATAACCGCAATCAGACATTCACTGATTTCATCAAAGCTTTTCAGCTTTTCATCCATCGCACGGTTCTCCACCTCATCGACGATTTTCTGTGCTGTTTTGATCCCGATATCAGCCTCCAGCAGCACAACCATCAAATCCTCTAAAAATTCTTCATTGACTCCGGTAAATCCAAGCGCCAGTCTGCGTATACGCTCGGAAAATGATTTTTTTGATTTATCCAGACCGCTCAGATAACGATCTCCATCCTTTTTGGAGGAGAAGGTCTGCTTTAATTTGGAAAAAATACCCATTATGCTTTCACCTCTTCTTTATCTATCATGTTGATGGCATCCTGCAGCTTCACCTTCAGCAGCTGGGACACACCGTTTTGCTGCATAGTTACACCATACAGGGCATCACACTGTGCCATGGTTCCCGGACGGTGTGTGACGACGATGAACTGACTTTCTCCGCGAAACTGGGCGATATACTTAGCAAAGCGCTCCACATTTGCCTGATCCAGCGCTGCCTCCACCTCATCGAAGATACACAGCGGCATCGTTCTCGCCTTCAAAATGGAGAATAATACACAGATTGCGATCAGACTCTTTTCCCCACCGCTGAACAACCGGATATTCTGCACGGTTTTTCCCGGCGGCTGTACATCAATGTCAATTCCGGTATTCAGCACATCCTGGGGATCCACCATAAACAAGCGTGCCTTTCCGCCGCCGAACAATGCCCGAAACACATCGTTCAGCTGTGCATTGATCTTATCAAACATTTCCTGAAACTGCTTCACCATGATATCATCCATCTCATCGATGGCTTCCAGAATCTTATCCTTTGCGGCTATCAGATCATCGCGCTGCTTACTCAAAAACTCAAAGCGCTCGCTGACCTCTTTATATTCCTGCGGTGCATCCAGATTTACATTTCCCAGGGAGGAAATCTCCTGACGCAGGACAACCACCTGCTTGCGCGCCTCCACGATATCGATATCCGCTTTCTGGCTCTGCGCATATTCAAAGGTCATTTCATAGGTGGAGCTTAAACGCTCCAGCGTTGTTTCCAGCTTGGTTTCCGCCTTTGCCTGAGAAACCTCCACTTCACGCTGCTCATTCTGCAAAATGTTCAAATCCCTGCGAAGCTGGCGGATCTGCGCATCCTTGCGCTCCACCTCACTGCCTGCCTTCATACGGCGTTCCCGTTTGCTTTTCATCGAGGAGCTGACCTCGTCAATACGGGAATGCACATTACTGAGCTTGACAACGATATCATCCTGTAAAAGCTCGGTTTTATCCAGCTCCTCATCCGGTGCAATTTCTTCATAATCGCTTTTCAAACGATCATATTTTGCCCATTTCGCCTTTACGATCGGATCCAGCTGCGCACTGGAAATCTGCATCTGCACCAAATTGGAGCTGGTCTGCTCTTTTTTCGCCTGCAGGGCATAGAGCTGATTTTTCAGCCCCTCCACCTTCATCTGCTGACCTTCCAGACTTTGCAGCACCTGATGCAATTCCTTCTGTATGGTTAACGGTGTCGAATTGTTACGGTTTTTTCCACCGGTCATACTACCGCCGCGATTGACGATATCCCCCTCCAGCGTAACAATCTTATACTGGAAGCGAAGCAGCTTGGCAAGTGCATTGGCATTGATCAGATTATCCGTAATGACCACATTGCCAAACAGCGCATCCCGCAGGATATCAAAGCGGCTGTCATTCTCTACAAATTCACTTGCCACGCCAAGAAAGCCGACGCTGTTCTCCGCAAGCATGCGGTGCTCCTTCTGCATCCCTCTTGGCTTCATAACCGTCAGTGGCAAAAAGGTAGCCCGCCCGGACTGATTCTTTTTTAAGAAGGTGATGGCATGGCGCGCTGCTGCCTCATCCTCGGTAACGATATGGTATAAAGCCCCGCCCAGAGCATTGGATATAGCAGTTTCGTAATTCATCAGCGGCTTGAATAGCTGGGAAACAACTCCCAGGATGCCCTGCAATCCGGCATCCAGAACAGACTTGACAGCCAGCTGGTGATTAAAGGGCTGCTTTGCCAGATTTTCCAATACAGCCTTGCGGTTTTCCAGACGGTTCAGTATCGAGGTAGCCTGTGCATTCTCCTGGTTACAATAGGAGAGATCATGCTCCAGCTTAGCTGCTGTCTCCTTCTGCAAAGCGATATCCGCTTCCAGGTTTTTTAAACGCCGTGAGCGGTCCTCATATTCATAATGCGCTTCCTCCATCATCGCTTTCAGCTCTTTGGCCTTTTCCGCATTGCTGGCATATTCCAGCGCATATTTTCTTTTTTCATCCATTTCAATTTTACGGGTTTCCAGCATCCTGGACTCCTCGCTCAGCTTGGCATACTGCTCCTGCAGCTTGTTGATTTCACGATCCAGCTGATACATCTCATTGCGCAATTCACTGTTTTTAAGATCCTCCACCTGAATCGTGGTTTCATGCATTGCCTTCTGGCTGTCAAGATCAAATGCCTTTTTCTTCAGCATGTCGATTTGTTCACTCAGCTTTTCGATTTCATCAACCAGTACGCTGACCTCGATCACCTCAAGCTGCTTTTTCTTTTCCAGATAGACCTCGGCTTTTTTAGCCTGCCGTTTCAGCGGATTCACCTGGCGTTCCAGCTCTGTTATAATATCCTCCAGACGGCTCAGGTTATCCTGTGTCCGGTTCAGCTTGGATAAGGATTCATTCTTGCGCTTTTTATACTTTGCCACACCGGCCGCTTCTTCAAATAATGCACGGCGATCCTCCGGCTTCGCATCCGCAAAGGCAGAAATGTTTCCCTGCGATATGATAGACAGAGAATCCCTTCCCAGACCAGTATCCATGACCAAATTGATAATATCCTTTAAACGGCAGGGAGCCTTGTTGATAAAGTATTCCCCTTCCCCGCTTTGTCTGTGTAAACGGCGTGTTACCTCCACTTCCTCAAATTCCACGTTCATAATATGCCGGGAATTATCAAAGACAAGCGTAACCTCCGCCATATTGACTGCCTTGCGCGCTGTGGAACCGCTGAAGATGACATCGCTCATATTATTTCCTCGCAGGGACTTTACGCTCTGTTCTCCAAGCACCCAGCGGATTGCGTCATTGATATTGCTTTTTCCGCAGCCATTGGGACCTACGATACCGATCACATCGGAATCAAAGGTGATAATGGACTTATCCGCAAAGGACTTAAAGCCCTGCAGTTCTATACGTTTTAAAAACATAGATGCCTCCATTCATTTACAGAAAATAAGTCTGTAAATATCAATGGATATTATAGCATAAGTTTATGACGTGCGCATTAAAACTTGTGAAGAATTCGGTCTTTTTTAACTTTTGCCGGTACGATTTACAAAACAGTTCTGCTTCTGCACTGACTGGGAAGGTGATCGTTTCCATACGATAGAGAACAGACGGTTGCACCGCAGTATTCACACAGCATTGCCTTTCTATACTCATAAGCATATGTAAGCTCAACGAACTGCGATAGCACAATCATATTCTATATCAAATTACGCATATTATAATATAAAGTATTTAATACTATATCATTGAGTTATCATCACAAAATGATGCATATTGAATAAAAAGCATTGCATTCCGTTTGCGATTGTATTATACTGACCACAGGCATAAGAATCTGGAGGTGATACTCATGGAGGAAAAATCTATGCGGGATATGTTCCGGCTGGGCTTTGGAGAAGAGGTTGCCAACTGTGTAACACACGGGATTATGGCGATACTGTGCATATGCGCTCTCCCGGCAGCGGCCATATATTCCTATAACAAGGGTGGAAGTGAACTGGCGGCAGGAGTATCGGTGTTCATCCTGTGTCTGTTTCTGATGTTTCTGGTATCCACATTGTATCATTGCATGCCCTTTGGTACTACGCATAAATATGTGTTCCGTAAGCTGGATCACATTTGTATCTATTTTGCAATCGCGGGAAGCTACACCCCAATTGCACTGACGCTCATTGGCGGATGGCAGGGGTATTTGATTCTGGCAATCGAATGGATTGCAGTGCTTGGCGGTGTTTTATTAAAAGCAATCAGCTCCAAAAGCTATCCCAAGCTTTCTATGACCATCTATATGATTATGGGATGGACGGCAGTCTTCTTCCTGCCGGCATTGTTATCCAAGGCAACGCCGTTATTTCTGGGACTGATCGTCGGTGGCGGTGTGATGTATACGATTGGTGCTTTCTTTTATGGAAAGCCGCAAAACAAATACTTTCATTCCATATGGCATATATGCATCAATCTGGCAAGCATTCTGCATTTCATTGCCATTGTATTCGTTATGTAACAAAAAGCGCTTCTCTGCTAGATACAGAAAAGCGCTTTTTTTATGTCGTTACACAATTTGCAGGACGCCCTGTTTTAGCATCGCTTTCTGTTTGCCAACGCTTGTAATTTTACGGAATGAAATGCCATTAGGATACCGCCGCATATTTGAAGCTGATCTTTTATGTATACGAAGCATTATGAAAAACAAATTCCTATATGGATTCGTTTGCAGGCATTTCTCTTACAGACCTCCCTTTTCACACAGCTTCATTTTTTCAGCACGGGTAAGCCTTTTGATTTCATATTCCCGGCGCATAGCTGATCGTTTATCTGCAAAGCTTTCATAGTAGAAAAGCTCAATAGGGAGATGTGCGCGGGTATAGCGGGCACCTTTGCCAATGGCATGCTGGTGAAACCGATGGCGAAGATCCGTCGTCCATCCGGTATATAAGGAATCATCACTGCAGCGCAGGATGTAGATGTAAAAGCCTGTCTCGTAGGGAATCTCAGCCAATCGCTTTGGCAAATGCTCTTGCATTGGCAAGATCCTGTTCATCCGGATGTGATTTTCCATTCTCATAATTGGCAAGCTGCTGCCTCCTATGCTCATCCTCGGGATGCTCAGCAGCCATTCTCCGGTAACGCTCAATCACTGCCTCACTCACAGCACCCTGACATAAAAAGTGACCCAGGATATGACAGTGTGCGGCATGAGCTTCAACACTTGCCTTAACCCTGTCATAATAGTCTGTACATTCGGCAGCACCAAGCGTACCGAACAAGACGATTTTACAATCCTTTAATTGTTCCAGCACATGCAGACTGGCCGCATCACAATCCCCTTTATCCACCCAGTAACCGACATAAAACAGATCAAAATTTGCGCGCATGGAAGGCTGAAATTCCTTAACGGAAATCAGTTCTCCATCCTCTGCCACCTCTGCGATTGCTTCTGCAACCTTCCTTGTATTTCCACTCAGCGAGGAATATACAATCAGACCCTTCATGACTTGCACTTCCTTTCTACTTTAAAGGCACAACGCTTGCCAGTCCTCCCAGAGATGTTTCCCTGAGCTCGATCGGTATTTTTCTGCCTGTATAATTCATGGTGTTAACCACCATGTCAAAGCTGACCTTGTGTTTTCGCAGGTCGCTGATTCCCTCCGCCAGAATTGCTGCATCTATGGAGCGCAGCACACCGACGGCATTGCGTTCAATACAGGGAATCATAACATAGCCACCAACCGGATCACACGTAAGTCCCAGATGGTGCTCGATTCCGATTTCTGCAGCATATTCAATCTGGTGTGTTGTCTGTCCGCGCAGATAAGCAGCCATTGCGGCTCCCATAGCAACTGCGGCACCGATTTCAGCCTGACAGCCTCCCTGGGCGCCGGATATCGTTGCATTTTCCTTGATCAGATTTCCAAACAGCCCGGCCACCTTTAAACCGTTACGCAGCTGTTCTCTGGAATAGCCCAGGATGCGGTGATAATAGCATACCAGTGCAGGAAGGATTCCACTGCTTCCTAGTGTCGGCGCAGTTACCGTGGTACTTCCGGATGCATTCTCCTCACTGGCACTGTAGGCATAGGCACATAAAAGCAGCTTTTCCTGCTCCGCGGCACTGCGGCACACATCTGCCTTTTCCTTTAACTCCCTTGCAATACGCTTCAGCTTCAAATCACCTGGAAGCACTCCCTCTTTTTCAAGACCGCCATCAACCGTAGCCATCATCTGATTCATGATGGTAGCCATATAGTCATCCAGTGGATCAAAGTGATTGACATACTCCCACAATTCCATGGAATGAGCCTCACAATAGGCCTCAATCTCCTTCATGGAATGATGCGGATAAACATCTGCCCCCTCCTTGCTTTCCTCTCCTTCAATCTGTATGGCTCCTCCGCCAATGGAATACACCGTCCATTCACCAAGCAGCTTATGCTGCTCATCCATTGCCATCAGATGCATAGTATTGGGATGCTTTAAATCCCTGCGGTTTTTAAACAGGACAACGCAATCCTTCGGTTTCATCGTCTTTATGATAATATAATCCGTTAAATGTCCCTTTCCTGTCAGTGCCAGCGATCCAAACAGCTCCACCTCAAAATGATGCGCCATGGGATAGCGTTCCTTAAACAGACTGGCAGCGCGCTGCGGCCCCAGTGTATGTGATGAGGACGGCCCCGGGCCAATCCTGTAAAGCTCCTTTAGTGATTTCATTGTCGTACTCCTTGTATTCCCAGCAAAAACATTTCAAAGCCCAGCTTCTTATCCAGTCGCCCGGCCTTTAAATTCTGATCCAGTGTCGCCAGCTGTTCCAGTATTTCCATCAGATAGCCAATACTCAAACGCTGTGCTGTTTTCATTGTCAGCTGCACACGGTAGGGATGCGCCTTCAGCTCATCCTTGATGGCGTCCTTGCCCTTTCCCTGCAGCATCAGTGCCTTGACCTCATACAGAAAGCGAAACTGTGAAGCCAGCAGCGCAATCAGGTAAATAGCGTCCTTATTCAATACGCATAAGTCCTGCCACATATGAAAGGACTTCTTCAAATCACGCTCCACTACGGCATTCACCAGCTGAAAGACATCCTCCTCCAGCGGGCGGGTAACCAGCTTTTCTACAACATCAGCACTGATCATGCCACCATACAGCTCCAGCTTTTCTAGCTCAGTCTGTATCGTTCGTATATCCAGCGGCAGACGGTTCAGCAACACCTGCATGGCGGATGGCTCCACCTGAAGTCCACGCTTTTTTATCTGCTCCTGTACATAGCTGTACTTCCCCTGCTCATCCAGCTTGCGGTATTGCAGCACTCGGCAAGTCTTTTGTACCTTTTTTACGATTTTCTTTCTGGCATCCAGCTTTTCAAAATCACCGATCAATACCATGACCGTGGATTCCATCGGCTGATCAAGATAGCGTTCCAGTGCTGCTGTATCCACAGCATGCTCATTCGCTGTCCCAAGAAAATTCGCATGATAGACAAGAATGATTTTACAAGCTGAGAAAAAGGGAATCGTTGTTGCATCCTCCAGAATGGTTTCCATATCTGTGATGTCCGCATCATAGACGATTTTATTCAACTCGTTGGCATCCGGCACATGCTCTTTGACAATTCTTGTCAGCGATTCCTGCAGCAGATACTGTTCTTCTCCATATAGCACATAATTCATTCTTATCACCTACCGAATATTATAAACGAAACGCGTATAGAATGCCATGCCTTTTCTTCATATCGAATCAAAAAATAAGCAATCCATTCCGTATGTAAAAGTTTACCAGCTGATCACAAGGCTCACCTCCAGACAGCATCCAGAATACCAAGTGTTCCCTCTGCACTCACATAATAGCTGAACCAGGGTGTAAAGCGAATGCTGACGACTCCATCCCAAGCACTGACAAGAGGATGGATTCGCTCCTGCTGCATACGCTGTAACACTTCGGAACTGGGATGATGATAACGATTATTTCTGCCCGCAGAAATCAGTGCCAGCTGCGGCTGCAGTGCATGCAGAAATGCTGGCGAGCTGGAGGTGCTGCTGCCATGATGACCGGCCTTCAGCACATGCACATCCTGCAGCTCATAGCGCTGCAGCAGTGCTTCCTCTGCATCGCTTCCCGCATCTCCCATGAACAAAGCATTCAGCGTTTCTGTCTGCATATAAGTAATAATGCTATTATCATTTGTATCCGTGCCCTGATAATCCGTTAATAAAAACGCAAGCGGAAATCCCTTCAGCGGTACTGCCGTTTCCTTGGTATCAATAATACGGGCAACCGCAAGCTCCTGTAACAGCTGCTCCTTTCCTCCGCTGTGATCAAAATCATCATGCGTAAGAATCAAAGCATCCAGCTTCTGATAGCCCTTGGCCTTGACGATAGGAGCAACGACCTCCTTTGGTATGTTGCGGTAGCGGCTTCCCATGATGTCAATCATGACAGCACCCTGATGAAATGGCAGCGTGATCAATGTACAATCTCCCTGCCCCACATCGATCATCAGCACTTCACCAAAGGGATTCAAATAAGAGGAAAATGGTGCATATACAAACAGCACCAGCAGGGTGAAAACAGGCTTTCTGTGCACGTAGCTGATGAGCTTCGCACTGCTTTGTATCCAGAGATAAAGCCAGAGCAGCTGCGGCGTATAGTACAATGTTATTCCCCATTGCTGGACAGCCTCCAGCACCTGCGCAGAAGGTACGATTACGGAGGAAAAGCCAATATACGGCAGCAGTAAGGATGCAAGGCAGCACGCATACAGGAAGGTATAGGCATAGTGGAATAAGGGAAACAAAAGCAGCTGGAAGGGATTGCAGGAGGTAAAGAAGAGAAACTGCATGGGAATCAGCAGGAGCAAACTCTGTACGTATCGGCCTCGCTTCTGCACATTGAATATCGCCAGCATGCGAAATCCAAACGGCAGCAGAAAAGCCAGCTCCCATGCCATATAGGGAAATAAAAGCAATAGCACTGTCATGCTGATACCAAGACGATCCTGCACGTTCCATTTGTAACAGCAGATGCTGACGCTGCGAAAGATTAGAATACGGATCAGTGAGGAAGAAAACACAGTGACATGGCCGCATACTCCCAACAGCACAAGAATCAGAAGGGATGCATTCATCTGGGAAACAAACAGCTGTAAAATTTTGGAAAGCAGCATGGCAAGCGTTGCAATATGCAGACCGCTCGCAGTAAGAAAATACGAAGCCTCCTCATCCCGTATCCCATACAGCATAGTGCTGAGCCATGTACGCTGTTCCTTGTCCTCCATCGCTTGGATATGCGCATATAAATCATGACGCAAGCCACTTCCTTTTTGTATGAACTTATAGGATTCTGCCTGCAGCTGATAATGGATTCTACGCTTTTTCAGCCAGTCGGGAAAATAGAACTGATGAAAATTATGCAGTGAAGCTGTTTTCGCATACGTGCCCTTGATCTGCAGGACATCATTGTAGCCTGCCTGTGTCAGCCCGTATACCAGAACATCCTGTCCATCAACCCGTGCAATCACATACCCTGTTTTGATTTCTCTCACCTGTACAATGGTATCCTGTGGCATGGAGGGCGCACGCAAAAGCAGTCCCATGCGCACCTGAACAAGCATCAGAATCACAATAAACAAAGGCTGTATGACAAAATGCCTGCGATAGTATACAAACATAAGCAAACAAAGGAACAGGGAAAACCAGAACGAAATCCAGTGTGCCCAAAGCAAAATTAAACAGCACCATCCGCAGGGCAGCCAGCTCTGCCTCACAGGGTGATCAGCTCCCTGATTTTAGCGAACAGCTTCTCCTTGATTCTCTTCACCTTCATAATATCCTCCAGGGTATGAAAGGGCTGCTGCTTTCGATATTCTATGATACGCTGCGCCATGGATGGGCCAATGCCAGGCAATGTCTGTAGCTGCTCAGAGGTTGCGCTGTTTATCGATATCCTCTGCTTTTCTTCTTTTTTTCCTATAACCAGGACACTGTGATCCGGTAGATCCTGTGTTTTGTTCAGTGCGGAGTCATCCGCCCCCTTTTTCAAGCCGCCTGCCAGCTGCAGCACCGCTGCCGTATCCGCATGGATATCCACGGTATACACTCCGGGCTGCATCACTTCTCCTTTTACCTCAATCTGTTTTGTCTTACGCTCGACCCTGGAAAGATCAACCAGCTCATAGCGTCCGTAAAACAATATGAGCAGACAAAATACAAGTATTACCTTTTTCATATAGACACCTCCACTTATCTATACGAAAAAAAGGTATAAAATTCCTAAAAAAAGAACAGAAAATTTTTTCTGTTCCTTCTCCTTATTTTAAATCGATGACTTTTACCTGGTAAGGCTCTTCTGCCAGCTCAATTTCAACAACATCTCCAACCTTGTGATCCATCAATGAGGTTGCCAGCGGTGTGATATTGGAAAGCTTCCCATTCAGCGGATCTGCTTCTATGGAACCGACGATTGTGTAGGTTTCCTCTTCATTCGTAGACAAATCCTGAATGGTAACGGTAGATCCCAGTGAGATTGTTTTCTTGTTTGTAGACTTCTTATCTCCGGAAATGATTTCCGCATTCGCAATCATAGCTTCCAGATCGCGGATTCTGGCTTCTACACGTGCCTGACGGTCACGGGCAGCATCATAATCAGCGTTCTCACTAAGGTCACCCTGAGCACGGGCTTCCTGCAGCTCGCGGATGACCTCATCACGTACAACATGAATCAGATTATCCTGCTCCTTAAGCAGTTCGTCCAAGCCCTCCTTGGTTACTAAAAATTTCTCATCAGCCATGGTTTCAACTCCTATTCGTTCGCTATTATAGCACGTTTTATGAAATAATACTACTGATTTTCGTAATCAGCAAATCAATGGCAACCACGTTGTGGCCGCCTTCGGGAATGATCACATCCGCATAGCGCTTGCTTGGTTCAATAAACAGGTTATGCATATCACGTACGGTAGAGGTGTACTGCTCAACAACCGATTCCAGTGTTCTGCCCCGCTCATTCACATCCCGCAGCAGCCTGCGGATAAAGCGGATATCCGCATCGGTATCCACGAATATTTTAATATCACACAGGTTGCGCAGCTCCTCATTCTCCAGCACAAACAGCCCTTCAATCACAACGACATCACTGGGCTCGATGGTTTCAATCTTATCGCTTCTTGTATGATGGACAAAATCATAGGTCGGCTTACAGATGACCTGCCGATTCAGCAGCTTCTTCAGCTGTGCCGCCATAAGCGCATTGTCAAAAGCGAAGGGATGATCGTAATTCGTTTTTATGCGTTCCTCCATCGACTTATCACTTTGATCCTTGTAATAATCATCCTGCCGTATGATAACGACCGAATTGGTATCCTCATAATGCTCCTTCAGCCGCGCAGAGATGGAAGTCTTTCCGGAAGCGCTTCCCCCTGCTATGCCGATCAGTATTGTTTTCTTCATAGCTCCACCTATTTTCGCAGATTGTACTTATCGATATTTGCTTCCTGCTCCTGCAGCGTCTTTGCATAGTATACCTTGCCATCACCATAAATATCCGCTACAAAATACAAATAGTCATTATCCTTGGGATGCAAAACGGCATCGATTGCAGCCGCCCCCGGATTTAGAATCGGCCCGATGGGAAGCCCGGCATTCTTGTAGGTATTGTAAGGAGAATCGATATGGGTATTGACCTCACAATCCTCACCGGATGTCATATCATCATACAGCACATAGCAAACGGTCACACTGCTGTCCAAGGACATTCCCAGCTTCATACGGTTTTGAAAAACGCCGGCGATCATTTCCATGTCCGTCTTTGTGCTTGCCTCATACTGTACAATCGATGCAAAGGTGATCAGCTCCTGCATGCTCATATTGCTCTTTTTGATATCCGCTTCATACGGCTTGATCGCTGCTTCAAATTGATTCAGAAAGGTTTCCGTGATTTCCTTCGCTGTCGCATCCTTATGAAAGCTGTAGGTTTCCGGATACAGATATCCCTCCAGCTTCACCCTATACTGAGCATTCAAAATATCCTCGTTCAAAAATGAATATTTTTTTATCAATGTTTTCAAATAGGCATCATCGTTCCATAAAGCAAGCAGCTCTTTTTTACTGACACCTGTTTTCTGCTCGATCAGTGCCGCAACATCCTTTGCCCACATGCCCTCCTTAAACGTGATTTTGATATCGCCGGCATCCGCCTGCTTCACATCATTTAAGGCTTCCAGAATCTGCGGTGTATCCCAATCCGCCTCCAGCTTGAAATTTCCTGCCTTAATGTCATTCAATCCATGAAATTTCATATACAGCTTGGCCACCGTCTTGTTTCGTATCAGCTTTTGTTCCTGCAGCCTGCTCAGCACGATATCACTGTTTTCCCCCTGCTCCACGGTAAAGGTTACCGCTGTTTTTGAGCCTGCTGCCTTCAAGCCGGTTTTGTAATATACGAAAACAGAAAGGGCAGCGGCTACGATAATACATACGCTGACGAGTGCAATCAGCACCTTTTTATTCTTCAACTGCGTCTTCATCTTCCTGGAAGGCTCCTATCACTTCTTCAATCATCTGCCATTCCGCATCCGTTTCTACCGGAATAAGATTTCCGTCATCGTCATAAGCGGAAGCGTATACTTCCCCCTCCTCCTCTTCAGGATCCAGGAACACCACATATTTCTTACCGTGATCCTCATCCTCAAAGGTGAATAAAATCTCCATCCGTTTTTCGTTTCCATTTTCATCATTTACATACAGACTGCTTGAATCCAACATCGTTTTTTCCTCCTATAAAGGGGCTCTTTCAAGCCCCTAGTTCTTACTGTCAAGATAGCTCTGCAAAATTTGTACAGCCGCCATCTGATCAATGATCTTCTTACGTTTCTTCCGTGATACATCTGCAGAGATCAGTATCTTCTCTGCCGCAACCGTAGTCAGACGTTCATCCCAAAGGACTACCTCCAGACCGAGAGTCTCCAGCTTTTCCTTAAACATGACAGAAATCTCCCCGCGTATGCCAACATCGCCGTTCATATGCTTCGGAAGACCAAGCACTGCGGTTGTTACCTGAAATTCTTTTATGTATTTCTGCACCTGTTCAAATGCGGCGTCATAATCATCGCTTTCAAAGCGGATCGTCTCCACCGGCCGTGCAATCATGCCAAGTGCATCGCTGACACTGACGCCCAGTGTCTTGCTGCCCAGATCCAGTCCCAATATGCGCATTACTTATCCTCTTCCAGGTAAGCTCTTACCAGTTCCTCAATGATCTCATAGCGTTCCACACTCTGAATGATCGTACGTGCATTGTTGTGAGATGAAATATATGCCGGATCATTGCTGATCAGATAGCCTGCCAGCTGGTTCACCGAATTATACCCTCTTTCATCCAATGCCTCTTTGACTAAGCGTAATACATGCTTGATATTGTCTCTTTTTAAATCATCCGATTTAAAAGACATCGTTTCCGTGATATCTCTCATAGTATTACCTCCTTTTGTTTTCTTCCTTTATTTTATCCTACTTTATGCAAAATTGAAAGCCTTATGACAGCATATTTTTGATTAAATGCAGGGCTTCCTCCACCTTGGAAGCATCTTTTCCTCCAGACTGCGCCATATCCGGGCGTCCGCCGCCCTTTCCACCGCAGATAACAGCAGCCTCACGCACCAGATCGCCACACTTAATACCGCTTTGTACTGCAAGTGCATCCGCACCAGCGACAAAGGTAACCCTGTCATCCTTGACAGCTGCCAGGAATACGATACAGTTTTCCTTTTGTGAGCGGATATTGGAAACAATATCCTTCAACGCTTTCGCATCCGCTCCATCCACACGCTCGATCAGCACCTGGCGGTTGTTGAGCGGCTGCATCTTATGAACAAGATCATTGGCCTTCAATGCGAACATGGAAGCCTGTAAAGCTGCCAGCTCCTTTTTCAGCTGAGCAGCTTCATCCAGCAGCTGCACTACCTTTTCCTCCACCTTGGAAATTCCCTTCAGCTTCAGATCAGCTGCTATACTGTGCAGCGTAGCATCCTCCTTCGCAAATTCATAATAGGCATCATAGCCTGTCTTTGCAGTGATACGGCGGATACCGGAGCCGATGCTTTCTTCGCTGATGATTTTGCAGACACCGATTTCCTGCGTATTGTTCACATGACAGCCGCCGCAGAATTCCTTGGATACATCCCCCATCGTAACAACCCGGACGACATCCCCGTATTTTTCATCGAATAAAGCTGTTGCCCCGCTTTTCTTTGCTTCCTCAATCGGCATTTCCACCTTACTTACTGTATAATGAGCACTGATATACTGATTCACAAGCTGCTCGATTTCCTTCAGCTGTTCCTCATTCACCTTTTCATAATGTGTAAAGTCAAAGCGCAGATATTCCTCGCTGACAAAGCTTCCTGCCTGCTGGATATGCGTTCCCACAACCTGCTTCAGCGCACTCTGCAGCAGATGCGTACAGGAGTGATTGCTCGTAATGATATCGCGTTTGCGCTCATCCACCTGCAGAGTAACTGTATCCTTCACACGCAGTTCCCCCTCTGTGATAACCACATGGGACAGGTGCTGCTTATGCGGAGCCTTGGTTGTATTGTTCACAACAGCCTGCACACCCTCTGCACGAAGTGTACCGCTGTCACCTACCTGACCACCGCTTTCCGCATAGAATACGGTCGTATCAAAGATTACATCCCCCTCATCGCTGATGGCATCCACCCTGACACCGTCCTTAAACAGAGCGATTACCATAGCTGAGGTATGCCGGACATCATATCCGATAAAGGTGCTCTCCCTGGTGAATTCCATCAGATCAATGGACTGACTTCCCATGGATTCTGCAGCCTCACGCGCTGCACGTGCGCGCTCTCTTTGCTGCTGCATCTCTGCATCAAAGCCATCCTTATCAATACTGTATCCACTCTCCTGAGCAATCTCCACCGTCAGCTCCAGCGGAAAGCCATAAGTATCATACAGCTTAAATGCTGTCTTTCCGTCGATTACATGACTGTCCTTTTTCTCCTCCATCACCTGCAGCAGCAACTTTTCACCATCTGCCAGCGTCGCATGGAAGCGTTCCTCTTCCGCCTTTACCAGCCGTGCGATATAGTCCAGCTTTTCTTCCAGATACGGATAATAATCCTTCATGATATCATAGACCACCGGAACCAGTTTGTACATAAATGCGCCCTGAATATTCAGCTTCTTCGCAAAACGCACACCGCGGCGCAGCACACGGCGCAGCACATACCCTCTACCCTCATTGGAGAACAGCGCACCATCCGCCAAAGCAAAGGTTACCGTACGGATATGGTCTGCAATAACACGAAATGCCATCTTATTTTCGGCATCCGCATAGCGCAGGCTTGTATACTGCTCCGTCGCATGAATAATCGGTAAAAACAGATCCGTGTCGAAATTGGTTTCTCCACCCTGTACCAGACAAACCAGACGCTCCAGTCCCATTCCGGTATCGATGTTTTTCTGTGGAAGCTCCTTATATTCTTTACGGTCAAGCTCCGGCTTGCAATCAAACTGGGAGAATACAACATTCCAGACCTCAATGTAGCGATCATTCTCCAGCTCCTCAAAAAACAGACGCTCACCCAGGCCCTGCGGGTCATACGCTTCTCCACGGTCATAGAAGATTTCACTGTCCGGTCCGCCCGGCCCTTCACCGATTTCCCAGAAATTATCGTCCGTTTTTAAAATGTGAGAAGGATCTACCTTACACACCTCTGTCCAGATACGATACGCATCCGCATCATCCGTATATACAGAAACATACAGCTTCTCCTTTGGAAAACCAATCCATTCAGGACTTGTCAAAAACTCCCAGGCAAACGGTATTGCCTCCTCCTTGAAATAATCACCGATAGAAAAATTACCAAGCATTTCAAAGAACGTATGGTGACGCGCTGTCTTTCCTACATTCTCAATATCATTGGTACGAATGGACTTTTGTGCATTCGCAATCCGGTTATTCTTCGGCTTTTCACTTCCGTCAAAATACTTTTTCAAAGCCGCAACACCGGCATTGATCCAAAGCAGCGTTGGATCGTTGTGAGGCACCAGGCTTGCTCCTGGCTCAATCATATGTCCCTGGCTTTTAAAGTAATCCAGAAACATCTGACGAATCTGACTTCCAGTTAATTGTTTCATGTTTGTATCCTCCTTATAAGCATAAAAAAACGCTCCCGAATCCAGGAACGTATAGTATACGCGGTACCATCCCAGTTCACCCGTGTATATATCCACAGGCACACTCACTTACTCTTTTAACGCCAGATACGCGCAGACCTCAAAAGCAGCTTCCACCGTTCACCATGAAAGCTTTCCCCCGCCGCTTTCTCTCTGCAATGGCTACCCTGATGTACTCCTCTTTTTCATCGTCCTGATGAACGTAATCATTATAACAAAAACCAAAACACAGTGCAAATATTTTATTCATATTCTTCCTGCTGCATCGCTTCATCAAAATCCTGCCAGATATCCTCCCATTCACCAACCCTGTCACTTGTTTTTGCATGCAGCCAGCTGCGAAACGCAATCTGGGCAATGGCGGCAAATATAGGAGAGAGAATCACCCCGACAACACCGAAAAAGGCTTCCGAGATAAAGATGAAAACAAAGGTGAGGATCGGGCGGACATTCATCGTCCGGTTAAAAATCATCGGCTGTATGAAATTGGATTCTACCTGCTGGATCGTCCACACGATGGCAAAGGCCAGAAAAGGAAACACCGGATAGCTCAATGCTCCTACAATCGCAATCAGAATCAGTCCGAAGGTTGCCCCCACATAGGGAAATAAATTCAGTAAGGCAAGTATGACAGCATACAGCAAGGCGTTGGGAAAGGCAAAGAGATACAGTGTAATTCCAACACTCACCACAATAAACAGCATATCCAGAAAGGTGCCTACCAGATACTGATAAACGATGTTGCTCATCGTCAGATAAAAGGTGGAAAACTGATGAAGATTCGGTATTACCTTTTTTGCGGTCCGCTTCCAGAAATCCAGATCAATCGATATAAAGAAGGCTGTTATATATGCAATTCCGTAATTAGTTGCCGTGCTCATCGTATTACGCAGGGAATCGATTACGATAATATACCCCTCCTGTAAATATTTTTCCTTCAGGGTATCCAGATTGCCGATAGCGATATGATACCGGTCAAGAAAGGCCTCCAGGTGCTTCATCCATACCGGAAGCACTGCAGCGAAATCCATAACCTGCCGGTAGATAATGGGAATCATACCGATCACAAACACTGCCAGAAGAAGTGCGATGCCAATATATACAAGCATAACCGCCATTTTTTTGGAAGTATGCTGCTGCAGACGGTCAATCAAGGGCTGAAGCAGAAATGCAATGACCACACCCATAAAAACCGGCAGACAGCTGTTGTATATATCCACCAGCCAGTCATAAAGCTGCATCTGTTTCAGCAGTAAAACAAGGAGTAATGCAAAAGCCAGGGGAACAAGCAGCTTCCGGCATAGCTGGGTCAGAGAATCCAGATAATGCATCAGTCTCATAAAAGAAAAACCCGCAACGGGGTTAATCCAGATCCATACAATCACATAAATGATCGTAGGTCTTATGCATTTTCTTCATAACCTTTTTCTTTTTCCTTCTAGATTCACGGCAGAGATCCTCAATGCCTTCCTCCTGACTGTATCCGATATACATACCGACAGCCAGTCCCATCAGGGCTGCAACGACACACTTGTTCATAGTATCACTCCTATCACTGATAGTATGGATACTCACAGGCTTCTTATCCCATCATTTCCTTTATTTTCTCCTGCAGTGTGCTTTTTCGTATATGGCGGTCCTCCACCTGCAACGCATGCAGGAAAACCTCTTTTTCCCCCAGCAGCACCAGACTTTTTTTCGCACGCGTTACACCGGTATAGATCAGACGCTTCTGCAGCATATAGCGGTAATCCTTTACAATTGGCATGATCACGATTGCGTATTCACTGCCCTGTGCCTTATGAATCGAAGTCGCATAGGCATGTGTGATATTATAAATCTGTTCACCGCTGTACTCTACAAATATACCGTCAAAATCCGCTGTAATACAGTTTTTCTGATGTACATTGTCGTCACGGAAGCTGATTTCTACGATTTCTCCGATATCTCCGTTATACACCTCATCCTCCGGCTGGTTTTTCAGCTGAAGTATTTTATCATGCTCACGAAAGAGGCGGTATCCGACCTTCAGCTCTTTTTTATACGGATCTGAGGGATTCATCATTTTCTGCAATGCATTATTTAACGCATCGATACCCGCCACTCCACCATACATCGGCGCCAGCACCTGGATTTCCTTCGGATCATAGCCTTTATCCAGCGCATTGGATACGACACTTAAAATTAAGTCACGAACTTCATAATTCTGACATTCAAAAAAAGCGATATCCTTAGCATGCTCCAGTATGTCCGCATGTCCTTCTCGAATCTGATGCGCCAGTGTCACGACATCACTTCCCTCACTCTGGCGGAAAATCTTATTCAGACGCACCAGGGGAAAGCACGCGCTTTCAATCAGATCCTTCAGCACACAGCCGCAGCCTACACTTGGCAGCTGATCCTCATCTCCGATTACAACGATTTTCTTTACCAGACGGCATGCTCTGAGCAGATGGTAGAACAGCCACTGATCCACCATGGAAAACTCATCAATAATTAACAGATCAGCCTGTATCGGCTCCTTATCATTTACCAGAAAGGTATTCGTTTCCAAATCCCATTTGAGAAGGGAATGGATTGTCGTTGCGGCAGTGGAGCTCAGCTCGCTCAGACGCTTTGCAGCTCTTCCGGTCGGTGCACAAAGCGCAATCGTATCGGACGGATAATAGCGCTGATATAAATCCAGAATCCCCTTTACGATCGTTGTCTTTCCTGTACCCGGGCCTCCTGTCAGAATCAGAAAGGGCTCCCTGAAAAAGGTGGCAATAGCCTCCTTCTGCTTTTCTTCATAGCGGATATGAAGCTTTTGTTCCATCAACTCAATATCCTCTGGATCAAAGCTGATTTCTTCCTCTGCATCACGGTAAGGAAAGCCCGCCAGAAAGGAGGCGATTCCATTTTGTGCATCGTACTGGGTATGATGATAGATACGGCCGTCCTCCATCATGATCAGACGATCCATCTGCAGCTCCTCCAGATAAGCATCTATATCGACAGAGCCGTCATATTCCTTGCGAAACCGCTTCTGAATCTGTTCCAGACCGGTATACGTATCCCCACTTGCCATACACAAATCCAGTACGCAGGATAAAATCACTGCTTTGATACGGTAAGGATGATCATCCGCAAACTGCAGCTCCTTTGCCAGCTTATCCGCTGTCTTGAATCCAATCCCGTCAATTTCCTCAATCAGTCGATAAGGATTTTCCTTCACCAGTGAAATCATTTCATTTCCATATGCAGCCTCCATCTTCATGATGGTTTTCACACTGATTCCCATACGTGTAAAAAATACGACGGAATCATCCGCCTCCTCATGCTCCATGATCCCCTGAATAATAGAAGCGCGCTTTCTTGCATTCAAGGCGCCTACCTGCTTCAGCACCTCATGATCTGCCTTGATGATTTCGATTGCGTCCTCACCCAGACAATCGACAATCGCTTTGGCCGTCTGTCTGCCGATTCCTGGAAACAGAGAGCTGGAAAAATAACGGATCAGTGTGCTTTCATCATTAGGCATCATTTTTTCATACGCCGTCACCTGAAACTGCATACCGTAGCGTGGATGATCCACATAATCACCGTGCAGCTTATATAGTACATCCTCATTCAGCTCCCCAAAATATCCGGTAGCTGTAAAATCCTCTTCATTGGCATCATATGTAACAAATTTCGCAACGGTATATCCATTGGAATCGTTGCGAAAAATCGTATGCAGATGCTTTGCCTTTAAAATGATATCTTCTTCGTCCATTTGCTTACCTCTGCAATCGTATTATAAAAGCATAAAAAGCATGGATATGATATTGTTTGCGGCATGTACCACACAGGGTACCATGCAGGAAGAGCTTTTCTCATATCCATAAGCCAGTACCATGCCGATTCCGGCATATACCAGCAGATAGCTTACATCCACCAGGTTTCCTGCCAGAAGCGAATCCACGATATGGATGGAGCCAAACAGAATGCTGCTGATCAGCGCTGCTATCCAAAAGCCCATCTTGCCCCGCAGACAGGAAAATGCGCCGGCACGAAACACTGTTTCCTCAATAATCGGCGCAAACACACACGTCGATAATATCGTCATCAGCGGAAGCACTGTGCTTGCATTGCGGATTTCCTCCTGATTGACACTGTTACCGGTCTGTGTCAGAAGTCCGATCAACAAAGAAAGCACCATGTTGACGGCTAAAATCACAACAACCAGATAGGCACTCATTTTCAGGTTGGACTGTGTGTGCTCCCGAAACCGCACCCAGGAATTTTGCAGGCTTGGCCAGGCCAGAGCCATCGCCACACTAGCAGTAAACAGATAAATGGCAAGCTGTACGGAGGGCAGTAAAATCGTTGCGTCAGGGTCTACAGCCAGCGTAATTTTCGTTGCTATGATACGGTATACATACAGATAGCCTACAAAATAATGAACCAGCAGCATCAGCATACGCCATACAGCTAAATGCTTCATGTTATTTTTCATGCTCCACTCTCCTGTTGATTCGATGCTGCAGACTGATTCCTTCCTTGAACACATCCTCTATCACACCCCCGCCCAGACATTCCTCGTTTAGGTAAAATACCGCCTCTTGTCCTGCTGTTACAGAGCTAACCAGCTGCGGATAGCGTACATATACGGTCATATTGTCGATAAAACGTAAAATGACATCATTATCGGGCTGCCGGTAACGAAATTTTGCTGTACAGACAAGCTCACCCTGCGGTTTATTCTCTGAAAACCAATTTACACCGGAAACGATACAGCTGTCGGAATATAGCCAGTCACTTTCACTGCCGTTTGTGACATACAAAATATTCTTTTGCACATTCTTACCAACCACAAACCACGGTCCCCGGTTACCACCGATTCCAAGACCCTTTCGTTGTCCGATCGTATAGTATAAGACACCGCCGTGACGACCGATCGTTTCCAGTGTTTCAATATCCACAATATTCCCGTCCTGGCTCGGCAGATAATTTTTAAGAAATTCCTTAAAATTCCGTTCGCCTATAAAGCAGATTCCGGTGGAGTCCTTTTTCTTTGAAACACTGTTCAGCTCCATCCGTTCGGCAATTTCCCGCACCTCATGCTTTTCCATATGTCCTATAGGAAACATAGAGTGCCGCAGTGCATCCTGCGATACCTGACACAGAAAATAAGTCTGATCCTTATTGCTGTCTGCACCTCTCAGCATACGGGATTCTTTCCCGCTGTGATCAACCTGTGCATAATGTCCGGTAGCCAGCACATCAAAGCCCAGCTTTCTTGCATAATTCATGAATGCATCGAATTTAATATATTTATTACAGAGAATATCCGGATTCGGCGTCCTTCCCTTGCGGTATTCATCAAGGAAATAGGTAAATACATGATCCCAGTATTCCTTAACGAAATCCACACGCAGCAGCGGCAGGCCCCAGCCTATCCGCAACCTCCTTTGCATCCAGATAGTCCTGCTCCTGAGGACACACATCATCCTGAATGGTCGGATTTCCCATAATATCGTTATTAGCGAAGGAATCCCAGTTTCGCATGAATGCACAGGTAACATCGTATCCCTGTTCTTTCAAAAGATAAGCAGCTACCGCTGAATCCACACCGCCTGATAATCCCAATAATACCTTCTGACTCATATTCATCACCTGTCTTTTCTAACATTCCAGCCATGTTATTTGTTTATATCCGTAGTCAAAAACGATATCTCCTATTATAGCATGGAATTCTTCCATTGTTTGTGTATACCTGCAATTTCTGCGTATTTTTTTATAATTATACGTGTGCGTTTTTATAAATATACATAGAAACCTTTAGCAATCATTTGCTTATATATGGCGAATTTCAATATACAGAATCATATAGGATACTAAAGCCTTTCATAATCTGTTGAAAAAAGACCCAATCATATAGAATAGTGGATCTGTCTTAATCTTTAAAAAAAGACCCATCCAAGGATGAGTCACTTTACCTGGCAGCGTGCTATCTTCACTGGAGCTCGTCCAGATATT